>JGI24703J35330_11748651_pt1 | contig 23519 bp, 20 predicted proteins | sample TergutNt197P1_FD_35330 | JGI IMG/M metagenome (IMG submission 35330)
AGCAAGAATTGAAGAACAAGAAAAAGCTATCCAACTCGAAAAACTTATAAGAATTGAGGAACAAGAAAAAGCCATCCAATTGGAGAAGTTGGCAAGAGCGGAAGAGAAAGAGAAAGCAAAAATTCAAGCAGAAAAAGCCCATATCGCTGGAGAACGCCAAAAAGCTTTGGAGATAGCGCAACGTTTGATCGAACAGGGTCTATCTGAGGAAGTAATTTTAATTACAACTGGACTTTCAAAAGAAGATCTAATACTAAATTTCTAGCGAATATGGGGCGGTATACTATATCATAATAATGAAAAAATGACTATATGAAAAAATATTCTTAACTGACAATAAATACTAAAAAATTAAAACTTTTGAAACTTTTTGTGCCCCATCACACGAATTCCCTTTAGATAAGGTTATATTTGCAAATAAAATTCGCATTTATTTGGCTTTTGAGGTATAATAAAAAGAACATAGCAAATCCAGTTACTGTAAACGAGTCTACCACTCCAAGATAATGGATTAGATAAAACTTAGTTTCCCTAGAAAAAAGGGATATGCTATTATGAATAAGAAAATGTTCAGAAAGGACACATTAACATGAAAAAGCAGATGGATGAAGTCACAAGAAGGCGCTATATCGTATGGAGACGAAAACGAATCATTAAGCGTATTGTAATACCAGGGGCTATTTTGGTATTGTTTTTGACTATCGGAATAAAAAGTTTAATGCTTCATTTAAGGCAAGACGACCCGATAGAAGAATTAGTAGAAAAAGTCTCTTATATAGCGATTGATCCTTGTGAAAACCTCGATCTTTCTCCATTGACTAGTGCTTTAGAGCAATACGGTAATGAGATTGCTATTTATTTTGAAAATCTTGCAACTGGCTGTAATTTCAGTCATCGTGCCCAAGAAGAGTTCTTTGGCGCTAGCATTATGAAAGCTCCTTTTGCTCTGTGGTTGTACACACAAGCAGAATTAGGTTATATTGACTTGGAAGACGTGATTTACTTCACAGAAGATGATCACCTAGGTGGTAGTGGTATTATTCGGCACAATTATGGCATCGGAGAAGCTTTTACCATCCGCAGACTAATTGGGCTAAACCTTTACGAAAGTGATAATGTCGCTACTCATATGTTGCGTCGAACGTTTAGTCATACGGGTTATGTCGAATTAATTGTAGGATTAGGGGTTAGCCGTGAAGATGCTGGGAATATTTTATACTCAAGGGTAACTGCCAAAGAAGTGGGATCTATCGCTAGAGCCATCTATGACTATCTTGAATCGAACCGAATGTATAGCGCTGAGTTTAAATATAACCTGCTCAATAATCAATTCCCATTCATAACCTCAAACTACCCTGTTGCATCTAAAACGGGCTGGTATCATCGCTACGGCGGTGCTTGGCACGACATGGCAATTATTTACGCTCCATCGCCTTTTAGCCTTGTCATCCTTAGCTCTGATCGAACAGGTACAGAAGAAGACCATCAAGCTTACGCTTACATCACACGTGCTTTTGAAAACTTTAATCGCCTGAATTTTTCCCTTTATCAACCCAATGAAACTAGTATTTCATCCAAACTAAAATTATACCGCTAGGTGCAGTAAAGAAGCCATTCATCAATATTATAAGTATTGCTTTAGGGTGTGATGAACTAGCATCGACCCCTCAAATTAGCAAATCCCATCTGAGGCAAAAGCCCTCATTTGGGATTTTCTCTAATTTAGCTTGATATTTAAAAATTTACGAAAAAAATCCAAACTATTTTTAACCATGGACACGAATAACTTTATGACGTCACAAAAAAACTGAGAGGAGGATTGCTTTGGATACAGATAAGCAGATTAAAAAATGGATTAAACAAATCAAAAAAAATCCTGATAAAAAAGCTGCCAATGCTTTAGTGAAAGTTTACTATCGTGAAGTACTTGGCTACGTCTTTAATCGCTCAGCTGACAAAGATGTCGCTATGGACATTACACAAGAGATATTTGTTAGTATGTTACAGAGCATTAAAAATTTTGACGAAAATAAATCCTCTTTTAGAACATGGTTATATACTATTGCTAGTAGACGCCTTGCGGACTATTACAGATCATCGGCCTACACTAAATCTTTGCAAGAAACAACTGATCTAACACTTCTAGATCAAGAGAAATCTTCCTCTATTGAAAAGCAGGTTGAAATTAATGAGATCAAAGCTTTTGTCGACAACCTCGAACCAGACCGTCGAGACATATTCAAGCTTAAAGTTTTTGAAGATCAGACATTTGGCAAGATAGCCGAGATATTAGATATACCCGAATCAACAGTGAAAACAAGCTTTTATGCTACACAAAAATTAATCAGAAAGGAGTTTGGTTAGAATGGTTGATAAACAATTTTTGAACGATATTGAAGAGATGCACGCCATTAACAAAATTGTTGACTTAGCATTTGAGGGAAGGAGAAGATCTGCAAATTGGATGCGCAATATTGCAGTAGCGGTTGCTGTTGTTGTGATTGGTATTCCTACACTTGGTTACACTTTTCCCGCTTTTGCTCAGCAAATTGCAGAGCATGTTCCTGCTATTGAGAATATCCCGATTATTGGCGGTATCTTTGCAAGAAGAGACATTCACGAGGATGAATGGTTAGAAGATATGGCTCCTTATGCAATAGCGATCGGACAAAGACAAGAGGCAGATGGCGTTGCAATCACGCTAAATGAAGCTTATTTTAATGGTCGTGACATTTATTTAACTTATCACGTAGAGAGTGAGCGTTCTCTTGATCGAAACGCTTGGTGGTTTAACTATGACCTTGGTCAGGAAATTAGAGTTTTAGTTGATTCTCAAGAAATTCCAACCGGAGGACATACTGGAGGTCACATGCCATTTATGTATTGGGTTGATGATTATAATTTCTTTTTCATCTTGAGCATTTCAATTATCCAAGGACAATCACCTATCTTAACGGAAACACTTGCCCAAGCTGAGGTAATTGAGGTAATTACAAACTTTTCTGATTTTCGCCTAAACGTCTTTTTACCTGATGTTGTTCCTTTAGAGGAGCTTTGCATGGGAGTCGTTGAATATGAGTATAATTGTTGGGAAGGCATGGAACGTGATGAGATATTTGAAATTGATTTGATTGCTAAAGGACCGTGGAATTTTAGTCACCCTGTTGAGCGAGGAGAAAGAGTTAAAATTGCAGTTGGAGAGTGGCAAGAAGTATTAGAGTATCACGTAGGATTAGGTGCAATTTGGATATCTCCAACAAGATTGACTATTTCAAATTCAATTCATCGTTTACATAATGAGGATGATGTATGGACGACGCTGGTGAGATTAGATGCAGATGAATTATCAAGAAGTTGTGAATGGCTTTGTGAATGGGCTGATATGACGAATGCTAAAATAATAGTCGATCAGTGGGAAGTGGTCGATAATTTAGGTATGACTTTATCACAATTAGAATATTCATCTCATTTTGAAGCGCCAAGTGCTGAAGCGACTTATATCACCATTACACCGCTCATTTATGAGTGGTATACTGAGGTCATTTGGAATGAAGAAGCTCAAGAGTGGTACGTTCATAAAAGTGAATTTTCTCGCAGGATAGAGGCTGAGCCTTTTACCATTAATTTACCACAGTAAGGAGAATAGGCATGAAAAAATTAATTTATATTTTGTTTGTATTTGGTTTCGCATCGACATTAGTTGCTTGTGGTGAGGAGTATGTACCTCAGGAATCGTCTACTGAACCATCAACGGAAGTAGCAGAGGATTACATAGAAAATGATGAAGAACTTAGTCTGGAAGAACTTGGTCAAGTCATTGTTCAAGCTGGAAATTTTTGGACAGAATGGCACACGCTTCAAGGTAGATTTGACCAAGATCATATTGATTATAATGAAAGAATAGGAGATGATTTTTCTCGATTGTTACCTGAATCAGGTTTTGAAAGTATTGATGATATTCGCAATTATTTATTGCAATACTACACCGAAAATTGGGCTGGAATAGAAGGACATTGGCAATCTAGGAATTGGGAGAGTGTGTCAGGATTTATGTTTACTGAACATTTTGATATTCTCTATATCAATACGCCAAGACAAGGAAGCTGGGAAGTTTGGGAAACAGCAGAACATACCTTGATCGAACAAGATGGAAGTCATGCAGTAGTTGAAACTGTTGTTTGGTCACAATATTCAACAGGTGATGACCTATCACCTGCGATTTATCGATTTACATTTGAGGGAGATAGGATTGCTCGTACTGAAATAATGACTAATGAGCCAACAGGTGAGGAAGCAGATGAGACAAATTTCCAAATCGAAGACATCGGTGCAATAATTGTTGCAGTAGGTACATTCTGGGAAGACTGGTGGAGCATGAATGGTCGCTTTGCGATAGAGCATATTGACTTTTATGAGCAGATCGGGGAGAGGATGCACAGGCTTTTACCAGAGTCAGGTTTTGAGACTCTAGGTGATATACGTCAATATTTATTACAATACCATACTGAAAATTGGCTAGATAAAGAAATGGCAGATGAATTTTTCCCTTTTGCTGAGTATTTTGACATCCTTTATTTAAACACAATGAGAGCAGGCTTTATACGTCCTAATTGGGAGAGCGCTGAGCATGTTTTAATTGAACAAGATGGTAATACAATCATTGTTGAAACAACGGTTTTCGTTGGCGCATGGCATAGAACAGATCTAGATCCTTGGGAGTTTGCGCATGAATCAGTTTATCGCTTTACTTTTATCAACGGCCGAATTGACCATGTCAACCGTCATATGCATTTTTATGAACCAGTTGTGCTAGATTAAAATCACAGGCTGAATGATTTTTAAAAAAAATTTGAAAACTTTAAAACTTTTTTGAATGTGTCACACGAATACTCTTATGACGTCATAAAAAAGTGTGTTGAAGGGGTCGACACAAAACAAAACTACGAGGAGTTGTTGAAAATGAAAAAAATAATTAAAATTGCACTTGCTTTGGTACTAGCGATTAGTCCGCTTTTATTACCAACAACAGCGAGCGCTGCAATCTCACTTGATGAATTAGGAACGACAATAGTTAATGCTGGGAATTTCTGGGAAGAATGGTGGAATTTAGAAGGCCGATTTGCAGATGAGCATATTGGAGAGGCCGCTGAGGCGGAGCACCTTTTAGCCTCAGGTTTTAGTCAATTCTTACCAACATCAGGATTTGAGAGCATGAATGATATTCGCGCCTACTTACTACAGTATTATACCGAAAATGGGTTGGCAGAAGTAGAAGCTGAATGGTTTCCTTTTGCTGAATATGAAGGAAATCTTTATGTCGCAACAGCAAGAGCAGGCTTTCCACGTCCTGATTGGACAACGGCTGAGCATGCATTGATTGAGCAAAATGGAAATCGTGCGATTGTTGAAACAACAGTTTTAGTAGGATCTTGGCACCGAGAACCAGAGGCTAATGCTTATGCTGTTGAAACAGTTTACCGATATACGTTAATCGACGGTAGAATTGATCAGGTTGAGCAAATCATAGTAGAAGAGATTGAGACAACACCTCCTACAGAAGCTGAAACGACACCACCAACAGCGGCACCAGAAGTGGATTTTGTAAGAATCATCGATATTTTCGAATGTGAGAGCTTAGCTGGTATTATTGTGGATATGCTAAGCGGCGTTGACAGCATTTATACAGGAATTGATATCACATTCCTCCATAATTTCCAAGAACTAAACTCACCAACACCGATCACAAGCCTTGCAGGTATTGAGAATCTAGTGAACCTAAGAACGTTAGGTCTGCACAATACACCATACGGAACCATAACAGATTTAACACCTCTTACTGCTTTAACCCAACTAGAATGGCTATCTTTTGAAGGAGGAAATGTCTCTGATATCACACCGCTTGCGGGCTTAACAAACTTGGAACATTTAAATTTAAGATCAAATAACATCACCAACATTGCTCCGTTATCAAACTTGGTTAATCTAGAAGTACTAGGCTTAGGAAGAAATAACATCACTGATCTAGCGCCTTTATCTAACTTAGAAAATCTAACTTGGTTAGAAATCAGCGGGAATTGTATTTCTGATTTTACACCAATAGATGCACTAGTTGCAGGAGGCTTAGAGCTAGTCGGAAGAGATGAGCAAGATAGCAGCTGTGTGACTGTTGCGACAACACCTTCAACAACAGCACCAACTACTACACCTTCAACAGCGCCGACCACTGCCCCAACAGATGCAACAAAACCGTCACAAAACCTTCCTCAAACAGGAACGATAGTCGGTATCAGCGCTGCAGCAGTAGGAACTGGTTTAGCTACGCTAGGTGGTTTAGCTGCTTATGGCAAAGCTAAAAAGAAACGTTAATTAGTTAATTAAATGCATTTGATTACCAAAGTGCGAAAAAAAGCTGTGCAACCATTACTTGCATGGTTTTTTTGTTACGTGCTAGGTATGTCAATATGAGTGGTTTAAAATTTATCATATGAAACGTAAAAATCGTAAAATCGTGAAATTTTGCAAATTCAACCAGATTTCTTTGACAAATGACGACGAGTCTGATAGAATATAAGAGAAAGCGAAGATAAAAAATAGACACTAGTAAAGGGGCATCATGTTATGCGAACTGTTTTGATTGTTGAAGATGAGAAGAAAATTTTAAAAAGATTGTTATTTTGGATCGAAGAAGCTGAGCTTGAAGTTCAAGTGTTAACAGCTTCTACTTTTGAGGCGGGAAAAGATTTAATTATAAATGTACCGATTGATCTGCCTGTTATAGATATAAATTTGACAGCGAAAGATGATGAGTTGGGTGTTGAATTGGCAGAGATATATCGGGAAAAATATCGTTATAACCCTATTATTTTTCAAACAGTGAATGAAGATTATAAATATCAAAGTGAGATTCACAAGCGAATCGGAAGTGTGTTTTATTTGGCTAAGACGGAGCTAACTGAGAAGTCGTTTGTTGATGCAGTTAGGTATGAGTTAGAAAGATTGGATAAACCATTTACTAAAATTATTATGATCAAATTGAAGGATCAAGTTATCCGTTTAGATGCGAATCAGGTTATTTATTTTGAAAAAGTGAACAGAGAACGTAGCGTGAAGTGTTTTTACTATGATCCAGAAATAGGTGAAGTAAAAATGATACTCCTTTCGAATATGACGTTGAAAGAAATTGAAAATATGCAAAATGCAGATGTTCTTTTAAGATGTAGTGGTAGCCATATTGTGAATCCGAAGATGATTAAGTTAGGTATTATTACTGGGAATGGGGTGGATCTTGAATTGAAATACACAGATGAGCGTATTCCTTTGGGTAGGAGTTACTATGTGAAATTGCGACCGATATTGGAGGGGATCTTAAAATGAGTCCCTATGTTATGATTGGAGCATTTGTTGTTGTCAACTTTTTGGACTTTGTAATGCTCTATTGTTTTGGGAAAAATATTACACGACGCAAAATTGAATTTTTTTCGTGGAGTAATTCGGTTGTTTTGGGCTGGAAAAATAGTGCATTAAAAATCCCTGTATTTCTTTTTTGCATTTTTTATGCTGTGACACTTGGGATATTGCTGTATACTTTAGATGGGCATACATTTAGATTGGTAGGGACGATAACGGATATTGTGGTTGTTAAAATGTTATTTAAGCGTTCTTTTATCGATTCACTATTGATTTATGCACTTGTTTTGTTTTGTGGTGTGATTTTACAAGGATTGACTATTTTAGTTTTGATGCCGATACTGACGTATGAAATATTACTTATGCTTGTATCACAAGTTTTAACAGCTATTATAGTGATAACACTTTGTAACAAAGCTCAAATTTTTAAAGTATTTAATTATTTCAAGACAAATGTATTGTTAAAAATGGTGTTTCTGATTATTGCAGCAGTAATAATAGGGTTCTTTTTTTTCCTCAATTTTGAAAACAATCCCACCTATATTGCTTACTTTTTAGGCTTAATCTTTTTGATCCTCTTTGTTCTGACACCGCTTTGGCTAAGATTATACAAACGTTTAGAGACAGATGTCAAGCGAGCACATTTTATTACAAATAAAATATTGGCGGCTTATTTTAGTGCTGAAATGACAGAAGACATTCATGAAATCCGTGAAGAATTAAAAAACCTCCTAGCTCATGTAAGTCCTGAATCAGCTATGGAAAAAATTGTGAACGATGATATGGAAGCCATGATTTCGTCTTTTATAGAAAAAAAGAAAAAACAACATCAAGTAAAAGTGGATGTTGTAACTGAAGTTAATCATTTTGAGAATCACAAAACTGTTAAATCAGGAGCAATGCTTTCATTTCTAGGGCTATTGTTAGATAATGCGTTTGAAGCGGAGACTGAGAAACCGATTTTGATTGATTATGGCAGTGTTCATCATGCTTGTCACTTAACTCTTTCAAATGAATATTTGCAAACAAGAAACACAAATCTTGAAATGATGTTTGAAAAGAGATACTCCACCAAAGGTGATTATGGACGTGGATATGGCTTGTATGAACTAAAGAAAGAGGTAGAAGAGCTAGGTGGTCAAATCAATTGTTTTGATGTTTATAACGAGACATATGACGCTTATTACCTAACATTCGTGATTGAATTCAGAAATTAAGGTATAAAAAAATCTCATGCGAGATTTTTTTACTTTTTCATAGTTTTTGGTAATTCAGGCTCACCCCAGAAAAGCGAGCTATGCGGTTGAATAGCAACAGGTACAAGAGCAAGCAAAAATGCTGCAAATTTAATTAAAAAATATCTTTTCTTGACAAAAAAAGCACCTCCTCTCTCCTACATTTAAGATTTCCCCTTCTTAACACACCTACATAATAACAAACAAAATCTTTTGTGTCAATCTTTTTTTACAAAAACTGCATCCAAACGCTTTTTTGACCAACAACTTTTATCTTTAGATTGAGCAGTTACAAATTATTTTAGTAATTTTTTAGGATTTGCTCTAATGGTGAAGTGTAGTGGTATAATTAATGACAAAATCACTATACCTAAGTACACCATATAAAAGATTATGATCGTCAGAAATGATAAAGACAAATCGAAAATTTCTACTAATTCAGCCGGATAAATATCAGGTGCGCTTTGCATAAACCCCATGCGCAATAATGTATTTCCTAATCCGCGTTCACGGATTGATAAGACTTCATCTCTCAGTAAATTTCTAGAAAAGGAATTTGAAATTATATTTCCTAATATTAAAGCAATTGAGGTAGCTATAAAAGTAGTCAAAAGCACTTCTGTTAAAAATTGAATAATAATTTTTATTTTTCTTTCACCGAGTGCTAAATAGATTCCAATTTCAGTCTTTTTTCCAAGGACAAAAAGATTCATCAACAGACAAGCAATTATTACCATGCTAATTATTGCTCCCCATAAAATCCAATTTGAAATATCATTTAAAGTTTGCATTGTTGTTGCAACATGATCAAAGTCGCTCGTTAAATAATCAATTTGCCAAAAATCACTTGGTAAAAATTCGCTTGCAGCATCTTCAAATAACTTCATTTCAAGAGGGTCATTTAAAAGAAACATCGCCGAAACACGATTTGTGAATCCATCTTGATTTCTTATCCTCAGCGATTCAGGAAATGCATGTAAAGCTTTTGTCATATAATATGAATGAAAATCTTGCATACGCTGTGCAGCAATATTAGGGACATGAAGCATTGCCGAAAGTCTTGAAATCCGCTCTCGTTCTCTAGATAAAAGCATTTGGATTTCCTCATCATGCAAGGCGTAGTTTTCAAAATTTTCTTCCTCTGCAATGTCGAAAATACCTATAACCTTGAAATCAAAGTGCTCATGCGCGATAATCGGCATTTCTTGCGGTATCCAATTTACGTCTAAAATATTGGCATTTGGGTCGATTTCCGAGATTTCTATCTCTAAAGTAAATATTGAATCTAAATAAAGATCATTTAAATAAGCAAACCTTTCTGAAATTATAACAGGACTTTGTTCTTGAACGTAGTTCATTTCCTCATCGGTAAAGGTTCGACCTTGGGTTAGTTCTATCAAACCTTGTGATACTTGGATTAACTCTCTTGTTGAGGTTCCAAAAAGTGGGATATAATAGCTTTCCATATATCTATCATGACGACTAACACCATACCAATACTGCATTAACTCATAACTCATACCCCCAGTTTCAATAAAATAAACATAATCGTTAACATATGGTAAGCTACTAATATCATGGACAATATCCGAAGTTAAAAATCCCTCTAATGGACTGTAACCAAACTCATCAAAAAATGCATTTGATTTTTCACCATCAATTCTAAAGGTTACTAGCGGGCGCATATTTCTTCTTGCATTTTCATCTAATAAATGAACCGCATCACGCACGATCAAAGCTCCAGAAATTATTGTACTAAGAACCAGAATAATAAAGAAAAAAGCCGTGACCATCCCAAATTGTCTTATGATTGTTATTTTGGCTCTTTGAAATTCTGTTAGTTGCGTACACTGTAATAAATTGAAAATAAATTTTTTAAAAATATACCTTTTGACAGAATAATGTCCCAATCCAAATATTATCAGTGAGAATAGTAGCAGTATTAGATAGTGAGAAAAAAACAAATTCCATGACATCTTTTCCATAGTAAAAAAAAGAAAAAATACAGGGTCATATCGCACGAATATCACAGTTATAAGCAAATATGAAAGTAATATTAGTATTGTAGGTGTTATTGATTTAGCTAAATGAGTAATGCCATATGCAATGCAAAAGAAAACGAAGCAAATAATTAAAATTCTAAAATATTCAAACCACATATCCGCGAAAAGACTGCTATACATGGTGAATAATAAAGTAATTATCAGTAAATTAATCCCAGAAACACCTAGAAAATCAATTATTTTAATATTTTTATTCGGCATAAGGAAAATTTCGGCACCGTCAGCTTCAATTGTTTCTCGAAACATAAAAACTACGTTTAGTACTGAGAAAAAAGGGATCAATAATTGGGCATTACGAATGATGTTAGCACGAAGCTCATAACTAATACCACTGTAAGAAAATTGTAAATAATTCAAAACAGGGATAATAAATAAAAAAACAAAGATGGACACAAAATAAGCCCACCCAATGTTTTTACTATGAAGGTACAATCTCATTAAATAGGAATTTAGATGTTTTTTAGTAAACATATATAACCATCCTCAATACTTGGAGAAACTAGTTTTGCACTTCCTACGGAAAGAGGATGCGTTGATAAAATCTTTGCATGTTTTAGACTTTCAATTTCATAAACATCTTGAATTTCATATTCAGTTTTTATCTCTAGCAATTCATGATGAATCACCGAATATGTTTTTCCTTGAGCTCTCTTCTTGATGTCCTCAATACTCCCAGAAAATACTATTCCTTTATTCTGCATAACTAGCACTTGATCACATAATGCCTCAACATCTGATGCTATATGCGTAGAAAATATAATTACCTTGTCTTTCTTTATATTGTTGATTATATTCTTAAACCTCAGTCTTTCTTCAATATCAAGTCCGGCTGTTGGTTCGTCCAAAATAATAACTTTAGGGTCGTTCAGTAATGTTTGGGCTATTCCTAATCTTTTTATCATCCCACCGGATAATGATTTGACTTTTTCATTGATTTTTTCAGATAAGTTTACAAGATGAACACATTCATCAACAATATTCGGATTTTTTTTAATATTTATTCCTTTTAAAGACGCAAGCATTAATAGCATCTCTTTTACAGTTAAATCTTTATAAAGCCCAAATTGTTGAGGAAGGTAGCTGATTGAATCTGATGCATATTTGCTTAGTGTAATTAAATGGTCATTATAAAATACATTTTCAGTATTATAAATACCTGTCATACATCTCATTAAACTAGTTTTGCCTTCACCATTTGCTCCTAATAAACAATAAACACCTGGAGTGAATTTGTATGATACATTTTCTAGAATACTTTTCTTTCGGAACTTTAAATTTAAATTTCTAATCTCCAACATATTCATCTTCCTCCTCCAACATTAAGTCATACTCTGCAACTAAATCAAACAAAAACTCCCCAGTGACTCTTTTATCGTAATCATTGTGAATAAAATGAAAAGCTAAATCAAAAAAAGTATCCTCGCCAAGTGCTTGAATTATTACATTCATCATAATTGCATTGTCATATCCCCATGTCATGTAATCCAAAAATGCACGCCTATCATTTTGATATAAGTCAATCAGTCTGTGGAGACTAAATTTTCTCGGATTAATAAATGAGTCATAAACAGAATCTGCTAACTCCCACAACCATGGTGTAGTAATGTGATTTTCGTGCATTACTACTCTTGCAGAATGGAGATTCATATTTGGTATTATTAAAATAACATCAACATCATTAAAGTAGCTAAAGGTTTCTCTAAATTCACTCATTGTATAATTAAAATTCGTTTCATTATGCTCTAAGAAGTTTAAGAATGGATAAACAATTTTTATTCCTTCAGCCACAGTACTTCTTAACAAACCACTCATTAACGTTAAACTATTTGAATACCCTTCAAAATGATTAGGTGAAATTTCAGTTAAATTAGAAAAAACGGGTAAATTTTTATTAATTCGTACATCAAAATGTGCAACTTCCTCAAGCAAGATTCTCGAAAAAGTTTGAAGATACATATCATAAATCAACTGTTGTCCGGGAATCGGGATAAATGGGAAAAATCCTAAGAGCATCATCCCTTGAGAATTAGAGTAAAATGTAGGACTATATCCAACATAATGTACGACAAAAATTGATTCATTGCCTTGATTATTTATAGTAAAGAAATCGCCAGTAAAGAAATCGCCCTCTTGAATAAAATCAATGTGATCTCCATTTTCATTTGTAATCTTTGAAATTTGATAGCGGTGGTATAACGTAAACCGATATTCAGGTAAAATTTCATCAAGAATAATCTTTGCAACAACATCAAGTTGATTTCTAACTGTGATTTCTAAATCAAATGATAAAACGTTAAAATTGGCATCAATCACTTCAACATCTAAGTCTTCATAATGAAAAAAATCGTACCATAAACTATTTCTTGGATCGTTATTCATCACAAATTGTGACTGGGGTCTGAGGTAGAAATAAAAACTCCCTACTAATAAAGTAAAGAATAAACAAATCAAACTTATACGCTTTTTCATATGGAATGTTAAATTAACTAATAGCGTTAAGCTTAAGATGATTAACCAGATAGTGAATTGCCACAAACGAGTTGATAAGACTGGATAGCCAAAGTGAAAATTGCTTGACCACCGAGCAAATGTTGTGAAATTAAAGAAGTTGTACACAGGAAATAAATTTATTCTCGAAGTTGAGGTATACGCTAAAGATTTGCTCTTCCATTATTGTACTTCCCAACAAAATAATTATAATTGAGATCATGTATGCTGGAATTCTTTTAATATAGATTGCTAAAACCCATCCTAATAAACTAGCTATTAATTGCATAATAAAGTAATTGATCACATTATGCAAAAGAATTTGTCTTAGAAAAAATAATGAGTTGAAATTATGAGAGAAGTAAAAAATCAGATTATAGATGATAAAGTTGAGAGATATTGCTAAATTCAACAAAAGCATAACGCCAAATTGTAATAAAAATAACTTAACCCTTCCTAGATTAATAGTTTGAACAGTCTCTAGTAGATTTGCCTTTGTTGAAGAATAAAAATATTCATAGGATAGAAATAGGAAAATTACAAAATTTAAAATACTAATAATTGCCATTGATGAAATTAAGAATAACCCATTCGAATTTTGTCTAAACAGTACTCCATCCAAGTGCGCAAGGTTGATAAATAGCAAAAAAACAATAAAAGTCCAAAACAAAAACTTATTTTTTGCAAATAACTTCAAATATAAACTAAATGCTTTCAATTTTGACCACCTCAATATAAACTAAAAACCTCCACAAAGTCCATGCGCTTTGTGGAGTTGAAAATTAATTTCGTTGATTAATTCTCCTTCTAACAATCCACAAAAAGTTGCATGGAATTTTTGTGTTTGCCCTTTTGTATCTGAATAAACTTTATCACATTTTGTCTGTAACTGTCAAGAGTAATTTAAATTTTTTTTGCAAATGTCGCAACCAAACGCTATTTTTAAAAGAATGTCGCCATTAAAACGCAACCTAGACCGAGCATATTTTAAAACAACCCTCTGTACTCTACTCCTAAAATACACGCCCTAAAAAAGTAGGAGCGTGATTTAAATGGATTAGCATTTTGGATATAAAGACGTAAAAATGTTAAATTTAACGAAAAAAAGTCTAATGAAAAATTTCCCTCTGACAGACTCATTCTAAGATGAATAAAAATAATATATAGAATGTGAAATCCAAAACTCGCATTCGATTTTAATTTGGGTTATAATAAGATCCGAGAGCTAGAATGTCAAAAAAACTCAGCAAATTTCAAAAAAATTTCAAAATTTCATAACTTTTTCAAAACTTTTTCCGAATACCAAAGTGAAGGGCAAAAAAACCAGTAGTTAGGAGGCGGTCATATGGTTGATGAACGTCAGATTATAAAATGGATCAAACGCATTAAACAATCAGCTGATAAAAAATCGGCAAATGAACTAATCAGCCACTATTTCGACGAAATATATGGATACGTCTTCAAACGAGCAACTAGCGAGGAAGTCTCTATGGATATAACGCAAGAAATCTTCGTTAGTATGTTAAAAACAATCGATCTTTACGAGGCTGAGAAATCGAGTTTTCGCACGTGGCTCTACCAAATCACAAGAAGGCGGATTGCTGATTATTACCGAAGTAAAGAATATCAAGAAGATCGTATCATTGGTATTGATGAAGAGCTGAACCAAACTTTACAAAGCAACTTAACAAGTGCTGAAAAAAGTTTGGAACTAGCAGAGATTGAAGATTTCATCGACCGTCTGGATCCACAAAGTCGGGAGATATTTCGATTGAAAATTTTTGAAAAATGTACATTTAACCACATTGCCTTATTGTTGAATGTGCCTGAATCGACAGTTAAAGCAAACTTTTATGCTACACAGAAATTGGTTAAGGAGGTGTTTTTATGGAAAGACTAGACGATTTGAAAAAGCGAAAGATTATTAACAATGCGGTCGAGCTAGGGCTTGAGGGTCGTAAAAAAAGAGTGGTTTGGCCTCGAAATGTAGCTGTTGCAGCTGCGAGTGTTATTATAGGAATTCCCGTTTTTGGCTATACTTTCCCGGCGCTTGCTGAACATATTCCCTTGATCGGTAGTATTTTTTCAAGAACAGAAGACATGCAAGATTTGTCTGACTACGCGATGCTCATTAATGAAATACAAGTTGCCGATGGGGTATCATTTACATTAAATGAAGCGTTATTTGATGGTAGGAATGTTTTACTCACGTACCTAGTAGAAAGTGAGCGCCCGATTAGAAGTGAAGAGCTTGAGGAAGATTACCATTTCGGCATGAGACCTTATCACTTGGATTCTACTTTCAAGCTTCTTGTCGACGGTGAAGAAGTTCCAACAGGTTTAAGTAGCATTGACTTGCCTGAAGCAATCCTTCACTGGATTGATGATTATACTTTCTTCTTCGTTTACCATATTCCCCTTATCAGAGACGTTTCGCCACGACTATCTATGGCACTAGAAAATGCTGATTCCGTTGATATTTTCATTCGTTTTAGCGACCTTGGTTATATTGATCATAATCCAGATTTCGACTGGGATTTATTAAATTGGGATGACTATTATCTCATAGACGCCCATGCACAAGGCCCGTGGGAATTTACAATTGCTTTAGAGCAAAGTGAACGTCAAAATATTTATGTGGGGCAAAGATTTCACCAGTATGATGTTGATGCAAGTGATACGGATGATTGGCAACAGCGTTTAACGGGGTTCATATCTTCTGTTTCTGTAACGCCGAATCAATTAAGCTTCGATTATTTTTTCTTTTCTTCTTTGCATCAATTGATCATGCCTGAGAATATGAATGAAATTATTCTGGAATACTGGCAAACAAGCGAGTGGCTTACGACTGTTGTTTCTGTTGACTGGCAAGTCACAGATCAATATGGAAGACCTCTATGGCAAAGCCAACATCGTACAGTGGACAGTACTGGAGAAATTGCACAAGGAACAGTGGTTTTTGATGATTTGGAAACGGATTTAACCCATATCTTTATTGTTCCAACAATTACACGTTGGCAAGCGAATATCAGAGAAGATGCAAATACGGGAAGTGAGGTTATTTACAAAGGTATCCATTTAGATACAACAGAATTAGATGCAATTGTGGTGAGGTTACCTTAAGACTTTACAGTAACAAAAGGAGTAGATGATATGAAAAAATTAATGAGTTTATTACTAATACTGGGGCTGATTTTTATACTAGGAGCATGCGGAGATTCAGAAGGTGAATACACTGCGACGACTGAACCAGCGACTGATGCAACGCAAGAGGAAACACGTGCAGATAATAATGATAATTTATCTACAGAATTTGAATTTACAATCGATATTATCAGCGCAGAAGAATTTTACGCACTTGAACGCTACATAGAGGTTGAGTATAAAGACCTTGATGGTATCGAAGGACTAAAGCTACTTTTTGATTTCAACCAACCTATTTCAGAGTTTGCTTTGGTTGAAATCGCTATGCTAGAAGATGGGGAAATTGTCGTTACAGGCGTTTTACACGAAATAGGGGATCTTGGCTTTGTAGGTTTAAATGAATATCTTGTTTTAACTAATTATATTGTTGTAGGTACAGTCCCGAGAAGTGGCTTTACTTTTGTAGATCCCGATGGGAATCAATATTGGTATGTATTTCAACGAAATCAAGCAGACATAGGTCATGATATGCTCTGGTATTCATTTTCGTGGAATTCAGATTATGCCTTTTATGTTCCGGAATTGCCTGATAATAACCAGTCAGATAACAATGTAAACAACAATACAACCCCTCCTAATGCAGGTACAACAAGACCTTTTGGAGTCGAAAGATTTGATGCAGCTGAAGTGGCGCTGTTAGGAGAGCATCTAAGATTTTCATGGGCAGGGTCTGAAATGGACGCTTTAACTGATGTAAATGCAGTATTTACTTTTAGTGAAGATATTACAGATTTCAAGTTTCTCTTTGTTGGTATGGATGATGATGGGAATTTTGTAAATTTTGGACCTGCTCATAGTGCAGGAGAAGCTGCATCAAGTGCGAGCGTCCCAGCAGGAAAGTCGATTGTTTTAACACACTATAACCATGTTGGGACGGTATCAAATAGTGGTTTCACATTTACAGATGCCTCTGGTATTACGCACTGGTACGTATTCCAATGGAGTATGTTTGATGGCAGCATTAACGCTTGGTCATTTGATTGGGATTATGGTATTGCTATTATCGAGATGGATTATCACGAGGTGGCGGCAGGAGAAACATTATTTTCTATCGCTCGTTTACATGGTTTGACTGTGGCAGATTTACAAAATTTTAATGATTTAGGAGACTCAACCGATATTAGTGTGGGACAAATGCTTAACCTTGGTACTGGTCGTGTTGTGCGTGTGCCTGGTTAAGAATAATTTTAAAAGTCGCAGGAGATCAATCCAACGACTTTTTCAATTCTCCCAAAATCTTTAAATCAACCTCATCAAGCGGAGCAGTTTCCAATAAATCAGGTCTTTTGATCAAAGTTCGCTTCAACGACTCTTCACGACGCCACCTAGCAATATTCGCATGATTTCCTGACAATAAAACATCAGGAACTTTCAGTCCTCTAAAAACTTCAGGTCGTGTGTACTGCGGAAATTCCAACAATCCACTTGAAAAAGAATCATCCTCATGAGAACTTGCCCTAGATAAAGTGCCTGGAATTAATCGAACGACTGCATCAATCATCACCTGTGCCGCTGTTTCGCCACCGGTTAAAACGAAATCTCCCAAAGAAATTTCATCAGTCACCAAATGCTGCCGAATTCGCTCGTCAAAACCTTCATAATGACCACAAATGAACACAAGATGCTCCTCCTGTGCCAATTCCTCAGCCTTTTTTTGCGTAAATCGCTCGCCCTGTGGACAAAGTAAGATAATTCGTGGTTTTATTTCCTCAGAAAAAATATCAGCAACTGCGTCGAAAATCGGTTCTGGAGTGAGTAACATCCCTTGTCCACCACCGTAAGGATAATCATCGACTTTTTTATGTTTATTTTTAGAATAGTCACGAAAATTAATGGCGTGTAGGGCGACTCTGTTTTCGGTTTGGGCGCGACCGATGATGGAGGTTGTAAAAAATGTTTCAAATAATTCTGGGAATAAGGTTAAAACATCAATTTTCATTAAACTAACCCCTCAAGCAACTCGATGGTCACTATTTTTTCTTTTATATCAACCGTTTTGACCACATCTTCAATATAAGGAATCAAGACATCTTTCTCGCCTTTGCGATTTATGACCCAAACATCATTGGCACCTGTTTGAAGAATGTCGCCGATGACACCAAGCATTTCACCATCTGTGGTCTTAACCGTGCAACCGATAATTTGGTGGAAATAAAATTCATTACCATCTAATTCCTCAAGCTCGCTAGCATCAACTAATAACTCGCATCCTTTATACTTTTCTACATCATTGATGTGATCAAGGTTAATGAATTTGAGTAAATCAAAGTTTTTATTTGCGCGATGACTCTTAACTGTCACAGGTATGTACTCTCCATTGTAATCGATAAATAATTTTGAGCCTTTTTTGAAACGTTCCTCTTTGAAATCGCTGCTTGAAATCACACGGACTTCGCCTTGAAGGGCGTGGGTATTTACAATTTTTCCAACTTTTAAGTAATCAATCTCAATCATTTTCTCTACCTCATTCTAATTTGTCTTATTATATGATATAATAGATTGAGGAATTTTTCAAGGAAGAAGGTCGATTTTATGTTATCAAATGTTGAAAGTAAACTATCAAAGGGAAGAAATTGGGTTATGCTCGGGATTTATGTGGTAGGATTTCCTTTGGTAACCATTGTTGCCACTATGGCTGGGATGTTTGTGTTCAATTTGGAAGGGATGGCTTTAGGCTCATTCGGCATGTTTGTTACTTATTTTATTCTATGTGTAGTCTTGTTAATTTTAAGTCGGAAAGCTTTTGTTGAGGGGTTTAAACAAATCAAGTCATGGGGAAAGTTTATTTTGCAAATTGGGTTAGGTTTGTTGCTCACTTTTGGATCTGTCTTAACTGGGAATTTAATTGTTCTGCTTTTGGGAAATTCAGAGACTGCAGCTAACCAAGAATTGGCTGAGGCACTTTTAATCAGCATGCCTTTAATGATGATTTTTACGATGTCTTTATTAGGACCCATTGTTGAAGAAATTATTTTTCGACTTGTTTTAATAAACTTGTTTGACTGGAAGCCAGTTTATGGTTTGATTTTCTCAAGCTTAATTTTTGGGATGTTCCATGTTATCATAGGTGGTTGGATTCATATTATTCCCTATGGCTTAGCGGGTCTTGCCTTTGGATATTTCTATCTTAGATATAATAAAAACATCGTTTATGCTACTGCTTTGCATATTTGTCATAACGGCGCAACCATTGGCTTGGTATTTTTGATGCAACGCATGGTGTCGCTGTACTATAGCTAATTTCTTATAATAAATACAAAAGTGGATATGTAAAGCAAATCTAAGTAGGCAATTGCTTAAGTAAATCAGTAAAATAAGGAGCAACGCATGAAATTTCAATTGACACCATTACGCTGGCTAATTGCGGTCAAGACACTTGGATTCACCTTTTTGATTGTTTTTGGTACGACGGTTGGAGAGCAAACAAGCTTTTTTATCATTTTAACATTAATCACGTTGTTTATTTTGCGACTTCGACTTCCAAAATTGGAATTGACCATCTTTATCGACTGTTTTCTTTGCGTCTTTATGACGGGATTTTGGGGTGGCTGGGAATATGCCATGTATGCTTGGCTGCTCGTTATTTTTGAGGTGCTATTTAGGAAAAAATTCTTTGCCCTTATTATTTTCGTCTACATTCCCCAAAATGCAACGTTTATCATTCTTGCCATTGTAACAGCCTTAGCGGGCTACTTCTTAGGGTTGTTGCAAGAAGAAAGAGAAAAAGAATTGGAACGACATTTCACACTAAAGGGAAAGTTATATGAGATGGAGGCGCTCGCTGAGGATTTGACGATTTCTGCTGTTGAAGATGCGCGCTTAGCCACTGTTGCAGAACGGGCGCGTATTTCTCGCGAAATCCATGACAATGCAGGTCACGATATTATCGCTTCCTATATGTCATTTCAGACATTGCGCGGCTTGATTGAAGCGGGAGAAGTTTTGGAGATGTATGACGCTACTTTAGAAAGGTTGTCCGATGGAGTTAGCAAGATTCGTGATATTCTCCATAATATTATGCCAACCGACACACCAGGAATCCACTTATTACAAGAAGTGTGCGATTCCTATCCCACACAAATACAGTTTAAAGCCTATGGTGATACAACCCAAGTCCCAGCATTCTTGTGGAATACGCTAGCTATTTGCTTGAAGGAATCCCTAACCAATGCTAGCCGTCATGCGAATCCGTCTTATATAAAGGTTGAGGTGGACGTGGGAACTCGTATTGTCAGGCTTTATGTGGAAAATGATGGCATTTATGATATGGTGAAAACAGCAGGAAGAGGTATTTCTAATTTGCGCTACCGAACTGGAGCGGTTGGTGGGAATTTAACAACGGTGAAAGAAAAAGGGACGTTTAAACTGATTTGTGTAATACCGCTAAATAAGCCCGAGTGACAGCTTTTGCCCTTTCTTGTATCAAAAGCATCACCTGAAAAAGGAGAAAAATAACCATGATAAAAGTTTTATTAGTCGATGACGATAAATTAATTTTGCAAAGTTTAAAAATCACTCTAAGCAAAGAACCCGACTTCACGATTATCGATGCAATTACGGATGGCCATGAAGCGTTAGAAATATGCAAAAAAGATAAGCCAGATATCATTTTGATGGATATCCAAATGCCAGCGATCACAGGTATCGACGCGACACGCCTGATCAAGGGAAATCATCCTGATATTTTAATTATGATGTTGACAACCTTCGCAGATCAGGCTCACATTAGAGAGGCAATGGCAGTTGGCGCAAGTGGCTACCTACTCAAAACTGACCCACTCTCAGATCTTGCAACTCGTCTGCGATTGTTAAAATCAGGTACAGGTATAATGAGTGCTGGGGCGTTAGAACAATTAACCCAAAAGGAAAATCCTGCGTTAGAGCGGTTGACGCCAAGAGAACTAGACATCACCAAACTGGTTGCGCAGGGCTTGAATAATAAGGAGATTGCCGCTGAACTTTTCCTAAGTGAGGGAACCGTGCGCAACAACCTCGTGATTATTATGGAAAAAATGGAAGTAACGACCAGACTGCAACTGGGGATTAGTTATCACAAATAACTAAGCATACCTAGCTTATGAGCTAGTCCGTAATACGCCCTAGAACAATACTTATAACAATTGATGTAGTTTCCAGATACACCTAGCGGTATGGTGTTAGTTTGCTAGAGGAGAATAAATAATATAAAACAAGTAGAATCAATGATGTAGTGATACATTGACTCTGCTTGTTTTTATGCTACACTACACACTGCTTTCTCGTTTTTTGTTGGAATAAAAATCTTCTTAACCAATTTTGTAGCTTGCGCAATTAATAATTCAAGTCTAGTAAGAGTACTAGGCTTTTTTGATCCGCAAATCTTCAACACTGAAATTTTCAATTTATGGCTAAATTTTTTTAATTCGTTGATAAATTTTCTTTACCGACCGCCAATACTCAAGCCGCAAAGAAAATGCTACCAAAAACGCGAATCTCCCTTTTACACAACTAATCGACATACAGTGCATGTCAAAACGCTGTTTGACGCACTATATAGGCATTTGGCGTAACTCGAAATTTTTTAGCGATTTTTGTGTTATACTGTAGCTATCCACAAAAAAGAGAGGTATAGTATATGATCGATATGATATTAGCACTCCACCTAGATACGCTTTTTCAGCTAGGTGGTAACCACAGTAAGGATAAAACAATTTACGTGAGAGATAAATTGTTGGATTTTTTGAGAAGGGAAGAGGTCTTATTAAACACATCGGGAGAAAATTTCTTGATTGCAAGAGACGCTGTCCACTTTATTGATGCCAATAACATTTATTCACAAACAACAGATGTTAACCAAGCAACTGTTTTGTTACAACCCTTCTTTGAACGATTACTTACTACTGGTGAAAAATGGAATTATTATGATTTAAAATTACTTAGCAGTGCAATCGCATTGTCGCAAGATCTTGAGCAAGCACGAAATCTAGCATCCAAATCCATGGAAAGAATTCCTGACTTTAGAATCAATCAATGCGTAGATGTATTAGAAGGAGGGCTTGCCTGTAATATCTGTTCTCGCCTTCTATATGCCAAATATATTGAGAATGATCAAGATGAGGAAATTATTAATGAATTCGAAATGTGGTTTCGTAAACTAGAGCATTTGGAAGATAAACAATATAAATTGACCTTTCCACTTGACGTTACAAAAATTAGATGGGCAATTTTAAACCAAAACGCAAAAGAAATTGCTAAGCTTATTGGCGACATCGAATACTCAGAAGATTATCCTGATGAAGCAATTGCAGTGGTTCTCAGTGAAGCACGCTTCTATCTTAACTCCGAAATTTACAAATCCTTAAAAGGAGGTGAGGGGACATGCAATACTTCTGTAGCTTAATTCAAAGTCTAGGGTGGATATTTTGGCCGCCAGAAGAAACCAAGCCATAAAAATCAAGGCAAAGCGCGCTTCTATTTAGATTTAGCAGCTCACATACACTTAAAAATGGAGGTGAAAGGACATGCAATATTTCTATAGCTTAATTCAAAGTCTAGGGTGGATATTTTGGCCACCAGAAGAAACCAAGCCTTAAAAATTAAGGCAAAGCACGCTTCTATTTAGATTTAAAAGCCCACATACACCTAAAAATGGAGGTGAAAGAATATGCAATATTTCTATAGTTTAATCCAAAGTCTAGGGTGGATATTTTGGCCACCAGAAGAAACCAATCCATAAAAACCGAGGCAAAAGCCCCCAGAAAGGGGCTCAGACTGTTGACAAACTAAGAATTTGTTGGCAGTTTTTCTTTTTAGTCACAATTTTTCATTTCCAAAATGAATTTCAACAAAAAACCCAAAGAAATAGAAGCCAAAATCTCATTCATCTGTCTAGCGTAGTCATGAGATTTCAGAATACAAAGTTTTTTTAAGATTCCAAACAGTACAAAGTATCCAGTTATAATTTTGGTTTTCGGCTAGCCTTCATATAATGTTGATCTTAAACCATGCAAATCCACTTTTTATAAGTAAAATTTCACCTGACCCGTTAACTCTGCACGGTAGACTTACTTGCAATAATTGGATTTGCTTTTATAGCAAATCCACTTTCATAAGGAAAGTAAAATTTTACCTGACTCGTCAACTC
>JGI24703J35330_11748650_pt1 | contig 23499 bp, 22 predicted proteins | sample TergutNt197P1_FD_35330 | JGI IMG/M metagenome (IMG submission 35330)
TAAAAAAGCGCGCCAAGCGCGCATTGGGCACCGGAGACACATGTCGGAGTCGGCACATTCCCTCGAAGCCGTGAGCAGTTTCCGGGCGTATAAAAAAGAGTCGGCGAGTGACACTCGCCGACTCTTTTTTTTATAAATCGGGAAACTGCTGCCGGCTTCGAGGGAATGCGCCCGCTCCGACTACATGTCCACGGTGTTCATTGCGCGCTTGGCGCGCCGGTTGTGATAACAATAGTTTCGCCAAGTGCGGTCAAAAAAGCCGAATTTATTGTCACCTCAAAGGCCACGGCTTCGTAGTATTTTGTTGCTTTTCCGCTCGACGATATTTCGGCGTGGCCGATAACCAGCCCCGCGCCTTCGAGTTTTTTTAAATGCATGTACAGCAACGCCCTGCTGATATTAACAATTCGCGCCAACTCGCTTACATACTGCCGTTCTTTCAAGAGCACCCCAAGGATTTTGATTCTTGCGGGGTGAGATAATGCATCAAAAAGTTTGACGCACTGCTCATGATTATTGAACATCCTTCATCATCTTTTCCATGTAGGAAACTTTTTCCTTGATTTCGGCAAGTTCATTTTTTAAATCCGCAACAAGTTGTTCAAAGTTTTTTTGACCGATTGCCGAAGTCTCCGCAATTTTTTCCTTGCTGCGCAAAACCATGAAAACAATGACCCCAACAGCAAAACCCACCACCCCAATAATGGGGACTACATCGTGCAAGTGTAAATTCGCCACAACAAAACCTCCCTTGTAATTTATTTGATTCACATGTAACAATTATATTGCATGTGAAATAAATTGTCAACCACAAAAAAGGCAATGTGCGCCAAAATGCCACATTGCCTTTTTGATGAGACACCGGGAAACTGCTGCCGGCTTCGAGGGAACGCGTCGCCGCCGACATGTGTCCCCGGTGTCTAAAAAGCCTGCGCTAAATCCCCCAAAATATCGTCGATATGTTCCGTGCCAATTGAAAGCCGAACCGTTGCGGGCGTAATTTTCGCCGCCGCAAGTTCATCTGCGGACATTTGCGAATGCGTCGTCGAGGCGGGATGAACAACGAGCGATTTTACGTCGGCAACGTTTGCGAGAAGCGAAAAAAGTTTGAGTCGGTCGATAAAAGCCTTCGCTTCATCCGCTCCGCCCTTTAGCTCAAAAGTAAAAATCGAGCCGCCGCCGCGCGGAAAATATTTTTTGTACAACGCATTGTGCGGGTGAGAGGTAAGCGAGGGATGATTTACAGCGGCGACTTTCGGATGCGCCGCCAAAAACTCCACGACTTTAAGCGCGTTCGAAACATGCCGCTCAACGCGCAGCGAAAGTGTTTCAAGCCCCTGCAAAAAAATAAACGAATGGAACGGCGCAAGTGTCGCGCCAATGTCGCGCATAAGCGTCGTGCGCATTTTTATAATGTAGGCCAAATTGCCCGCGACTTGCGAGAAAACCGCGCCGTGGTAGTTCGGGTTGGGCTGTGACAGTCCGGGAAATTTGTCGTTCGCCGCCCAGTCAAATTTGCCCGCGTCAACGACGATGCCGCCGATTGTTGTGCCGTGTCCGCCGATAAACTTTGTGGCGGAATGAATCACAACATCCGCGCCGTATTCAATCGGCCGCAACAAAAACGGCGTCGCAAACGTATTGTCAACAATCAGCGGAATCCCGTTTTTATGCGCAACATCGGCAATGGCGGCGATATCAACAATCGAGGAATGCGGGTTGCCGATGCTTTCAATAAAAATCGCCTTCGTGTTCGGGCGAATCGCCGCCGCGAAAGCCTGCGCCCCCGCTTGTTCGTAGCTGTCAACAAAAGTCGTTTCAACACCCATATCCGCAAGCGTGTTTGCGAACAAATTGTAAGTCCCGCCATAAATATATCTGTCGGAAACGATATGGTCGCCCGATTTTGTGATGTTTTGAATCGCAAAAGCAGTCGCCGCCGACCCCGAAGACGTAGCCAAAGCCGCCGCGCCGCCCTCAAGTGCCGCCATTCGCTTCTCAAAAACATCAGAAGTCGGGTTCATCAAACGCGTATAAATATTCCCCGGCTCGGCAAGCGCGAAACGCCCCGCCGCCGTCGCGCAATCCTTAAATACATACGATGTGGTTTGATAAATCGGCACAGCTCTCGAATCCGTTGTCGGGTCAGGATTTTCCTGCCCTGCGTGAACTTGCAGTGTTTCAAATTTGTACATTTTCAAGTCTCCTTTGCGATGCTGAAATCAATATAAATTAGCTCAAAATCATTGTCCCGATTCCTTGGTCGGAAAGCAGCTCAACGAGTATGGAATGCGGGATTCTGCCGTCGAGAATGTGCGCGCGGGGGACGCCGCGGCGGACGGCTTCTACGCAGCATTCTACCTTTGGTATCATGCCGCCGGAAATTATTTCGGATTTGACGAGCTGCGGAATTTCGGAAAGGGTTAGGGATGAGATTAGCGTGTCTTCGTAGGAGGGGTCGCGAAGTAGGCCGCGCACGTCGGTAAGGAGGATTAATTTTTCCGCGCCGAGGGCGGCGGCGATTTGGGCGGCCGCGCTGTCGGCGTTTATATTGTAGACTTCGCCCGGGTTTTCGCCACATGCAATTGAGGAAATTATTGGCGTGTAGCCTCCTGAAAGCGCGAGATTTATTGGGTCGGAGTCAACGTGGGTTATGTCGCCGACAAGCCCGAGGTCGGGGTCGCTTTCGTGTTTTTTTGCAACAAGAAGCCGACCGTCCATGCCGGACATGCTTAACGCGCGGCCGCCAAGTTCGCCGATTAGTTGGGCGATTTGTTTGCTTACGCGTCCCGCGAGTACCATTTGCGCGATGTCCATGGTTTCGTGGTCGGTGTAGCGCAGGCCGTTTTCGAAGCGCGGCTTTTTGCCGACTTTTGCAAGCATTTCGTTGATTTCGGGTCCGCCTCCGTGGACGATTACCACGCGGATGCCTACAAGCGACAGCAAAACAACGTCACCCATAACATTTCGACTCATTTCGCCGCGCTGCATTGCCGCTCCGCCGTATTTTATTACGATTGTTTTGCCGTGATAACGCTGGATATACGGCAACGATTCATACATTATCTCGGCTTGCTTTTTGATTTTAGTCAAAGGGTCTTTCAAACTAATCACGTCCTGTAATCTCCATTTATTCGTACATAGTCGTAGGTTAAGTCGCATCCGTAGGCTTCGGCGGAAAAATCGCCGTCTGCGAGAGTTATTTCAATTGTAATTTCTTTTTCACCCAAAATGGCTGCCGCCAAATCCTCGTCGAAGGGGAGGCCGACACTTTGGCGGCACACCGCGATTTCGCCGACGTACGAGGAAAAGCGAATGTCAACGGTGGCGGGATTGAAATTCGCGCCGCTGTAGCCAAGCGCGCACATTTCGCGCCCCCAGTTCGCATCCGCACCGAACATCGCCGATTTTACGAGCGACGAGCTTATCACCGATTTCGAAAGCCGCGCCGCATCTTCGTAGGTTGCCGCGCCGCTTATGCGGCAAATTAACAGCTTTGTCGCGCCTTCGCCGTCACGTGCTATGTCTTTTGCGAGGGATAAATTTATGAAATTCAGCGCGTCGAGAAATTCGTCATAATCCGCGCACTCACCCGTGATTTCCGCGTTACCCGCCGTGCCGCTTGCCAGGATTGCACACATATCGTTTGTCGAAGTGTCGCCGTCCACGCTTACTTGGTTGTAAGAAATTTTCGTGGATTCACGCAGGGCTTTTTGCAGCATTTTTGGCGAAATTGCACAGTCCGTTGCGATAAATGCAAGCATCGTTGCCATGTTCGGGTTAATCATGCCCGAACCCTTTGCTATTCCGCCGATTGTCACTGTTTTTCCGCCGATTTCAAAGCGCGCGGCATAACTTTTCGGAAAAGTATCCGTTGTCATAATCGCCTCGGCGGCGGGGATGTTGTCCGTTGATAATTTTTGCACAAGTTCGGGCGTTCCCGCCGCGATTACGTCCACGGGCAGGGGAAATCCAATTACGCCCGTTGAGTTTACGATAAATTGCGAGGGGTCGATGTTCAATTCGTTTGCGGCGGCGTTAACCATTTTTACGGCGGCTTCCGTGCCGCCCGGAGCGCACGCGTTTGCGTTGCCCGAATTGCATAAAATTGCACGAGCGCGACCGCCTGTTTTTGCCAAATTTTCCATTGTTAAAAGAAGCGGCGCGCTTTTTACCTTGTTCGTCGTAACAACGGCGGCGGCTGCGCATTCCGTTTCCGCGAGAATCAACGCCAAGTCGCGCTTGTCGCGGTTTTTTCGGATTCCGCAATGTATTCCCGCGGCTTTAAAGCCGGGAACCGCCGTAATTCCGCCTTTTGAAAGACCGCTCCATGATTCGAGTTTCATTTATAAACCAATCCCTTCGTCAAGTCCGCACGCGATATTCATGCACTGTATTGCCGCGCCGGACGCGCCTTTGCCGAGGTTGTCGAGCCGTGCGGTAAGGATAATTTGTTCATCGTTTCCGAAAACGAAAATTTCTATGCGGTTCGTTCCGTTGCACGCGGTTGCATCCATAAAGCCGCCGTCGGTTGCCGCTTCGTGGTCGAAGGGCATTATTTTGACGAAGTGTGTGCCTGTGTAGTGTGCGGAAAGTGCGGCATGAATGTCTTTCGCGCTCATTTTTTTCGCCAGTTGCGTCGTCCAAATCGGCACATTTACGAGCATCCCCGCAAACATATCGCCGACAACGGGGTAAAAAATCGGCGGTTCGTCGAGGCCTGTAACGGCCTTCATTTCAGGCAGATGCTTGTGGGACAAAGTGAGCGCGTAGGGGCGCGGCGAGTGATATTTGTCACCGGGTGCGCGGTTTTTTTCGTGCGCATCAATAAGCATGATTCCGCCGCCGGAATAGCCCGTCAGCGAAGTGCATGAAAGTCGCGCCGAAGCGGGCATAAAACCGCCGGAAACCAGCGGATATACCAGTGAAATAAACCCTGCGGCGTGACAACCGTTTACCGCGATTCGTCGCGATTTCGCAACGCTCTCGCGGTGCTGTTGCGAAAGTTCGGGGAAGCCGTATGCCCAGCCGGGGGCGGTTCGATGCGCCGTTGATGCGTCAATTACCAGCGTATCCGCAGGGGTTGCCGCAACCGATTCACGCGCCGCATCGTCGGGCAGGCATAAAAAAACCACGTCGGCGGTTTCGAGAAAAGGCTTTTTTGCCTCGAAAATTTCGCGCTTGTCAAAATCCACCTGCAAAAGTTCAATGTCCGCGCGTGCGGAAAGCCGCGATTCCAGCTTTAATCCCGTTGTTCCATATTGTCCGTCGATAAAAACCTTCATATTCTGCACCTCATTCTGCACCTTAAAAAAAATTTTTCCAAGTCTAGCACACGGAAAAATTTTATGCAAGAGTTTTTGCATTATTATTCATTGAAATGTGAATAATAATGCAAAAGATGTCAGCTTTGTATGTTTGCAAAAAAGCGCGCCAAGCGCGCAATGGACACCGGGGACATGTGTCAGCGGCGACGCGTTCCCTCGAAGCCGGGAGCAGTTTCCTTGCCTGCAAAAAAAGAGTCGGCGAGTGACACTCGCCGACTCTTTTTTTTTGTGCTCCGCAAAACCGCTCCCGGCTTCGAGAGAACGCGTCGCCGCCGACACATGCCCCCGGTTCCCACTGCGCGCTTGGCGCGCCGCGCTAAAACTGCACTTGACAAATGCGCCGAAAAACGGCATTATTTCAGTAATACATGAAAAAGGGGTGCATTTAAATGAAGAAAATATTTTTGACAATTGCGATTTTTTTAATAACCCTGTCTGCGGTGACCGTGTTTGCGGCGTCGGAATACGAAGAAACCGTTGTGTTAACCTACGACGAGGCCGTTGATATGATTCTGGATGACATGCTTGTTCTGCGGGACTTGGATGTTACAATCCGCGACATGCTTGTCCAGCGGCGTTTTTTGGCCGACGAGCTTAGGCGGCTCGAGGGCTATGGCGAAAATTTGGAAATTCGCATCATGCGCGAAATGCTTATCGAGCTTGACGACGGCATAGCCGCCGTTACCATGGGGCATTTGGCGGCCGGTGAATTTACCAATGACGCACTTCGCGACATGCAGCTGGCTCTTGCGGGCTTGACGCAGGAAGGCACGCAGGAACAAATGCTTGCGCTTCAAACGGCGATGGCGGGCCTTGTAATGATGTCCGCGCCGGATATGAGCGTGCAAATTTCCCAGCTCGAACACCAGCGTTATGACCTCGCGCGGGAGATTGAACGCCAACAGGACAGAGAAAATATCAACGAGATGACCCGCGCGGCGCGGCGAAATTTAAACGAATTCGACCGCGTTGCCGAAATTTTAGGCTTCAATCGTGACCAAGCCGCACTGGGCATGGAACTCGCCCTTAGAAATATGATTGTTGCCATGGCGGAAATTGACAGAGGCGAGGCACTTTTAGTTGCGGGAATTGATTTGATGGAGCAGGGCGTCGCGCGTATGAAAATTATGCACGAGGTCGGGCTTGTAAGCGAAAACGCGCTGTCCACGGCAGAGCATAATTTGGCGCAATCCCGCACACAACTCGACGAACTCAGGCGCGGTCGGCAAACACTTATGCACAATATAAATTACTTGCTTGGCCAACCGCTTTTTCAAGATACGGTAATTGAATTTGAACGCGAATTGTCCGAGTTTCCCGAGGATTTGGAAGGACACATTGAAGGACTTCTTGCGGACACGCACGCCGTTCGCTTGTCGCAGTTTGATATCGACAGGGCAAAAGAAGCGCGCTGGGTTTACACCGGGCATAACCGCGAAATTCGTGTAAGCGACAACGAAAGACGCCGCGCGTTTGATACCTCGCGCGAAAGAAGCGATGATATTTGGCGCACGTATTTGACCCCGGCGGAACAGGACATTATGGCAATCCGTAACAGAATCGCCCTGCAAGAAGCCGTAGAGCGCGCGGAATCAAGCCACGAGCAAACCATTCGCACAACGCAAGCGACAATCCTTCGCGGATTCAACGAGTTCGAAGGGCTAATCGCGCGGTACGAGGCTCTTTTCGCCGACGCGGAACAAGCCGACGCAGACGTTGACGCCGCCGTAACGGGCTACGAACTCGGGCAAGTTACCGCTTTTGATATCGAGCAAGCGCGCATGGAGCTTTTGCGCATCGAGCTTGAAAAGGAAAGCATTCGCAATCAAAAATGGATTCTGATGTTCCGCTTGGAAAATCCCTCGTTGCTATAGGAGCAAACACCATGGAACTGAAAATGAAGCTAAAAATAATTAACGACAACCCGTACGGGCAAAATGTTTTTATATGCTACGACGGAACGGATGCCGTTGTAATCGACCCCGGCGATAATTTATCCGCGATAAAAGACTTTATCGCGGATAAAAATTTGCGCGTTAAAGCAATTTTGCTTACGCACGGGCATTATGACCATACGATTTGCGTCAACGAATTGCGCGAATTTACATCCGCGCCTGTTTACGCACACGCAGACGAGGCAAAACTATTGCAAAGCGCGGATTGGAACCGTTCCGATTATCGCGGGCTTAACGTCTCCGTCACGCCTGATAAATTTTTCGAGGACGGCGATATTTTTGAAATTTCCGACAACGCGCGACTCAAAGTAATCCACACGCCCGGGCATACCGCCGGAGGCGTATGCTATTATAATGAAGACGGCGGCGTAATTTTCACGGGCGACACGCTTTTCCGCGAAACAATCGGTCGCACCGATATGCCCACAGGCGACCACGCCACCCTTATAAAAAGCGTGCGCGAAAAATTATTTTCGCTCCCCGGCGGCGTAATCGCTTGGCCTGGACACGAAGAAAGCACAACGATTGAGCACGAGAAACAAAATAATACACGAGCATAAAAAGGAGAGTTTCAAATGAGGAAAATTTTTTCAATTTTTGCCCTTGTTGCAATGGTTTGCGTCTTTATGGCGTGCAGCGGGGAACAGGCTACGGGAATTGCGGCAATGGTCGAGGAAGGCACCGTTGTTGCGCGGGTTGGCGACCTTGATATCATGGCGGGCGATGTTGCCTTTATGAAGCAAGAAGCGTCGTTCATGCTCCAGTGGGATTTTGACAGAGAAATCGACGACTGGGAACACGCCGTTCTTGAAGACGCGACGCGCCTTGCCGCACTGCTTGTTGTTTTGGAAAACTACGCCGTGCAGAATAATATCGCGCTTACGGCGGAAGACCACGCCGGAATCGAAGAAACCGTTCAAATGACAATAGACGATTTGGGCGAAGATTTTGAAGAAACCCTTGCCGAACACAATATTTTCGGCAGACGTCACCTCGCAAGGTATTTTGAAGTTTTCGAACTGATGGGCAGAACGATTCAAACAATCGTTGAAACGCCCGCACTTTTCGCAGAATTTGAGCATCTGATGGAACCGGAATTCGTTCCCGACCAAGACGAAGAAGTCATCGGCGTAAAGCACATTTTAATCATGCGCGAAGACTTTGAAACCGAAGAAGAAGCCATGGAGTTCGCGATGGGAATTTACGCGCGGGCTGTCGCGGGCGAGGATTTTGACTCGCTTATCATCACCTATGGCAACGACCCCGGCATGATGCGAAATTACCCCGACAGATACCCCGACGGCTATTTCTTCACGATGGGTGCGTTTAATAATCCGCCCTTTGAAGACGCTTCCGCCGCGCTTGCAATCGGCGAAATAGGCGAGCCGCTTGACGCCTCGCACGGTCTTCACATTATCAAGCGCATTTCTCCGGATGAAAACCTGACGCCCGACGATATCATGCGCCCCGGCGGACTGCCGCCAACCTACGAAGAACGCCAAATTGCCGCTATTTACACGGCGTTCGAAGCAAAAATCGAAGCCGCCAATATTGTTTTCCTGCCCGCACTTTATGAGATGGTGGAACGGGAAGAAGGCTGGGAGCAACTCCAAGTAGTGCAGTAGCGCGCCAAGCGCGCGGTGGGCACCGGGGACATGTGTCGGAGGCGACACGTTCCCTCGAAGCCGGGAACCGTTTCTCCGCCAATAAAAAAAGAGTCGGCGAGTGACACTCGCCGACTCTTTTTTGCAAAATTAAAAAAGCGCGCCAAGCGCGCAGTGGACACCGGGGGCATGTGTCGGAGGTGACACGTTCCCTCGAAGCCGGGAGCCGTTTCTCTGCCCAAAAAAAGCCGCATCACTTTTAGTGATGCGGCTTTTTTTATGGGCTATGAAATTGCTCCCGGCTTCGAGGGAATGCGCCGACTCCGACACATGCCCCCGGTGCCCAATGCGCGCTTGGCGCGCTTTTTTATGGGCCGGGTAATTGCAACAAAATCAGCGAGCCAACTGCAAATTCTCCATCGAAAGGTCGCGCGTAAAAGGATTTATCGTGCGGTTGATAATTTCCAACGCTTCCTCGGCGTTGGGAATTTCGTACCAATGCGAGGTTCGCACGCTTGTTGTCGGGTAGTTGTAGGTAATTAGTTCGATGTCGCCGAGTGCGAATTGTTCCGCGAACCATAGCAGCTCGAACATGGATAAATCCGTGCTTACATGGTCGTGGTAGGCGGCAATAAGCTCGGGGATGCGTGCGATTGAGCGGGGCGACATAAACTCGTCTATTACGGATGCAATCAATTGTTGCTGATTCTCCATGCGTTGCATATCGGAAATGGTGCGGCGTGGGTCGTTTGCCAAACGAAAACGAGCGAAATGCAAGGCATTTTCGCCGTCAAGGCGTTGCCGTCCCTCGGGTATGTTAATGCGAAGATTTTGCGTGGGGTCGTCGTAGCGCATGTGAAACGGAACGTATACATAAACGCCATCCATCGCGTCAATCAGACGCACAAATGCGTCTTCCTCGACGCTCATGTAAAAATCGGGACGAAATCCGATTATTGTTTGCACCTCTCGTTTTAATTGCGCAACGCCGCCTTCGTGTCCGCCGTTGTTCAGGCGAATTCCGACGGGGTACGCGGAATTAATTCTGCGCACGCTTCGCCGTACATCGACTTGCGTATCGCGCGGAATGCCGATTAAATAGCCTCTCCGCGCCGCCGCGTCAAATGCCGCAACCATGATTGTATCCGTATTCAGCCCCTCGTCGTATCCGAAAACAAGAATCGTATAAAAATCCGGCCTACGTTCCCAGCCTTCCTCGGCGGTAAAATCAAAGGGCGACGCAATCAAAGCATCGTCGGGATGCGGTTCGACAATATCAAACGCATACGGTCTGTAGGGGTCATATTCTCGATAGTCCAATCCGAAAAACGGTCGGTCCGTGTATGTAGGAACCGTCGGCGGGCGAACCAAATTGCGAAGCATAATAATGAAGCCTCCGACGGCAATAATGACCAAAGCAATTGTAATGAAAAAAAATTTCAAAAATAGTTTACGTGAGTTTTTATTTAAAAGAAAGGAAAACATACCCGCCCCCAAAAAAAATAGTTGCCTCATTCTGACAGAATAACGTAATATATGCAAGAGCGATGCAAATTCATAAAAGGCGGGTGATGTAATGGATTCCGAGGACAGTAGTAAATATCGAAGTAGAAATTGCAGCATAATAATGAAATCGGAGGTGCATCACCATGAAAGAGGTTATTTTAACCCATATCGAAAACAAGGATATGGGCAATTTGAAAATTCTGCTTTCACAGGCGGAGGAAATTGAAATTTTGCACGCGTTTCACGGGCTTACGTCGGAGGAGCAGGTAATTGTTTTTCGTTTGCTTTCAAAAGACCACGCATTGAGTATTTTTGAGGAACTGGATACCGACCAACAGCAGAATTTGTTGCGTTCATTTACCCATGAAAGGGCGACGGAATTTGTAAACGAGCTTGCGCCGGACGACAGGGTGCGGCTTTTGGATGAGTTGCCCGCGAGTGTGGCGAAAAAATTGATTGCCTCCATTTCCCCCGAGGAGCGCAAGATTACGAATGAACTCATGGGCTACAAGCCGGAAACCGCGGGTCGCATAATGACGACGAAATACATCAGGCTCGACCGCACGATGACAACGGCAGACGCGTTAGCCAAAGTCCGCAGACAGGCGCAAGACATGGAAACGGTTTACGCGCTGTATATCACGGACAATAAAAAACTGCTCGAAGGTGTAATTTCGCTCAAAGAGCTTGTTTGCGCCGACAGCGGCGAAAAAATCGAGAATATAATGGCGAAAAAGGCCATAAGCGTCACAACCGACACCGACCAAGAACAAGTCGCGCGCACACTGCAAGAACTCGACCTTTTGGCAATCCCCGTTGTCGACAAAGAAGGCAGGGTCGTCGGAATTGTCACGATTGACGACGCGATTGACATCTTGGAAGAAGAAGCAACCGAGGACATCTACTACGCGGCGGGTTTGGCGGACGTTGCGGGTAAAGAAACCGACCGAAGCGAGGTCTTGACAAAGGGCAGTTTATGGAAAATTTGGGCGGTGCGCTTGCCGTTTTTGGTTATCACGCTTACCGCGGGAATGATTGCGGGCCTGATAATCGAGGGATTCGAAAATATTTTGGAAAGCGTTGTAATCGTGGCGTTTTTTATTCCGCTTATCTTAGACATGGGCGGAAATGTCGGCACGCAGTCCTCAACTGTTTTTGCGCGCGGCGTTGTTTTGGGGCATATTAATGTGAATCATTTTTTGAGGCCGTTTTTGAAGGAATTGAGCGTCGGCATGTCGATGGGCGCAATGGTTGGGGCGATTGCGGGCGTTATAATTTCCTTTTGGCTGGGGATGCCGGTTTTGGGGTTTGCCGTAGGCGTTTCCCTTGTGGCAACGATGACTTTGGCGGCGGTTTTGGGTTTTCTTGTACCTTACATGCTGATTCTGCTTAAAGTAGACCAAGCGGCAGGGTCCGCGCCGATTATTACGTCGGTGAAGGATATTTCCGGGCTTTTTATTTACTTTGGGCTTGTCGCGCTTTTAATGAGCGCGTATCTCGAGCCGGGACACGAAGTCACGGGAAAATTCGTTACCATGGACGGCTTTTATTTTTTCATCGACCTCGAACAAAATGAAGCAACCGTCGTGGGCAGAGAAGACGGAAATATTGACGCAATCCCCCAAGAAATCACAATCGACGATGAAACTTTTCCCGTTGTCGGCGGAGAATCCGTATACGAGGTGGAGACGTGGCGGAGTACAATAAATTCGTTAAAGCCATACCATACGTAATTATTTTAATCCTATCGCTTGCATTTTTATATGTAGGCAATCGCGTCGCGGTGCGCGGAATTACAGTCGAGGACGAAGTCGCGCATTTCCACGAGGCCGTTGTTCGCGAGCTGATAAGCGTCGAGGAACACAGTTCGCCCGGCGAGGATTGGAACGCGTATCTTTTTAGTGCCGAAATTGTTCGCGGCGAGCTTAGGGGCGAATCGGTTACGTTTGTCCAAAACGCGCGCGGCGGATTTTTAGAGAGGTTTCCGCGCGTCGCGGAGCCGGGCGACCGAATAATGCTGGCGCAAAACCCGCAAGGCGGCTGGAATTTTATCGACTACGTACGCATTTATCACATTATGGTTTTGGGCGGCGTGTTTATCGCGCTGTTGATTATTTTCGGCAGGGTTAAGGGGTTTAATTCGATTTTATCGCTGGGCCTAACGGGAACGGCGATTTTTGCTGTGTTTTTGCCGTCGATAATGTCGGGCATGAACGTGTATATTTCGGCGATGGCGGTCTGCGTCTTTTCCATTTTGACCACGATTTTTATTATCAACGGCATAAATAAAAAATCCCTCGCGGCTGTTGCGGGATGTTTGGGCGGCATTTTAATCGCCGGGGCTTTGACGCTTTTTATGAGCCGCGCAATGATGCTTACAGGAATGACACAATCCGACTCCGCCAACCTGCACTACATTTTCGACCACCCCCTCGACCTAAACGCAATAATTTTCGCGGGGATAATAATCGGCGCAACCGGCGCAATCATGGACGTGGCAATTTCAATTTCCTCCGCGCTTTACGAAATAAAAGCCAAGGCTCCCGACTCGACATTTAACGAAATTTTCAAATCCGGCATAAATATCGGCAAGGATATCTTGGCATCAAGCATAAACACGCTTGTTTTGGCGTACATCGGCAGCTCGCTTACGGTTATTTTGATTCTGCTGGGCTGGGGCGTTTCGTTGTTCCGCCTCTTAAACCGCGAGCTAATTATCGTAGAATTATTGCAGGCGATAACGGGCAGCTTTGGAATTTTCTTCGCAATGCCGCTTACCGCGCTTGTTTGCGCGGCTTTGTTCTCCCAAAGGCGCAAGGTTGATTTTGATGAATCGGAGTTTTGGGAGGATTGATATTGGGGCGTGTTGCCGCTACGCCCTAGTGTCCCTCTTCGGAAATAAGCCCTTCTCCGAGATGGCAAACGCCGTCAAATTTGCAATACTCGCACGGGCTTTTTTTATTGCTAAAACGGGCGGGGCGGGCGGAAATATCGCCGTTCGCCATGCGTGTGCCCAGTTCCTTTACTTTTTCCTCGACTTTGTGCGCGAAATTTGCGAAAGCGGCGGGGTCTGCGGAGGCTTCCATGCCGGACATTTTGAAGGCTTTGAACAGCGCGTCTTCGCGGTCGGCGTCGGATAGAGTTTCATTTGCGTCGATGATTGGATTACCGACGGGGAAATAGAAAATTCCGCCGGGGGTGGTGTTTTTGTGTTGTTTTAAGAGGGCGTTCATGTATAGGACCAGCTGTAATTGCACGCCTTTCAGGGCCTCGTCGGCGGAAAATTTCGCCGCGCCGGATTTGTAATCGATAATTTGTATTTGGTTCGCGGCGGAAAAGTCTACACGGTCGATGCGGCCGGAAAGGGCGAGTTTTCGTCCTTCGCCGAGCTCGATATTGTGCAAAATTTCCTGTTCCGTCATTTCCGGGCGATATTGCCCGGTTTTTATTTGGCGGCACAGCGCGTGGCAGGATGCCGCCGCGACTTGCCGCACTTTGTCGAGGATGTATTTGTTTCGCGCAGTGCTGTAAAAAATTGAGTTTTCGAGGTCGAGCGCGTCAACAAGTGTATCAATTGTCGCGGAAATTTCCTCGCGTGAGCCGTCGAAATTTCCACGTTTCGTGAAATTCGCGATAACTTCGTGAAAAAGTTTCCCCAAATCGGTCGGTTGGACTTCATAGTATTTTCGCGGTCGCGCGCGCAAAATGTAGTCCATGTAGTACGCAAACGGGCAACGCGCAAAGGCTTCGAGGCGGGTTGCGGCGGTGAAAATCGTGCTGCCGCAGGGGGGCGCGGCGAGCGTGACGGGCGCGAAAAAGGTGCTGTTTTCCGCCGCGTCTTCGACCGGAACGGGCGCGGGTGTTGTTTCAAGCCCGGGGAACATCGTGCGGATTTTTGCCAAAATCGGCGCGGGGCGCAGGGGCTTTCCGTTTTCCCCTTCGGCGTAAATGAAAATCAGTTTTTCGGAGGGCTGTGCGAGGGCGCAGTGCAAATTGTAATTTTGCTCGCTGATTCTGCGGGCATTTTCGGGGGCGATTTCGAAACCGCTTGCATATGAAATCGAATTTCGCATTCCCTCTAAACCGGTCTCTATGCCCGAATTGTTCAATAATTTTCGCTCGTGGTCTGTGAACAATCCGACCTGCGACGGCGCAGGCATTAAAACGCCGTCGTTCGCGCCGAGTACAATCATCGCGCGGATTTGCGGATAGCGCGAGCGCGAAATATCGCCGAGCACGACTTGGTCGAGCGTCGGCGGAATGCGCCCGAGTCCGACCTGCAAAAGCCCTGCGTCAAGCGTTTCGGCGAAGGCTTTCAGGCTTAGCCGCTCGTCGCCCAAAATTTCCACCAGCTTGTCAAAAACCTCGCAAAGTTTCGGCCAAACCTGCGCGTGAATGCGGGCGGTTTCCGGGTCACCGGCTTGCATATGCGCGTCAAACCACGATTGCAATGTGTCGGGAACGCGCAATGCGTACAGTATTTCAAATACACGCTTCGAATAATTTTTTACGGTGTCGTACGGAGGGAATCCGACCTCGAGAGAGTGCGTTGCCTCCGACTTTTGGTCGCCTTGGCGCACGGAAAGCGCGCCAATCAACATCTGACGCCCTTCCTCGGCGGCGGCATCAAAAAATTCGTACTTCCAACGATACGATTTTATCCCGTTTGCAAGGGCGTAATTTTCCAAAATATCGACGGTATCCGGCGCAATGCCGGCAAGCCTCGTTTTCAAAAACCTAAAAACGCTTTCGATGCTCCAATTTTTCACAAAAATATCCGTCACTGCGCGAACCAGCTCCGTAAGCGGGTGCGACAAAATATCAATTTCCGTGTCAACAAAAATCGGAATTTTTTCACGGTCAAAAACGGTTTGCAGGATTTTTTCGTACTGCGCGCGGTCGCCGCACAAAATCGCGATGTCACGGAAGCGGTAATTTTTTTCATGCACCAGGCGCAGGACTCGATGCGCCGCGGCGTAAACCGCGCCGTATTTGTCGGCTGATGCGATTATTTCGGGCGTTGCAAGCCCCTTGGCGTGCGGGGAACGCTCGTTGCGTCTGTGGCGAAAATTTTCCTTCATATATATGTGCGGCAAAATTTCGGCGCGGGCAGACCCTGCAACCGCTTCGACTTTTTCGATTGTTTCGCGGGGCACGGGCGAAATTTCGTCCTTGTGTCCCATACCGCATAAAAGAGTAAGCGTGAAAGTAATTTTCGCGGCGCGTTTGAATATATGCAATAAAACTTGCCGTTCCTGCGGCGTGAAGCCTGAAAATCCGTCCACCCAAAAAAACGAGCCGTCCAAAAGCGGCAAATTTTCTCCGAGCGGAACGGCGGCAAGTTTTTGACACAAAATCTCGGGCATATCGTCGGTCAGCAGGTATCTTCCCGCAACTGCCTCTCGATATTTTTGCAAAATCACGGCAATGTCACGCAATTTCGCCGCCAAAGCAGGCGAAGAGTCCGCCGCACGGTCGCGCAAATCCGCCGCGCCAACGCAATAATGATTCATTTCCGTAATCGTGCGCCCAAGCTCCGCGATAAATCCGTGTTTGTCCACGGCACTTTTGTAAAACTCAAGCTCGTCCGCCACCTCGAAAAGTACCCTGCGAAGCAGCATTTGCTTGCCCAAATCGTCGGCATATTTTCCGGGCAACCCGCCAAGAACGGAAAAAAGTCTGTGCGCAAGCCGATTAAAGCTAAGCACCTGCACACGGGTCGCCCCTTCGCGCCCAAATGAAAGAAGCAGTCTTTCCGACTGCAAAGAAAACTGCTCGGGAACAAGATAATAAAGCGGTGCGCGCGAATCCGCCTCCACCGCCTCGCAAATTTCCCGCAAGACATATGTAGTTTTTCCCGTCCCCGGTTCGCCGAGGACAAACTGAATCTTATTCAAGTTCAGACGCTGTCGACTTGACTGCAATACATGCGAAGTTTGTCCACGGCATTTTCGGCGATAAAGACCTCGCCGCGCTCGACCAGATATTGCCGACTTATGGTGTTTGAAACATGACGTTGCCCGTATTCGCCTAAAATTGTTTCAAGAGTGTCGGTTGTTTGGGTGTCTTCGGTCTCATTTGTGAGCGCGAGATAAAACTTTCCGTTAAATTTATGGACTTGGCTTTCGCCTTTAAAATGCGTCGGAAGCCGCGCCGCACCTGCCGCGAGTTCGTCGATATTGTCGAAAGAAAATACACTGTGGCTGTCTTCATTGGGGTATCCTTCCGGTTGTTCCTCCGGTTTTACAACGCCGCGTTTTTTTAACCGACATTCGCGCCGCGCCGCCGGAATCAGGTTAAAGCCCGTATCGGAGTCATCGTCAATTTTTGTCACAACAACAACAAGGCTATCCACGCCAACGCGCATAGCCTCAAACATAAGGGGAGTTTCGCCCTCAACAAACTCGTCCTCGTCTTGTACAAGCGTCATTATTTCGCGAAAAAGTTGATGTGTTTTGTCGGACGCGTATGAAAGCTCGGTTATTTTAATGTCGCGTTCCTCAAGGTCATCGAGCATAAGTATAAATTTCATTTGCGTGTCGGAAATTCTTTCGATTCGCATCGCTCATACCCCCTTTGGAAGAGTATAAGTTTTTTGTCGTCTAATGTAAAGTGTGAATTTTTGGTGCGTAAAAAGCAGTAAATTCCCAAAGTAATCCCCCCCGCGTTTCACGCACCATGGTGAACGAAGCGGGGGATATTTGGCATTTCAATCCACCACCATTTTGGCTTCATGGTAAAAAAGAGTCGGCGAGTGACACTCGCCGACTCTTTTTTTTTGGGGCCGGGAAAGTGCATCTAGCTTCGAGGGAACGCGCCGACTCCGACACATGTCCCCAGTGTCCAATAATCTTAACGTAAAAACGCCCTTTTTTTTACGCGCGTATAAAATTTTACATATTTGCAACAATAAAGGAAAATCACAGTGAAAGGAGAATCTCCATGCAGAATTTAAAGCAATCCGAGCTTAACTGGATACGCGAAGTTGTTTCGGCACACAACATGACGTCAAGCAAGCTCCAAACGTATTCCGAGCAGGTGCAAGACCCGCAAATTAAACAAATGTTCTCCAAGGCTTCAACGCAGGCACAACAAGCGGCGCAAAATCTGTTGCAAATGCTCTAGCGCGCCAAGCGCGCGGTGGAAACCGGGAACACGTCCCAAGGTGCGACGCGTTCTCTCGAAGCCGGATTCAACGCCGAATTTGGTTTCGGATTAATTTTTTTCATAAAAAGGAGAGTTTTATATGCAGGAAAAAGACATCGTTTTGGACGTATTGGGCGGCGTTAAGGGCAGCCTTGCGGGCTACGCCACGTTTATCAGCGAAACCGCAAACCCGACCCTTCGCCAAACCTTTCAACAAATGCGCGACGGCGACGAAAAATTCCAGTACGACCTGTACAAAATCGCCGAGCAAAAAGGCTATTACGCAACCTCGCCAAGCGCATCCGCAAATGACATGAGCAGCGTAAAAGCCGCACTTACAAGCGGCATCCCGGCACACATGGGGATGAAGTAGCACGCGCGCGAAAAACCTATTTTCGCGCGGTCTTCACCCGCACAAGCTCATCCCGCTCGTATTCCTCGAGTCGTTCGGAAATATATTTAACGCGGCGTCGGTGCCTTGGGATTAAAACATTCTCAAGGGCGGCGGCGCGTTTTTTTGTACGGCGTGCGCGGTCGATTAGCTCCGTCAAACGCTTTTCCGCTTCCGCAAGCTCTTCCTCCTGCGCGAAAACTTCCCGCCATGAAAAAAACGCGGAGTCAAACGCAACGCCGGTTTCATCGAGATTGTACGGCGGAAAATCGACGGGCGAATCCTTCATCGGCCAAAAGATTTCCCGCCCCGAATCCGGCGTCATCTCGCGCAGTTTTTCCTGCAATTCGCGCACCTTTTTCTCCGCGCGTTTCGCCTCCCGTATAAGCGCGAAATATTTTTTTTCAAGCAAATCATGTCCGCGCCGCGCTAAATTCAGGCTTTTTTTTGCGACAATTAAATTTTTTTTCGTCGGCGCGTCCATATGTCTTCCTCCCATCGCTTGAAAAATGAGGTGACAAATTTCACTCCCATAAAATTCAAGAATATTCTTGCCCTTGCTTGCCTATAAATATAGTAGCGACATGAAAGTCGAAACGGACGAATGCGTCCGTTTTTAAAGCGGCAATATGCTGAAAAGGGGGAGTTTTTTATGCCGTCTGTAGGAATTGTCGGAAACGACGGGCGCGAGATGACGCGCGCTTTTTTGCGAATGAGCAATGGTACAGCAAGCTGCTATCACATTACCGACCGACAGCCCGTAGGGCCGAAGGTGAATGTTTTGGTTGCGGCGGAGGCGTCACCCGTGCTTGCGCAAATTATTCCGTCGCTTGGAAGCGATGATTTTTTGATTGTAAATTCCGACGATAAAAAAATTTTTTCCATGCTGGAGTCGCTACCGAAAAATTTTTCACGCCTTATCACGTACGGCTTTAACAATCGCGCCTGCATAACCGCGTCGTCCGTGACACAAGACGGCGTGCAGGTTTGCGTGCAACGCGGCTTTTGCGGCATCGACGGCACCGAGCGCGAACCGCACGAATTCTCTGCACGTACCTCGGGCGAAAACTCGATGTCTGTTCTTGGTGCGGCGGCGGCTTGGGCGGTTCTATGTTCTAATTGACTCGCGTATGATATTCTATGCTTATACGGCGTTTGGGTGCGTTGCTTGCCAAGCAATGCATCACCGCGTAAAACGCGGTGCGCCGTCGCAGACGGCGGAGCGGAGCGCGGATTCATTCCGCGCGCAGCGAGGGGGCTTGGGGGCGTAGCCCCCATTGATAAAAGGAGCGAAATACTATGGACAGCGGAAACAATATCATTGACATCGGCGGGCGCATTTGCTCTGAATTTTCATTCAGCCATGAAATATACGGCGAAGGCTTTTGGCGATTCGACGTCGAAATCGGTCGTTTAAGCGGGCATAACGACGTTCTGCCCGTAACTGTAAGCGAGCGAATTGTCGAGCGCGACAAAATGCATCCCGGCGCGGCAGTGCGCATTTCCGGCCAAATTCGTTCGTATAATAATTACGTCGAGGCCGACCGCAAGAACAAGCTCGTACTAACCGTTTTTGCGCGTGACGTCGAAATTTTATCCGACGTGCCGCAAAGCCAGCCCAACGAGGTTTTCCTCGACGGGTATCTTTGCAAGCCCGCAATTTATCGCACAACCCCTTTCGGCCGCGAAATTTCCGACCTTCTCGTTGCCGTAAACCGTTCGTACAATAAGTCCGACTACATACCCTGCATAACATGGGGCAGAAACGCCCGTTTTGCAGGCAAACTTGAAGTCGGCGACCATATTCGCCTGTGGGGCAGAATGCAGTCCCGCCAATATCAAAAAAAATTAAGCGAAGATAATATTTTGGAAAAAACCGCCTACGAAGTCTCCGTCGCAAAAATCGAGCTCGCCGACGAGGAGTCCGACGAGGAATAAGTCCCGGACAGCTCCTTAGGGCGTGTTCCCACTAAGTGGGGGCACGCCCTAATTTGTGTTAAAATCGTGGCATGAAAAAATTATTTGTGCAGTTCATAAAATTCGGACTCGTCGGCGTGACGAACACCGTTGTTTTTTTGACCGTTTACTATGTACTCTTGCATTTCGGCGTGCATTATTTGGCGGCGAATTTTATTGGATTTGCAATCAGTGTGATTAACGCGTTCATTTTAAGCGGGCGTTTCGTGTTTAAAAACAGCGAAACCCCCGCGCCGATACGCCTCGCCAAGGTTTACGCGGCGTACGGGTTTACGTTTTTGCTAAGCACGGCGACGCTTTTTGTGATGGTGGACCTGATTGGAATTTCGCAATACATTGCGCCGCTTTTAAACATGTGCTTCACAGTGCCGATTAATTTTCTTGTGAACAAATTTTGGGCTTTTCGCTAAGGAAACGTAAGGAAACGCAATTCCCAAACCGCTGTTTTCGCGACTTGCAAAAACGAGTCGGCGAGTGTCACTCGCCGACTCGTTTTTTTTGGCTGGGAAACTGCTCTCGGCTTCGAGAGAATGCGTCGCCGCCGACACATGTCCCCGGTGCTCAATCACCGCACCTCTACATATTTCCCACGCACGCAAACGCTGCCGACAAGTTCAATCGCTTCGTCGCACGTCGAAACAACCGTCACGCGCACACGGCTTTCGTGCAAATATTCAAGCCGCACCGACGCAATATTTGTCGCAAAAGTATTCCCGCCGAGTCGCTGGCCGATTGTGACAATTGCAGAAGGGGCGATAAAATGAATTTGATACGGGTCAGCGAGGCTGTATTGCCAAACAAACAGTGTGCGCAAGATTTCGCCGTCTTGCACAATTTCAACCCTGCGCGCCAATTGCAAATTCACCAAAAGCACGTCCATGGTAATACGCGCGTTTTCGAATGCGTATTGTTGACCCAGCATATCCGCGCCCGCGTTCGCCGCATGTTGCCACACAAAAAACACCGACGCCGACAAAATCATCCACAACGAAAGCGCGATTACGAGTTCGAGAAGCGTGAATCCGCTCTTTTTACGGGCAAGGAAACTGCTTCCGGCTTCGAGAGAACGTGCCGCCGCCGACACATGTCTTCGGTGTCCAATGCGCGCTTGGCGCGCTTTTTTACGGGCCGGGAAACTGCTTCCGGCTTCGAGAGAACGTGCCGCCGCCGACACATGTCCCCGGCGCCCAATTCCCGCTCGCGGGCTAACTGTAAAGCTCGTCAACCGAAAGCTCCGTAACAACGCCGTCGGTTGACAGGCTTTGCGCCATAACGCGAAGCATATTATCCTGCCCGACGTGGAAGGATACTTTGACTTTTTCTTGTCCGCGCGGGCCTTGCGGAATGCCGCGCAAGGAGGTGCCGGCCAGGCGTTTCATGCCGTCGCGGTTTACGGTTATGCCTTTTTCGCCTGTGGGGGAGGTGTTTTCCCATGCTATTATTGCCATGCTGGTTACGGCGTCCATATTTGTCATAAGCGGTTCGGGGGCGTCGATTGTCAGGCCGCCTTTGGGGATGTCGAGGCCGGCGGCTACGATTTCCATGAAGCGGCGGCCGGAAATTTCCAGACCGAGGGGGTGAATCGTGCGCTCTTGGACTACGGGACCGCGGACGGTTGGCATCATTATCATGTTGCAATAATACGCCGCGCCTTGGGAAATGGACAGGGCGGGCGAGATTTTGGATTTAAACGGCTCTTTGCCGAAACGTTCCGTGATTTTTTCGCCTACATATAATATGGAAGAACTGCCGCCGACGAGGAATATTTCGTTGATATCGGCTTCGGTCAGGCCGCCGGCTTCGAGGCAACGGCTTACACAGGCGAGGGTTTCTTCGATTAGGTCGCCGGCAGACTTGCCTTCGAATTTTGCGAATTGTTCGGGAGTGTCGCCGAGGGGGTTTACGCGCTTGTGGGTTAAAAATTCTTCGCGGGTGATTTCCATGTTGATATTTACGATGCGCGGCTCTTGGATTAGTGGCGCGAGGGTGATTTTTGTGGATTTTGTTTGGCTCAGGCGTTCCTTGGCTTGATTCGCGGCTTGCTGGAGGCGCACGAGTGCGACTTTTTTCTGGCGGCGGGATACGCCGTCGTCGGCGTTTTCGTCGAACAAGTCGATTTCTTCACCCGTGATTTTTTTGAATTCTTCATACACGATGTCCATTATGACTTTGTCGATATCGTTGCCGCCCAAAGAGTTATCGCCGTAGGTCGAAATAATCGAAATCGTCGGTTCGCCCTCGTCCTCGATTTTTACTTCAAGCACACAGGCGTCAAAAGTTCCGCCGCCAAAGTCGTAAACAAGCACCTTTTTGCTGGACTCCTCGTTTACGGCGTATGAAATCGCGGACGCGGCGGGTTCAAGGCGCAGATATATGCTTTCGGGGTCAAAACCCGCGAAAACAGCGGCGTCTTTGGTCATTTTTTTCTGCTTGTCCGTCGAGTTTGCGGGAACCGTGATTACACAGCCCGAAAATTCGCCCGAAATTTCCATTTCTTCCTGCGCGTACTCGTCGGCGCGTTGCTTCAAATAGCCCAAAATTTCGCCCGCAATTTGCTCCGGCGAGAAGAAAAATTCCTTGTCGTCAACAATAACGGGGATTTTTTCGTCGCTTCCAAGGTGGCGTTTAATTGAAAGAATCGTCGAAAGCGGATAAATAATCGCGGCTTCCTTGGCTTGCACGCCGAAAATCCGCGCGAGCTTGTCCTCGTCCTCGGGGTCAGATTCAAACTGAATCGCCGTCGGAAAAATATTCGACCCATCAATCGGAATCGTTTGCGCCTCTCCCTCCGCAAAATTATATATGCTTACGACCGAGTTTGTCGTGCCGAAATCAATGCCCAAAAACAGCCCGCGTTCCATGTCAAGACCTAAAGTTCCCATGATGTACCTCCGAATTTATGGTAATTTTTGTTTATGATAACGCTTTTTTTAAATTTTCGCAAATTTGGTGCGGTTGTGTTGGTGTCGAAGTCGACACATTCTCTCGAAGCCGGGAGGCGCATCCCGGTATAGAAAAAAACGAGTCGGCGAGTGTCACTCGCCGACTCGTTTTGGCAGGGAGCGGCAATACAATGTGTGCGACCGGGACGCAAGTGAGTGTTTCGGAAAAAACAGCAAAGGAGGGGCTTAAACTTGCAAGCATAAATAACTCAAATCGTTGTCGAACACAAAAAATATTGCAAAAAATCCTCGCGAAAGTTTTTTGATAAATTTTCAGGAAACTATTTAGAGTTTGGAAAATTATGACGATAGGTTTAATAGAGGCATTATGTTGCCCTGCGTATATTTTACATAGGAGGTTTTCGTATGAAAAAAGTATTCATGAAGTCTGTTGCACTGATGCTGGCGGTTTTCATGGGACTTTCCGGGCTTGGTACGGCTTTTGCCGCGTATTCGGATGACGAGTACGGTGGGTGTGAAATTTTTGAGCCGGATGAGTGTGAATCGGGCGAATTCTACACGCCGGAAGTGGAAGCATCCGAACCGGAAACCCTCGAGCCTGAAATTTTCAACCCAATCGGGGAAACACAAACCGTTAATTTAGCAGGGGCACAGGCGTCACTATCTGTGCTGTGTGCGGGTGACGATTAT
>JGI24703J35330_11748649_pt1 | contig 23323 bp, 13 predicted proteins | sample TergutNt197P1_FD_35330 | JGI IMG/M metagenome (IMG submission 35330)
AACCTTACGCACCTCCGGGTGCGCGCGGTTTTTGCTTCCTTGCTTTTGCGCAAAAATCCTGCGCCTAAATCGTCAACTTATTTTCGGACAATTCCTATGCAGAAAGCGGCAAAGCGACACCGGGATTTCTTCCGTTGAATTCTTCGAGGCTTAGAATATTATTTGCGTACATGTACATAGAAATTTCCCGACCAACGAATGTAATATGCCAAGGCTCGTGAATATACCCGGTAATATGCGTGGTTTCGGCGCGGTATCGAATAATGAACCCATATAAATGAGCATTGTCCGCAACCCATCTTCCCGTTGGGGAGGGGCCGTTTGCGTCCAAAAGACCACCGGGTCCCCATAAATCTAATGCGCGACCTGTTTGATGTTCGCTGTGATATGGGCGAGCGACTCTGCCGTCGCGGCGACCACCGTTAACCCAGATTTCCAATTGACGGGCAGCGGTTCTAAAAGCCGATGTTACAGATAAATAAAAACCTGCACTATGCGCCGTAGCCCGCATTTCACGAAACGCGGCAACAGCCTCCGGGGTTGCTCTAAGATGGCAGTCTTCGTGATTAACAGGCACAAGTTCAGGGGGCGTAAATCCATAAGGCAAACGGAAGGCAGGGGTGATAAACAGAGGATTCGGCTGATAATTAGTTTGTACATAGGAATAGAATGGCAAATGCACAAAAGAATTCACCATCCAAATAATGGTTTCCGTGTCAAGGTCCGGCCTGTCGCGCCGAAATTCGGCGTAAATACCGGTATTTTCGGGTATGTAAAACGGCAAAAAAGTATAAACCATAGGAATATAAGGCGCGGGGGCTTCATGAATAATCGGTTCCGGTGTGGGAACAGGAATAATTTGCTCCTCAATAGGCGGAAGCGCACCATAAAGTTCCTCCTCGGGAATAAAAAGCTCTTCCCTTGGAGGCATAACATGAATCCACGAAACTGCCTCGACTATCGGTTCGGCAAAAATGTCGGGGGTTTCTTCCGTTAAAGAATCGGTTAAAGAATCGGCGTAAACAAAAACCGCTCCTGTATCAGGGGAAGCATTTGTTTGCACGCGAGTGGTATCGAGCATCATGTAAATTGCAAACGCAACGCATCCTGCGGCAGAAATAAGCATAAGACAGGTGCCTATTCCCGCAAGAAATCTAAGTCTCGCGCTGCGCCTGCCTACATAATATGGATGATATCTGTTTTTTCCCCGCACTTTATCCCCCAAAGAACAAGGTCGCACAAATCGCGACCTTTGGTCTGCATTACATTTTTATTATACCACGAATTTTATTCTATCGCCATACGGTGCATTTCTTTTTTTAGTCTGCCGATGATTTTTTTTTCTAAGCGAGAAATATACGATTGGGAAATACCCAGCATATCAGCGACTTCTTTCTGGGTTTTTTCTTCGCCGCCCGTGTATAAACCAAAGCGAAGTTCCACAATTTTCTTTTCTCTTGCCGAAAGTTTTTCCATAGCGACATTTAAAAGTTCTTTATCAACTTCATCTTCAAGGTCGCGAGAAATTATGTCAACATCTGTACCCAAAATATCGGAAAGCAGTAATTCATTGCCTTCCCAGTCTATGTTCAGGGGTTCATCTATTGAAATTTCTGATTTTGTGCGCGTGTTTCTGCGCAGATACATCAAGATTTCATTTTCTATACAACGGCTTGCGTATGTTGCAAGCTTTATTTTTTTATCCGGTCTGAATGTGTTTATTGCTTTAATAAGCCCGATTGTTCCAATCGAAATTAAATCTTCCACGTTAATTCCGGTATTTTCAAATTTGCGCGCTATGTATACCACAAGCCGCAGATTTCTTTCAATTAAAGTAGATTTCGCGCCGGTGTCGTCGTCACTACCCAAAAGCGCGAGCAAATCCGCCTCTTCTTCTGCCCCAAGGGGCGAGGGAAGCACCTCGCTGCCGCCTATGTAGTAGCTGGAATCTACTTTCTCTTTAGGATTTAATGCCAACGCTCCCATAATCATATTGCGGGCTTTTACATAAATCGCGCCTAACATTGACGCACCTCCCGTACCCACAAAGGGGTGAATTGCATCAAGTATAAGGGCGTGCTAATGCATAATTTGTCACATGCTGAGACAATGATATAATTTTATTGTTTTATAAAATGAATTCTGCTATAGTCTACACGATTACATATAAAGGGGGGTCTGCCTGTTGCAAAGCTTTAATCACGAAAATATCGAGAGCGTGGTATCAATGATTGATGACGCGCCGATTATGATTGAGTTTTGGAATGAGGATTGCGAACCCATAGATTGCAACAAGACAGCTCTTGATTTTTACGAATTTGATGATAAAGAAGCTTACAAATCTGCACATAGCAGCATTACTAATCGTGATGTATGGAATGATAATATTAATAAAATATTTAAAGAAGGCTCAGGGGAATTTGATTTTACGGAACAAGACGCAAAGGGTAATGACGTATTCTTAGAAGTTTATGGGCAAGCAATAACCCTTAATAACAAACCTGTAGTCGTTACGTACTCATCAAATGTTACGAGGATGATTACAAGTAAAACAGCGGTAGAGCAAGTACAAAATGCGCTTGTATACCGCGAATTATTACTAAAAACCGTGAACAAAGCTGCTGCCGTTTTGCTATCAGCAAATGAGCAGGACACGCTTAACACCATAAAGGTTTTGATGGATGGAATGGAAATTATCGGAACATGCCTAAGCGTAGACCGCGTACAACTCTGGCGTTTGGAACCGGGTGGCGAAAATAACTATGTTATGAGGCATCAATGGTTAAGCGAATCCGGGAAGAAAAATATAGAAGTTCCGGTAGGGTCAACATATCCGGACAAAATAACGGCACAAATTTCAAGAATTTTTAAAGAGGGTAAACTCATTAATTCTCCAATTGCTAAGCTTATAGAAAATTATGGTTTATCTGAAGAAGATTATGAGCTTACGACTAAATACGGCACAGTATCGGTTGCAATGATTCCGCTGTACACGGAAAATAAAATAATCGGCTTTTTTGAGGCTGATGACTGCGAATACGAGCGTATTTTTACTGAAGACGAAATGGAAATGCTTTCATCAACGGGACTCATGTTTTCAAACGTATTTGACAAAATGGAGCAGGCACGCATAAGAAAAGAAGCCGAAATAGAAGAAAGAACAAATTTTATTTTAGACACTGCCCCCATGGCAATCACGCTTTATAATAATAAATTTAAACCGATAGACTGCAATAAGGCAACAGTAGAAATGTTTGGGACAAAAGACAAACAAGAATATTTAGACCGCTACCTTTCACTACGCGCACCGGAGCAGCTGGACAGCCACAATCAACAATATGTAGGGGTTTACATTGCCAAAGCATTTTACGAAGGCTATGCCCATCTGCCGGAATTTGTGTGCAAAAACACAAGCAATTCATTTATAACAGTGGAAACGCATTTTATTCGCGTACGTTATAAAAATGATTTCGCTGTAATAGAATACGCACACGATATAACCGAAAAAAAACAAGCCGCCGAAAAAGAGCAAAGAACGCTTCTCAGGGAGCGTTACGCTGTAGAATTTACCAAAAAGCTTCTGGACAACGCGCCGTTCTTCTTGGAATTGTGGGATGAAAACGGCAATATTTACGAGTGCAATGAAAAACTTTTAAATGTTCTGGGCATTAAAAACAAAGAAGATTTAACCGCAAGATTTTTCTATTTATCAAAAAAAATTCAGCCCTGCGGCACACCTGCGAGAGAGCTTAATATTAAAATGATGAATATTGCAAAGGAAGAAGGCATGTCTTCCTGCGAGTGGACATATTTATTGCCCGATGGCAGCGAGCTTCCGGCAGAAACCACTTGGGTTCACAGCACCCATAATGGCAAGCCCATTACCATGGTGTACAGCCACGATTTGCGCCCGATTAAAGCCGCTATGGAAAAAGAGCGCGTCGCAAACGAGGCGGCAAGGGAATCAAAGGAAAGCAATCGCGCAAAAAGTCGCTTTTTGGCAAGAATGAGCCACGAAATTCGCACGCCCATTACCGCAGTTATGGGCATTTCGGAAATTCAGCTGCGTAAAAAAAACATGCCCCCTCAAACAGAGGAGGCTTTTACAAAAATATACGATTCTTCAAAGTCGCTTTTAAACATTGTAAACGACATTCTGGACTTTTCAAAAATAGAATCGGGCAAGATGTCGCTAATCAACAACGAATACGATATCACAAGCCTCGTTAGCGATGTCGCCCATCTTCATTTAATTTTCTTCGAGCGAAAAAACGTGTTTTTCAAGGTGCATGTTGACCCAAATCTTCCGTTAAAGCTGATTGGCGACTCCTTGCGTATACGGCAAATTATCAGCAATCTTCTTACAAACGCCTTTAAATACACAGAGGTAGGTACTGTAAGCCTGTCTCTTTCTTGTGAAGAAGAAAGCATAAGCTGTGCAACAATTAAAATTTCTATACAAGACACCGGCATAGGCATGGATACTAAGCAAATTGACGAGCTAAACGGCGATTTCACGCGCTTCCATGAGAGAGAAAGACCCTTTGTAAGCGGCACAGGCCTTGGGATTCCCATAGTCTACAGCCTCGCAAACTTAATGGATGCCACCGTTGAAATGAAAAGTGAAATCGGTAAAGGTACCAATGTAACCATTCGTATTCCACAAATTAAGCAGGGTTCGGAAATCCTTGGCGCAGAACTTGCCGAAAAATTACAAAACCCCGAATCCTGCGTATGGATTACAGAGCGCGAACTGGAATCCGTTCCCCAAGAACAAATGAACGGCAATGTACTCGTTGTTGACGATGTTGACACAAATCTATATGTAGCCGAAGCAATGCTCGAATCTTTCGGGCTCACCATCGACCTTTGTGAAAGCGGCGCGGAAGCCATCGACAAAATAAAGCAAGGTAATAATTACGATATCATCTTCATGGACTACATGATGCCCGAAATGAATGGCATAGAAGCCGTAAAAATTCTGCGCGACATGGGCTACGATAACCCCATTGTCGCCTTCACCGCAAACGCCGTAAAAGGCGAAGCCGAAATGTTCTTGGATAACGGTTTCTCAGGCTTTATGTCCAAGCCCATTGATATTAAAATTTTGTATTCGTATTTAGTGCGTTTTATCGAGAAAAAGGCGTAATAACCACAAAAATCCGAGGGAAACCAAAACAACAACCAGCTCATTAGCTACAAATGCAGACCATACGCCGTTCATATTAAAAATCGCGCCGAGTGTTATTACCATGGGAATGTTTATTATACAGCTACGCAGTAACGAGATTGTTACTGCTTTTTTCGCGCTGTCTACAGCACTAAAAAACGCCGAAGCGATAAGATTAATTCCGGCGAAAAATATTCCGATAAAATAAATTCGGAGTCCGCTCGTGGCAAGGTAGTAAAATACCGAATCCGACTCGCGATTAAATGCCGAAACTATGGCAGTTGCATTAAAAAATATAATTGCATATACAACAGATGCGATTAAAAGCACCGTAATTATCGCGTATTGCAATGTTTTGTAAACCAAAGCCTTATCGCCCTTGCCGTATCCCTTGCTTATAAGGGGCTGAATTCCCTGTGCGACCCCGGTAAAAATGGATAAAACAATAACCGCTATATTTGCAACAACGCCAAATGCGGCTACCCCGATATTGCCCTCTATTCCGAGTATTACAAGATTGAAAACCACCAAAGAAACTGCAAATGCCAGCTCATTAATCAAAGCCGAAGAACCCAGCGCATTTATTTTAACAAACTCATTTATTTTCAAATTAAAATTTCGCGTTAGCAATTTCAGCTCACCGTTTTTCATCCAAAAATGCGACGAGACAATTAACAGGCTAATCGAAAACGCAAGCCCCGTAGCAAGAGCCGCCCCAAACATACCCATATCCAAAGGAAATAAAAATATGTAGTCAAAAACAATATTAATCATGCTTGCCGTAACCATACCAATCATGGCGAGTTTGGGATTATTGTCGTTTCTGATGAATGCAATAACAATATTGTTGGCAGTGAAAATTGGGGAAAACAATAAAATCGTGCGCATATAGACAATAACCATCGGCAGAATTTCACCATCTGCCCCAAGAAGCCGCGCTACATGGGATGTAAAAAAAATTCCGACAAAAACAAATATCGCCGAAACAAATATCCCCTGAAGCAAAGCATGTGAAAAAACAGCGTTAGCATTTTCACCCTTACTTTTTTTTATAGCATAATGCGTCGCCCCGCCAATGCTAATCATCAAGCCAAAGCTATGCACAATGCTGAAAACTGCAATAGAAATATTAAGTGCCGCAAGCCCATAAGAACCCATTGCAACCGAAATAAACCAAGTATCAGCAAGGATATAAATGGACACACAAACCATGGCTGCAACGCTTAAACTTACATATTTTAAAAATTCTCTGAAAATTTTCATTTAAAATGGAGCCTCCGCACGTTTTGAGTCAGCGGCGGCTCGGTGGTGCTCCAGCTGGGAATGGACTTTTTCTTTACCGCGGCGGCTTATTTTTTCATAAGTGCCGTCGGGTGAAGCTTTTCTGCGTTTTACATTATCGGCAAGTGAGGTTTCTACAATGGAAATTACTTGTTGTTGCAAATTTTTATCTTCTATAGGGAACATGACTTCTACGCGACGATTAAGATTTCGGCTCATAAGGTCCGCACTGGAAAGAAAAACGCGCTTTCTGCCGCCATTTTCAAAAATGAATACGCGACTGTGTTCAAGATAGCGGTCTATAATGCTCGAAACGGTTATATTGTCGCTTATGCCGGAAATTCCGGGCTTCAAACAGCATGTTCCGCGCACAAGCAAGCGAATTTTCACCCCTGCTTGCGAAGCGCGATACAATGTCTGAATCATTTCTATATCTGTTAGCGAATTCATTCTGGCTGTGATTGACGCAGGTTTTTTTTCTGCGGCATTCTTGCATTCGTTTTCGATAAGTCGAGTAATATTTTGGCGCAAATTTGTTGGGGCTACGGCAAATTTCTGCCAGTCAGTAATTTTTGAATAGCCTGTTAGCACGTTAAACAGAACCGATGTGTCTTGTCCAAAGGTTTCGCGGCAGGTAAAAAGCCCAAGGTCGGTGTATATTTTTGCGGTGGATTCGTTGTAATTTCCTGTGCTTAGATGCATGTATCGGCGAATAGCGTCGTCTTCGCGGCGCACAACCAAACATAGCTTGCAATGGGTTTTTAGCCCGATTAGCCCATAAATAACATGAATTCCCGATTTTTCCATTAGTTTTGCCCAGTGGATATTATTTTCTTCGTCAAAGCGTGCCTTTAGCTCTACCAAAACACTAACCTGCTTGCCGTTTTCTGCCGCTTTAATCAGTGCGTTGATAATCGGCGACTTTCCGCTTACGCGGTACAGCGTTTGCTTAATCGCCAAAACACGCGGGTCTTCTGCCGCCTCTTGTATAAAACGCGTTACGCAGTCGAAGGACATATACGGATGATGCACAAGTACATCGTTTTTTCGGATTACTTCAAACATGCTTGGCGCGTTCAAAAATGCCGCAACAGGGCTGGGCTTAATGGGCGCATGGCGCAAATGCGAAAATTCCGGCAGTGTCGCGAAACTAAGCCATGCCGATAAATCCGGAGGGCCGCTTATTTCATAAAATTTATCTTCGCTAAGTCCGATTCCTTTTTCAAGAAGCTTTGTTGCCGCCTTTCCCATTCCTCTGGATTTGTCCATGCGAACAGGCACGCCCCATCTCCGCCCGCGCAAAGAACGTGCCATTTCATCCAGCAAATCTTCGACTTCCTCCTCATGGATATCTATGTCCGAATTGCGCGTAACCCGCACAAGGGAAGTTCTCAGAACAACATGACCGGGAAAAAGTTTCTGAATATGCGCCAAAATAATATTTTCTAATAAAATATAGTCCTTAGCATTGCCATCTATACGTACAATACGCGACACAACTGTTGGCACTTGCACAACGGCGTACATACGCTTTGTTGGGCGTTCGTCTGTAATTTCCCAACGATTTTCGCCGTTTACCCACTTCACGCCGCGAACCCTTTGTGCGTCCTTATCCCCTTCCAGCTCGATAAAGATATTTACCGTTCGATTATTCACAGCGGGAAAGGGCCTGCTTTGGTCGATTGCCATGGGGGTAAGCACCTGATAAAGCACATCGTTAAAATATTTATCCGCAAATTCTTTCTGCTTGCCGCAAAGCTCGGCATAATCCAAAAACCGAATGCCTTCTTTTTCAAGCGCGGGTAGAATGCTACGCGTAAAACACGAATACTGCTTCGCAATCATTCCTTGCACCCGCTTGGAAATAATCGAAAGCAGTTCGCCCGAAAGCATACCCGACGCATCGGCGACATCGCTTTCGTTCCTCATAATCGACGAAACCCGCACCATAAAAAATTCATCGAGATTAGAAGCCGATATTGCAAGAAATTTAAGCCTCTCCATAAGCGGATTGGTCTTGTCAATCGCCTCTTCAAGCACACGTTCGTTAAATTCCAGCCAACTTAGTTCGCGATTATTATACAAAGCGGGGTCGGATAAATTCATATAATTATCCCTTCTTGATTTTCATGATTGCCTTTATACCAAAAACTTCTTCAAAGAAGCGAGATTTTTGGGAAAAAGCCCATTGCTCCAAAGTCATATTTTCAGCGGTTGAGATGGTGATTAGTAAAGAATCCTCTGATAATTTTACATCGGCAAATCTGCATTTTTGGGTATGGCTTCTGTCCATAGCGTCGGCGAGCCTAAGCATGGCAGCAAGTTTTGATACACGCACCTTTTTTTCGGGAGGAAGCGACGCATAACAGCGTGTGCTAAGGTCCGGCGTAGAACTGTGAAATCTGCAAATAATCGCAACGATTTCTTGCTCGGCTTGGGTCAGCCCAACAATGTCTGAGCGTCGGATAATATCATAGGAAATTTTATGATGGTCGAGAGTATTTACACATTCGCCTACATCATGCAAGTAAGCGGCAGCGGTAAGCAGCAATTTGTCACGACTGCCCAGCCCATGAAGCCGCCGAATTTTATCAAAAATAAGCAATGCAAAATCTCGCACTAGTTCACCATGAGGAATATTGGCACTATGCCGTACGGCAAGTTTTTGGGCAGAAAGTGCGGTACCTTTATCAAAGCGTTTGTTAATCGCCAAAAATTTTTCGGGGAAAAGCATTTCAAATAAAATCGCATCACAAGGAAGCAATCGGCTCGCGGTAAGAACATCTGCATCGGTGCAGTTTAAAAGATTTCGGCAGATGCAAACCGCAGGAAGCACCGTTTCAGCTTTATCCGCGTCTAAATTATAATCCACAGAAATGCAGTCAATGGTCTTTCTCTTAATTTTTTCATAAAAATTATCAAAATCGCTTCTGGGTATTTCAAAAATCGGCGCATTAGATGACTCATTTAAAACAAGCTCGGCAATAAGCCCGCTTTCCTGCCCACTTACAATAAAATGTTGTATCCCCTTTGGAAGACTGTCACGAAGTTTATACGTATAGCCCGCCAGATATTCCTCCATTAGCCTATAAAAATCCCGCGTGTATTCTTGCAAATCCCCAAAAAGCTCACCCATCCTAAGCGAACCCACTCGGATATTCCAAGTTTGCGGCATTTTTCCGTCAATAAACAGCGTAACCCCGATGCTCCCTGTTCCGATATAAACGATTACGGCGGATTTCTTTAAAAAATCCTCAGCATAATGGGACAGCAATTTATAAATATTTCGCTTTTCCTCCAAATCGTCCATAACATGAACAGCCACGCCTGTTTTTATTTTAATTTGGTCTAAAATATAGTCGATGTTAGCCGCTTCGCGCATGGCGGTACTTGCCACAGTGCGAACATTCTGCGCCCTGATTCCATAGCCCTTTGCGAGAAGCAAAAAATTTTTGATTACCTCACACGCCTTATCCACTTTGTCAAAATTAATTTTCCCGGTATTAAAAGTATCCCGCCCAATACTGAGCGGGTAACTTAAACTTTCTAAATATTTTACAGTCTCGGAAGAATAATCTGCCTGTGCAATATGCATCCGAATTTCACTGGAGCCAATATCTATAACCGAAGCAATTTTATTTTGCATTAGCGATTTTAACCCACCGAGGCTCTGTTTCCGCTTGCACGTCTTCTGCGCGGCTTGCGGAAAATCGGCTGGCGGTTTTCGTTGGTAATAATGGTCGGGGGCTTGTTAGAATCCACTGTTTCGCGGGTTATAATACAGCGTTCTATTGTAGAATTGCTTGGAACATCGTACATGGTTTCTTGCAAGAGATTTTCCACGATTGCACGCAAGCCACGTGCGCCCGTTTCGCGTTCCAATGCTTTTTGCGCAATGGCACGAAGCGCGTCTTCTTCAAATTCAAGATGCACATGGTCGAGTTCAAGCAAGTATTGATATTGCTTAGTGAGCGCGTTTTTCGGCTGGCTTAAAATAGAAACAAGGGTGTCTTCGTCAAGATTATTCAGCGTAACAATAACAGGCATACGCCCGATTATTTCGGGAATAAGCCCATAACGATGCAAATCCCGCGGCTGAACATTTTGCAAGATGTCGTCAGAAATTTTTTCTGCCTTAGTTTTTACTTCCGCGCCAAAACCGATAACTTTTTTATTCATGCGCTGTTCAACGATTTTTTCAAGCCCGGCAAAAGCCCCGCCGCAAATAAATAAAATATTAGTCGTATCAATTTGAATAAAATCTTGGTGGGGATGTTTCCGTCCGCCTTGCGGAGGAACAGACGCAACTGTACCCTCCAGAATTTTTAAGAGAGCCTGCTGAACCCCTTCACCGCTAACATCTCTGGTGATGGAAGGATTATCAGACCTGCGCGAAATTTTATCCAGCTCATCGATATAAATAATGCCGCGCTCGGCACGCTCTATATCAAAATCCGCCGCCTGAATCAGCTTTAGCAGAATATTTTCCACATCTTCGCCCACATATCCTGCCTCGGTTAGGCTTGTTGCGTCGGCAATGGCAATCGGCACTTGCAAAAATCGTGCCAAAGTCTGCGCAAGATGGGTCTTCCCTACGCCGGTAGGGCCTATGAGAAGCACATTACTTTTTTGAACTTCTATATCAATTTCGTCACTCATATGCTGCATTGCAATTCTCTTATAATGATTGTAAACGGCAACGCTTAGTGCTACCTTCGCACGCTCTTGCCCTATTACATATTCGTCCAAGAACGACTTGATTTCCTGCGGTTTTGGGAGGCTGTACGACTCGTCAAAATCCGGAGGGTCTTCCATGCTCTCGTCTAAAATTCCACAACACATATCTATGCACTGGTCGCAAATATAAACATTCGCCCCTGCGATAAGTTTGTCTACTTGGTCTTGGTGCTTTCCGCAGAATGAACATCTCGCGATGTTCCGTGAATCAAATTTAGCCGGCATTATACAGACTCCCTTCGGGTAATAATTTTGTCGATAATGCCGTAATCCAGCGCGTCTTGAGCGGTAAGGAAATTATCGCGCTCAGAATCAGCAGTAATTTTTTCAACCGATTGACCTGTGTTATCAGCCATAATTTGATTTAATTTCTTTTTAAGCTGAATAATCCGCTCGGCATGAATTTGTATGTCAGAAGCCTGACCTCTTGCCCCGCCGGAAGGCTGATGAATCATGATTTCTGCGTTAGGAAGAGCAAATCGTTTTCCTTTCGCGCCGCCCGATAAGAGGAACGCGCCCATGCTTGCCGCCATACCAACAACGATGGTGGAAACGTCGCATTTAACATGGTTCATCGTATCGTAAATTGCCATTCCCGAAGTAATAGAACCGCCGGGGCTGTTGATGTAAAGGCTGATGTCCTTGTCGGGGTCTTCGGATTCGAGGAAAAGAAGCTGTGCCACAATCAGGCTCGCGCTTACATCTGAAACCTCGCTACCAAGAAAGATAATTCTGTCTTTAAGCAAGCGTGAATATATATCATATGAACGCTCGCCCCTTCCGGTTTGCTCGATTACATAGGGTACTAGGTTTGCCATTACAAATCCCCCTTTTCGTCTGATTTTTCGTCGTCTGGTTTCTCGTCTTCAAATTTTTCATCTTCAAATTTCTCATCTTCTGAAGCGGTTGCTTTTTCTATTACAAGGTCTAATGCCTTTTCACACAAAATCGAACGCGAAAGTTCCTTTTTGCGTACAGGGTGCATTTCTTCCAATATTTTTTCCAGCTCGTCGCCCTCTGTGCCTGTTGCTTCGCTAACACGCTTTTTAAAATCTTCTTCGTCTACAACTAAATTTTCTTTTTTATACACCGCTTCCAGTGCGAGCATTCCGTTTACATCGTCTTCGGCTTGTTTGCGCCATGAGGCTTTGAGCTGCATTTCCGATGTCTGGGTGAAGCGCATATAATTTTCAATATCCATTCCGCGCATTTCTATTTGGCGGGCGAAGTCGTTCATCATGTCGTCTAAACGCCCCAAGTACATCTCTTCGGGAACTTCCATTTCGGAAGCCGCTACGAGTTTCTTCATTATAAATGCGCGTTTGTTATTGTCCAGATTCTGTTCCTTGTGTTCCTTGATATTTTTAGCCAAGTCTTCTTTAAATTCAGCTAAGGTATCAAACTCGGATACATCTTCGGCAAATTCATCATTTATTTCGGGCAATTCGTTCGCTTTTACATCCAGAACCTCTACCTCAAAGGTTGCCGGTTTTCCTGCAAAGTCGGCGTGGTGATACTCTTCGGGAAAAGTTACTTCTACATTGAAATCATCACCAACAATATGCCCAATTACTTGCTCTTCAAAACCGGGAATAAATTGACCGGAACCAAGTGTAAGGTCATGGTCTTCTCCGGTGCCGCCGTCAAAAGGTTCGCCGTCCATCATACCCTTGAAGTTAATTGTAACTACATCGCCGTTTTCGGCGGGACGGTCTACGCTTACTTGGCGAGAATTTTTCTCCTGCTCGGCTTTCAGCGCGTTCTCTATATCTTCTTCTGTAGCATCTGTTTCAGCTTTTGGATATGTTAGCCCAAAGTATTCTCCTATTTCGACCTCCGGACGTGTAGATACAATCGCTGTAAATACCGCGCCTTCGGTTTCGCTAACATCGCCTGTGTCTATTTCGGGTCTATAAACAGGTTCAACTTCGTGTTTATCCAGTGCCGCTTCGTATGCGTCCGGCAAGATGAAATTAAGCGCGTCGTCATAGAAAACTTCTTTACCGTACATTTGCTCTATTACCCTGCGCGGAGCTTTTCCTTTGCGGAAGCCGGGTATATTAAAATAATTTTTCGATTTACCATAAGCAAACTGCAATCCCTCGCGCAAACGCTCCGGTCCTACGGTTATGGTTAACTTAACTTTGCATTTTTCAACTTGTTCCATTTCGCTTGCAGCAATAAATTCTGCTTTCGATTTTTTCGATTTTTTATTCGATGCCATTTTACCCGCACCCTCCATAAATTTTATCTGACACAAAGACGAGTATATCACACGTTTTCACTGGTTGCAAATAATAAAGACACTTATCTCTGCATAGAATATTTTTTAAAGGAGTTGATATTATATGAAACAAATAACATATGAAAATATTAAGCAAATGGATATCTCGCTTGGCGGGGGAATTTTTGGAGAAAAAGCGCGTATCGACACTATAAATCACCCTATTTTGGTGGTTGGGCTGGGGGGAACGGGAACGGACGCGCTGCTGAGGCTGAAATATCAAATTAACCGCCGTTTTAAATTACCGACCAACGCCGTTACAACACAGAAAAAAATGAAGCCCGATAATATAGAATATCTCGCGCTGGAAACAAACGAGCATGACCGTAAAAAATATAAAGGCGTAGGGCTTGACCCACATACAGAAATGGTTTTGCTTTCAAACGCAGGGATTGGAGCAATCTTGAACAATCGTTCAACCATACCCGAGTACATAAGCAAATGGCTGAACCCCGAACTTACCATAACCGACGGAACAAAAGGCGCAAGCGGAAATCGCCAAGCAGGAAGGCTCTTGCTTTTTGAAAAAATCAACACGGCAATCGACGCGATTGACAATAAAATAAAAACACTGCGAACCAATCACGAAAATAAATTACTTGTATTTTTGCTTTCAGGGCTTTCCGGCGGTACGGGTGGCGGCATGTTTCTCGATATTGCATATATAATCCGCGGGCTGATGGAGCGTGAATACGGCAGTAAGGGTGTAGACAGGGTAGAAATCATGGGATATTTGTTCACGCCCGATGTTCACCTTGCAGGGAATAATATGAATATCCACACCGAGGAATATATCCAGCGAAATGGATATGCCGCGCTAAAAGAACTCGACTATTTCATGAATATCGAGGAACGCTCCGAGCGTTTTTCACAAAAATATGGCACACGACTTGAAGTAAATTCTTCACTCGCGCCGTTTAATTTGTGCCATCTTGTTAGCGCGTGCAATATAGACGGAGTTTTTTTAAAGAGCGCGTATGATTATTGCATGAATGTTACTGCGGAAAACATAGTAAATTTCCTCGCGCTGGAGGATAAGGAATCCGGCTGTGAATTCGCAATTCAGGACTATCACAGCAATTTAATTTCAAATATCGCCACAATGAAAAGCAATCTGGAAATGCCAAATTCCGCGAATTTTGTTTACAATATAATCGGAGCTTCGGCGGCTGTTTTGCCGACAGAAGGGATTAACTCTATTCTGGCAAAAAAATTATTTGAAAAAATGTATAATATGTTTGAAGCCGAACCCGACGACCATGAATTAGAGCAGTTTTCGCAAACCACAGAGCTGGACATAAACGCCCTTGGGGCAACCCTTTCGCGGAGCTTACCGCAAATCAAACTGGACTACGCCGAAACCGATTATTACAGCTTTCAAAACGTAATAAAAAACCGCCGCGTAAACATAGACGAAAAATTAACAGAGCAATTTTCTGCCGCAAAACGTGAGCTTACAAATGGCACGATGCGCGAAATAACTGCCACAAAAATCGAAACTATAAAACAAGAACTTAGGGATGTATTTATAAACAAGGGCGCATTCTACACATCGCGATTAATAAAAAGCGATAGAAACCCCTGCCTGCTTGCAAGATTTGAAGCATATATGCAACATTTGCGGGAAAAATCTGAACGTATAGTAGAAGAGCTTGACGCACTGGAAATAATCACAGAAACCCGCCTTGAAGAAGCCCAAAAAGCCATTCTAAAGCGCGAATCAAAGAAAAATGCATACATCGAAGCAAAAATTCAAGTCTATCAAGCACGCTTACAAAAAGATATTTTTGGCAAATTAATCGAAGTTTATAAAGAAATTCGCACAGAAATTGAACATGAATTCCATAAAACCTACAGCCAATATGCCGCAATTCTAAAAGAAATCAATAAAATCCTGCAACAAAACGGCACATTAATTTCTGAAACTATGGGTTCAGAAACTATATTTTCCGAAAAAATGCCAAGCGATTCGGCAAAAACATATACTCGCGAAATAATTTCTGTAAAAGACACTTTTTCCGAAATCGAAAAAATTATCGAAGAAATTGGCATAGAATCACTAACCCGCGATTTTTCAAAAACACTGCTGGACGAATCGGAAAAATGGCTTGGCGATACACAGTTAAACATCACCGATTCTGTTTCAAACTTCATCTACGACAAATTCAGCGGGCTTTTGAGCAATTCTATGTCCGAATTTTTAAACCTCCGTTATGGCGAAGAACGCCTTATCGAGCATATAATAGAATCCGAAATCGCACCCAATTTATACCGCGACGCAAAACCGATTTTCCACTTAGACAATGCCGCAGGAATTTTTAATTTTCCAAGCTACGGCATGGTAAGCGTTCCCGCAAACACGCCCGACATTTTACGAGGAATCGAGGCGTATCAAAATCACGCGCTTTCAAACCTACGTTTTAATATCCGCAAAAGCAGCATAACCGACCGCATTTTCTGGCTAAACACACAAAACGGAATCCCACTCTTCGCCTACACGCCAATTCGTGTATACGAAGAGCTTTACGAACGCACCATCAATACAAAAGAGGGTGTCGGGCGGCATCTTGTAATGAATGCAAGTGAAAATTGGCAAAACCTCCCCTCTCCCATTCCGGAAAAACTTTGGGGCGACACCTATCAAAACCCACGCCAAAAAGCCTTAAACGATGAAGCGAGACAAATTTTCGCAAACGCATTAGAATGCGGTATAATTTCAGAAATTAACGGACGTTTTCATGTAAAAATAACGTCCCCAAAAACATTAACCGGTACAACCCGCGAAGAGGCAGAAGAATTCTTCCTTCGTTGCCCAAATCTAATCGCACAAGTAAAATCCGCAAACGCAAGCTGTACAAAAATCTCCGAAGCCGACAGCGAAAACCAATTAACAGATGAATTCCTCCGCGTTCTGGTATGCGAAGCCATCGTAAAACGCGGCGCGCAGTATCTTTACGAAAAAGAACTCGAAGATGACCCATGGCCCCCCTTCGTAAACCTAATCGACAATGCCGACTATCCCGAATTCGCTATGTACAACAAATACAAAGATTTAGAAAACAACCGCAAAAAAGCCCTAAAGAGCAAAGCCAAAGCCCACGAAGATACTTGGCCCGACGACAAGCTAATCATCAGCTTGAAAAAATGGCAGGGCAAAATTGCCATCCGCAAAAATCAGCTGGACAACGAAATGTGGAAATGGCCAAATGGCAAAAACATGTACGCCTTCTACCGCAACGCCCTTCTGCGCCTAAACACACAAATTTCTGCATTGGCAGGGTAAGATTATGATATAATGCAGGAAACATGCGTAAAAGGGGAAATTTCCATGCAAGCAAACTTTTCTGAACAAACAGACTTTTCTGAACAAACAGACTTTTCTGAACAAACAGACTTTTTAGCAGAAATAAAACAGCTTTCAAGGAGTTTTACTTTCATTCTCGGATGCTTATTAATTACCATCGGCACTTTCGGAAGCTTCTTTTTTTACTTTACGTGGCAGAGTGCTTTAGATATGGCTTTCTCCGCTGTTCATATAATTGCATTGTGGATTTTAGTTTTTGAAGCGTTCTCGCCCACGGCATACTCTAAAACATTGACCGCGCTTTCCATGTTCAAAGTTTCGGCTGTGCTGGCAATGGTTCTTGTGTGTATTATCGTTGGAGTTATAGGGATTACTGTTCTTTTTGCCACTATGCGCGGAATTTTATTTTTATTCTTGCTTGCAATTGTTGGTGGCATAGGGTACCTAATAGTCAAATATTACTTTTTAGCACTGCTTGAAGTGCTTGATGGCATTAAACAGCGTGTTATTACAGGCAAATATTCCTCGCTTGATGGGCTTGGGTCTTTTTTGCTGCTTAGTTACATAGGTATTGCTGCTTCCATTTTTAACGCGCTCGCTGATATGGCGGGCGCGTCCACTCCCCAGAGTGTTTCTATAACAGGCACTACCATTTCAATGGATATCTATGGCAATGTTATTCATTTCCCGCAGGAGGCGGAAATGATTGTTCATGGCGCAACCGTTGAACCCTTTGTTTTCGCATGGGGCTTTTTATTTATTGTCGCTAATGGAATCGGCATGGTGTTATGCCTTCAAAATTTGAAGAAGTTGTCTTAAAAGAACAAAGGTCGCGCTTTGCGCGACCTTTGACACGCCCTAGCATATAACAAACCTCCGCGCAGACGGAGGTTACATTTTTGATATTCAATTGATTAGACCGCGTGGGCTTGTAGTTCCGTTTGCAGTTCGGCTACGCGGGACACATCAAGCCCGGTATCCTCCGCAACTTCTTGAATGTCGCGCCCTCTTTGGAGCAAATTTCTGGCAATTTCAATTTCGCGTTGACTTCTGCCTTGATTTTCGAACCTATCCTCCAACCATTTTACGGCGGGATTGTCTTCTAAAATTCGCATATTAGCCTCACAAATTTTATTTCTTTCTTCATCGCTTATAATAGGCTTAAACTTTTCTTCCAAACCTTGTCTTGATTTGTATGCTTGTCAACGATACGGTTTTGATGCAGTTCATCACTGTGCATATTATCCCCGCCATTTCCTATTTTCATTATATCGCGCCTATTGAGCAAGCACAAGATTTTTCAGCTTGCTGTACATAATCTGCAAGCGCACCCATAATCGCTGAAATTCCCGCCAATGAAGAAATACTAAACTTGGTTAAATAAGCGACTTCGAGAGGTTTTATCCAAATCATCGGCTTGGATAAAAAATAATTATAAAAACTTTTGAAAATAAATTGACGAAAAGTGTTGACAATGTGCATGATAGTATGCGATATGTTGTAATATCTTGTCAAATTGACAAGATATTCCGTGTTATAGGTCGTGCGATTGTACTGATTTTTCCAAGAATCGAAACTTGCGGCATTTATAGCGTGGGGCATTTGCTTGAAAAAGAAGTGTTGTTTGAAGCGTAAATATTTTTTTGAAGGGAAGCATGTCATGAGAACAAAAAAGAATTATATAATCAGCTTGGACATAGGTACGGGTAGCGTTGGCTGGGCGGTGCTTTGCATGTCTAAGGCAGGCGACTTGCTTGCGGAACTTATAAAATGCAATAAAAAAATAAAGATTGTAAACGAAAACGATACTTCGTACAAAAACACCCGCACAAACTTGTGGGGTGTGAGACTTTTTGACGGCGCGGAAACGGCAGAGGCGCGGCGGATAAAGCGCGGACAGCGGCGACGGATTTTAAGGCGCAAGGGACGCATAAATTATCTGCGCGAAATATTTGAGCCGCACATGGAAGCCCTTGACCCAAATTTTTTCATGCGACTCGAAGAAAGTTTTTTGCAAAACTGCGATGATATTAAAGAATTTAAAACCGAAAAGGGCAAAGGTCTTATTTTCGCAGGAAAAATTGGTGAGGGCGAAAGTTATGCACTTGATGCCGATTATTATAGGGAATATCCGAGCATTTATCACCTTCGCAGCCATTTATTAAATGCGGCACACAAGGTTGATTTGCGATTGATTTACCTTGCGTTGCATCATATCGTTAAATATCGCGGGCATTTTGTGAATGAAAACAGAACCATAAACGTTGAAAATTTTGATATAAAGGAAGACTTGCTGAAGTTTATAAATGCCTGCAAAGACGGCGGTATCGGTGGTTTTTCTAATGTTTCGGAAGAAAACTTGTCGGCGGCAAACGCTGTTTTCAAAAACAGAAAGCTGTCCATGACACGCAAGGTAGACGAGCTTGCAGAAATTTTCAGCAAAGAATGCAAAAATGTTTTTACAGCGGCAATGGGCGGCAGTATAAATCTTGAAAAAATATTTGCAAACTTGAATTATAAATATGAAGACGGAGGGGAAATTCCAAAACCGACTGACTTCAAATTTTCGCTTGAAGCAGAAAAAGTTGAAGAAAAATTGGCTTTAGCAGAACAAGTCCTCGAAGAACACGAAATCGAAATTTTGCACCTCGCCAAGCAAGTGTACAGCAGTATGATTTTAAGCGGCATTTTAACGAAACCCACGCTGTCGGAATCCATGGTTGACAAATATAATACACACAAAAATCAACTTGCCGAATTGAAAAATTTAATCAAGTCGAACAAGAAGCTGTACCATGAAATTTTTGGCGAAAATGGGCTTTATGAAAATTATATTCACGCCTCAAAAGATGTATCACAGGACGAATTTTACAAACAGATTAAAAAACTTGTGCCGATTACGAATGAAATGCAAGAAGCAATCGAGCAGGAAAATTTTTTGCCGAAACAGCGTTACAGGGTAAACGGCGAAATACCGTATCAGATACACGAGTATGAACTATGCAAGATTTTGGAAAATCAAAAAGCGCATTATCCGTTTTTGGGCGAGGAGTGCGAAGTGCGCGGCGGCAAAATTGAATTTAAAATCCAAACCCTTATGAAATTTCGAATTCCGTACTATGTCGGACCGCTTGCGTTACATAAAAAAGCCGACAAAAATCATTGGATTGAAAAAAAATCGGGAATGGAAACGGAAAAAATTACACCTTGGAATTTTGAAAAAGTCGTTGACAAAGACGCATCGAATACGAAGTTTATCGAGCGCATGACGCGCGAATGCTCATATTTGCCGGATGAAAAAGTTTTACCCAAGCATTCGCTTACGTATCAGGAATTCGCGATTTACAACGAGCTTATGTCTTGCGGGTACTATGGCAAAGATTTTGACGGCAAAAGCAAAAAAATTTATTTCACTCCGGAAATCAAAAAAGAAATCGTGGACGGACTGTTCAAAAAATACAAAAAAGTCACAATTAAAGAGATGTTGAAATTTCTGGATGCCAACGGGCATGTTCCGGGCATTGCCACAGGGCAACTTTTCGGCATAGATATTGGAAGCTCTGCACCGAAATACAACGCAAGCTACGGAACATATATCGACATCGTACAAGCCCTCGGGGAAAATGCCGAACAGACTATCGTTGCGCACAAAAACCGCTTCGAGGAAATCATAAAATGGGCGACAATTTTTGAGGACAGGGATATTTTGAAGCGGCGAATCAAAAAAGCAAATGCAGAACAATGGGGGCATTTTCTTACGGACAAACAAGTGGGCAAACTATCCAAGCTGCGTTATCGCGGGTGGGGGCGGCTTTCTGCGAAGTTAATCATCGGCATAAAAGCAAGTAATGGCAAAACCATTCTTGAAAATCTGAAAGAGGGTAGCTACAAAAATTTTATGCGTCTACTGGAGGACGAAAAAATCGAGGCGGCAATAAAAGCGGCGGAGCTTAAAAAAGGCGACCCCGAAAAGATGAACCACGCGCTTGTTGAGGCTTTGGCGGGCAGCCCTGCGATTAAAAAGGGAATTTGGCAAAGTTTAAAAGTTGTGCAAGAGCTTGAAGAATTTTTGGGCAAGGAAAATATAGGCAAAATTGTTGTGGAATTTGCGCGGGATGCTTTTGAACAAAAAGGCAAGCGCACAAAAACAAGATGGCAACGGCTAAATGAGATTTATAAAAAATTCGGCAGTGAACTGAAAGATGAACTTGCCCGCTATGAAAAAGACCAAAAAGCATTGGACAGTGAACGTTTGTATTTGTACTTTTTGCAAAACGGCAAATGTATGTACAGTGGTGAGCCGCTTTTGGGCGACTTGTCACTTTATGAAGTAGACCATATCAAGCCCCAAAGCCTTATAACAGATAACAGCTTCGACAACAAAGTGATTGTAAAGCGCATTGAAAACCAGAAAAAAACCGACGAGGTTCTAAGCGCGGCAACCATCCGTAAAATGCTTCCGTTTTGGGAGATGCTCGCAAAAACAGGGCAAGTATCTCCGCAAAAATTGGCAAACTTAAAGCGTGAAAAAATTACCGACGGCGACAAACAGGGCTTTATCAAGCGGCAACTTGTTGAAGCGCGCCAAATAACAAAACACGTTGTGAACATACTTTCGGAACATTTTAAAGACGAAGTGGAAATTCTTACGCCGCGAGCGGGGCTGACAAGCCAATTTGCGATGGAATTTGCCTTGCCGAAAAAGAACCGTGACATAAACGATTATCATCACGCCCACGATGCATTTTTAAACGGTATCGTCGCGACCTATGTTTACAATGCCTATCCGGAGCTTAAAGATTTTTGGGTTTACGGCAACTATGTGCGGAACTCCGAAAAAACAATAGGCGAAAAGGAACTGAAAAATATTATTAAAACCATGAAGGACGAGCCATGGGTGAACATGGAAACGGGCGAAATAATCGCCGACAAGGAAAAAACCATGGGTATGGTGCGAAAAGTCCTTATGTACAGAAATGTAAATATCGTCAAAAAAACGGAGAAGCTTGACAGCGGGTTTGGTGACGAAACAATCGGCGCGAAGGGTAAAGATAAAATTCCTGTTAAGCGCGGGTTGGACACATCCCTCTATGGCGGAAGAACGGCACCGCGCTCGGCGTTTGCTGTTGTAGTAAAAAATGCAAAAGGCGAAATTGAAACGCTTTCCATTCCTGTCGCAAGTGCGACGGAGTATGAAAACGCGCCCAACAAACTAGAGTTTTTGAAAAAGCTGTACCCAAAAAAGAAATTGCTTGAAATAACCGTGGATAAAGTAGAGAAATATACGCAATATCGCTTACCGAAGGGGGGCACACGTTTTTTAGCAAGCTATCAAGAAGCGCAAAACGGTATGCAAATGAAAATGTACAAGCAGCCAACCGAAAAAAGTACAGAAGATGAATTTATTGCGGCTTACGATTTGCTTGCAGATTTTATCTGTTCAAACAATTTATTTGCCGACGCAAAAAAAGAGTTACTTATGGGCAAAATGCGCGAAAATTTTATATGTAGCGAACCGGGTGTTATGCTTAAAGCCGTGGGCGAACTTATGCGGGTTACGAAGGGTAGCAATCAAGGATTGAGTGTGTTAAAAGAGCTTGGGCTTGGAACAACAAATCAGCAACTGACCTCAAGCGACCAAAAAATCACCGCCGGCACAACCCTCATCTACCGCAGTGCCACAGGCCTTCACGAAACGCGCGTAGAAATAGAACAAAGCGCACCTGCGGTGCGCTAAGGTACGCTGGTGCGAATCATTGCTCTCGTGTAATAAGCTCAGTTTCCTAGCATATAAAAAACAGGGCGCGATGACGCACCCTTGGCTTTTACGGATTAACCTTATTTTAACTTGCCGTGTTGTTTGGAATGTCGTCAACACAAAGATTTTATATCACGAACACAGGCGGTGTGTCAATGGGTTTTCGAGTTCTTGTTGTAAACACGCATAGCAAATTATCATACAAAAACAATTATTTGTATTTTAAAGCGGCGGAGCGAGTCGAACCGATACATCTTTCGGAAATCGATATGCTTGTGCTTGAGACAACGGATATTGCGATTACAACAATGCTTCTTGCAAAACTTACGCATCAAAACATATGCGTTATTTTTTGCGATGAAAAACGCCTGCCTTCGGCGCAACTTATTCCGTTTTACGGACGGCACGACAGTGCGCTTACGCTTAAAAATCAAATCGTATGGAGCGAAGAAAAAAAGGCGGCGGCAACGTTTGAAATTTTGCGCCAAAAAATAAATAACCAAAGCCTGTTTCTTGACGCGCACGGTTTTCGCGAAAAATCGCAATCCGTGCGCGATTTGCTTTCCGAACTTGAGCCGCACGACCCGAACAACAGAGAAGGCCATGCCGCCCGAATTTTTTTCAATACACTTTACGGAAATGATTTCAGCCGCGATGACGTAAGCGAAATAAATGCCGCTCTCGATTACGGTTACACACTTGTGATGTCCGTATTTGCAAGAGAAATTGTTAAATGCGGATGCATCACACAGCTTGGGATAAATCACCACAATCAATTTAACCCCTATA
>JGI24703J35330_11748648_pt1 | contig 23302 bp, 12 predicted proteins | sample TergutNt197P1_FD_35330 | JGI IMG/M metagenome (IMG submission 35330)
CGCGCTTTTTTATAAATCGGGGAAACTGCCCCCGGCTTCGAGAGCATGTGTCGCCGCCAACACATGTCCCCGGTGCCCACCGCGCGCTTGGCGCGCTAAACCTCCAGTGCGGCCATTCCGACCCAGCCGCAACGTCGGTGGGAAAGGGCTTTCAGGGCGATTTCAACCCGCGAGCGAAGAGCGATTGCGCTGCCGTTATTTTCAATGAATACATTTGCGTGGGGACGTAAAGTATCATCGCCTGCGCGGCTTTGGAGGCGGCGTTTTGCGGCGGCTTCATCGATTGCGTCGCGCGCGGTGATTCGCTCGATTCGTTTTTCGTCCGACGCAGAAACAAGCCACACACTGTCGCACATTGTGTGCATGTTTGATTCAATCAAAAGCGGCGCGTCGATTACGGCAAAGGTGTGCCCCGTCGGCGTAATTTCGACGATTTCACGCGTACGCGCGATTACGCGGGGGTGGATAATTTTTTCGAGCTTCTCGCGCTCGCCTTTATCCGAAAAAACCCGTTCGCCAAGCACGCGCCTGTTTATCTCGCCTTTTTCGTTTAAAATTTCGTCGCCGAATTCTTTTAAAATTTCATCGTACGCCGGCCCGGATTTCGCCATTGCTTCATGGGCGAGCTTATCGGCATGAATAACAAAACCGCCGCGCTCCGCCAAAATTGCCGCAACCGTGCTTGTTCCGCTGCCGGTAATGCCCGTCACGCCAATCGTCGGCATACCACTTTCAGATTTCATAACAACCGCCCCTTTAACATACGATAACCGCTTTGCAAAGCGGACAAGCTCGTCCGCTTCGGTTTTCATGTCGCGCCTTGCACTTTAACATACGATAACCGCTCTGCGAGCGGACAAGTTCGTCCGCTTCGGTTTTCATGTCGCGCCTTGCACTTTAACATACGATAACCGCTCTGCAAGCGGACAAGCTCGTCCGCTTCGGTTTTCATGTCGCGCCTTGCCCTAATAACCTGTACTAATAAATCCAATTACCGTTAAAATTTACAGACCATTCGTCGCCCACAACATTGCTTTCAACGGCATACGCCCGAATATCCGTGGTGTAACCGATGTCGGGCGCGACAATTGTTCCGACGAAATTTTCCTCGGTAGCAACGCCTCGAACTTCCATTTCCGTGCGATATTGTACAACTCCTCCGTCGGCGGCAAGATGCTCCGTGAAATACGCGGCAATATCCGACGGGTCGCGGCTTGAAAAAATCGTGTCGTCCCATTGGTCGGAATCCCAGCTTACCGTCACATTCCCCGCGGCGGATACGTCAACAATTCGCACACGAATATCGTTGACTTCCTCAAAAAAATTATCGTCCCCCGCATACAAATGCGTTGTCACATAGACAATCACAAGGTTTGCGTCATCATTCGGACGAAGCGCGCCCTGGATATACGCCGTGTAATGTGTCAAAAACAACATCGGGTCTTCCGACTCGCCCGCGTCGGCGGCGTAATCGTCATCACCGCATCCCGAAAATCCCGCCATAAAAAGCAGCGCGGCAAATAAAAATCGCCTAAACCTCATACCAACTTCCTCCTGCGTGAACATCTGCAACAAGCGGCACAGAAAGCTCCGCCGCGTTTTGCATTTCTTCCTTTAATATGCGCACAACACCGTCAGTTTCGGGCGTCGGCACTTCAAGCAACAACTCGTCGTGAATCTGCAAAATTATTTGCGCGGCAAGACCTTCGCGTTTCAAACGCGCGGAAACATTAAGCATCGCGATTTTTATAATATCGGCGGCGGTCCCCTGAATCGGCATATTCATCGCGACGCGTTCGCCAAAACCGCGTATGTTAAAATTCGACGACCGCAGTTCCGCCACGGCGCGGCGGCGATTATACAGCGTAGAAACAAAGCCGTCCGTTTTCGCGCGGTCAATCGTCTCGTCCAAATATTTTTTCACGCCGGGATATTTGGCAAAATAGCCCGCAATATAGCTTTCCGCCTCTTTCGTCGGAATTTTCAAATCCTCGCCAAGCCCAAACGCGCTTATGCCGTAAATTATGCCGAAATTTACCGCCTTTGCGTTGCTTCGTTGTTCCGCCGTGACCTCGCCCGGCGAAACGCCGAAAACCTGCGACGCGGTAAGCAGGTGGATGTCTTCACCCTCGCGAAACGCACGTATTAAAACCTCGTCGCCGGACATATGCGCCAGCAAGCGCAACTCGATTTGGCTATAATCCGCCGCAACAAAAACGCAACCCTCCGCCGGAACAAACGCCCGCCGCAATTCGCGCCCAAGCTCCGTCCGAACCGGAATGTTTTGCAAATTCGGCTCCGCGCTCGACAGCCGCCCCGTTGCCGTAAGCGACTGATGAAATGTCGAGTGAATCCGCGAAGTTTTAGGGCGAATAAGTGGCAAAACCCCATCAACATACGTACCGTTCAACTTAGTATATGCCCTATATTGCAAAATTAGCGGCACAATAGGATGCGCATTTTTTATTTTTTCCAACACATCGGCGGCGGTGGAGTATCCCTTTTGTGTTTTTTTCCCGCCGCGAAGCCCGAGTTTGCCGAAAAGAACCTCACCAAGTTGCGCCGGCGAATTTATATTAAATTCCTCGCCCGCAAAGTCGTGAATTAAACCTGTAAGCACAGCGATTTTTTTATCAAGCTCCGCGCCGAAAGCCTCCAGCGCGCTTTTGCTGACCTTTATGCCCGCCGCCTCGATTTCCGCAAGCAAAAAAGCCAGCGGCATCTCGATTTCGCGCAAGAGTTTTTCTTGCGAATTTTCCGCTAACTTTTTCTCCATAATCGGCGCGGCACGCGCGATAATATCAGCCGCGCCCGCCGCAAATTTCGCCGCAATTTCTTCAGGCAAGCCCGCGACGGTTTTTCGGTCTTTCGCACGCTTGCCCTTGTTGTCCAAAATTTCTTCGATAGTCGGGCTCGCTTCATTTAAATATGTCGCGGCGATGTCGGCAGGCGTTTTCGCGGGGTTAAGCCCGTCCAAAACATATGCCGCAAGCGACGCGTCAAACATGATATTTCGCGGAGCAATGCCGAATTTTCCAAACCATCCGATTTCGTTTTTTGCATCAAAAACGAGTTTTGCGGCGTCGGATTCAAGCCATGGTTTCGCCGCCGCGAGAAGGTCGGCTTCGGTAAGCTCGCCGTCGAATCCGCTAAGCGTAAGTTCGCCGCCGATGTGAAAATATTTCGCGGGGGCGGAAGCGTCTCGCACAGCGATTGCCAGACCCACGAGGAAATCGCCCTCGTCCTCCCGCAGCGGGAAAAACACGGCGGATTCGCCTGATGCGACTAAATTTCCAAAAAATTCTTTCGCCTCCTCGCGCGATTTTATAACATCGTAAACCAATGCAGGGGCGGCTCGAGGACTGCCCTCCCGTGCGTCCGGCGTTAAGGGGGGCTTGCTCCCTTGCGGGGGATTGGAGGCAGGGCCCTCGGGGGATTTTCTTTTATCGCCATCAAAGCCAAACCGCTTATACAAACTTTTCAGCTCAAGCCGCCGAACTTCCTCGCGTGCATCTTCATTAAAAAAATCCTGCGAGTCGGGAAGCGATAGTTCAACCGGGGCGTCGAGGGAAATTGCGGCGAGTGCGCGTGAAAGGACAGCTTGTTCGCGAAACTCTGCCAAATTTTCCGAGGCTCGCTTGGGCTTGATTTCGGCGGCGTTGGCGATTGCGTTTTCCAAAGTGCCGAATTGGGCGATAATTTTCGTGGCTGTGACCTCGCCGATGCCGGGTACACCGGGAATATTGTCGGACGTGTCGCCCATCAATGCCTTGACGTCAACGAAAGCGGCGGGCGTTACGCCGTACTTTTCCAAAACTTCGGCGGCATTGTAATCCTCAACGAGGGTTTTGCCCGCTTTTGTCTTGGGTATGCGGATTTTTATTTTGTCGGAGGCGAGTTGGAGCATGTCGCGGTCACCTGTGATTATTACCGGGGAAATACCCTGCGCGGCGGCCTTTACGGCAAGCGTACCCAAAACATCGTCAGCCTCAAAACCCGCACTTTGCGCAAGCGTAACGCCCATTTTTTCAAGCAAGCCCTTCAGAGCAGGCACCTGCGCGCGAAGCTCGTCGGGCATCCCCTTGCGCGTCCCCTTGTACGCGCCATACATTTCGTGCCGAAAAGTCGGGACGGGCAGGTCAAATGCCACGGTAACAAAATCCGGCCGCTCCTCGTCGGTGAAGCGAAAAAAAATATTTAAAAATCCGTAAATCGCGTTGGTGAACTCGCCGGAGCTGTTTGTAAGCGGCGGCAAGGCGTAAAACGCGCGGTTCATTATGCTGAATCCGTCGAAAAGAAGAATCTTCACAAAGTTCACTCCCTGTAATTTCCAGTTTATCACAAGTTTGCGTTTCCGCAAATAAAAATTGATGAGGCATTAACCCCCTTGCACGACCAATTTAAACTGCACGCGCCGCCATATCAGCCGCTCGACGGCGAAAAGCATCGCAATCCAAAAAATCGCCGTGCCGAACGCGGCAAAAATCCCCGCGCCGTAAAGCCGCCCCAAATAAATCTCCATCGGCACGAACATTGAGAACCGAAACGGCAAAGCCTCCGCCACGGCGCGAAGCCAATCGGGGTAAAACCAAAGCGGCAAAAAAGTGCCGCCAAAAAGCTGAAAAAGCGCGCGCTTATACCACGCAACATACCAAAAGTCCGTAAGCCAAAACACACTGTACGCAATAATCAAATCAATCAGCGTGAAAATTACGCCGCCAAGAACCGCCGCAATAAGAAAAAGCCCAAAAGCCCCCACGCCCGCCGGCGGCAAAATCCCGATAAAAACGACGGCGACGACAAAAATCGGAAGCGAGCGCGTAAAGGTTTCAATCAGCGCGTCGGCGTGCTTGCCCGCAACAAGCTGAAAATGATACGAACACGGGCGCGACAACTTCAGCGCGATATCCCCCGACATATTGTCACTTCCGATAACATCCGCAAACGGAGTCGCTGCCCAAAGCATAACAACATCGCCCACAATAAAAAACGTCATCACTTCCGCAAGAGCCACATCACCCGCGTTCCCCGTCGCAAAAAGCGCGACCCAAAGCGCGTATCTCGCCGCAAGCATAAAAAGCGCGGATGTAATCCCTGCAAAAATATTCGTTCGATATGTCGCAAATCTCCGCATCCCCATCGCGATAATTACGAAATATGTCTTTATGTAGCTCATGATTTTGCGGCCTCCTTTGCTACCATTTTACAGTAGAATTACATTTTTGCAAAAAAGCGTGTGGACACCACGGGCGCAGTGAGCAAAGCGAACGTTTCCCGCGCCACCCGGGGGCACATGTTGGCGGCGACGCATTCCCTCGAAGTCGGGAGCAATTTACCGGAGCAAAAAAAATGAGTCGGCGAGTGTCACTCGCCGACTCGATTTTACAAGTCGCTTTGTTTCTGTTTTCTGCTCGACGTTTGTTTTCATGGACGAGAAAACTGCTTCCGGCTTCGAGAGAATGCGTCGCCGCCGACATGTGTCCTCGGTGCCCACTGCGCGCTTGGCGCGCTTTACTCAATCGTAATAACAGCATCCTCGCCGACGACCATATATTCCCGCGCGCCGAGGCTTTGCACGACTGTGCCTTCGGCGCGGAATGTGCCGGGGTTTATTACGCGGGCGTAGTAGTAATAGGTGTGGGCGCGGTCGAAGCGGCCGTTGTGGTCGAAAAATGTTACGCGTTGGCCGTCGGTTTGTGCCCATGCGTGGCGGCCGGGGACATTGTTTCCGCGCCCGATGCGTGCCGAGCCTTCGACGAGGGCCAAGCCGGCGGGCAGGAAGTCGGTGATTACATAGGTTCCCGATAAATCGCGGGCGGAGTAGTCCACGGTTATTTGCACGCGGATGATTTCGTCTTGCGCAAAATTTGTGGCGGGGACGGTTGATGTTCCGCGGAAAAATTCGCGCTTTACGGTGATGTCGGTTTCGACGGGTTCGAGTTCCTCGAGCGGCACGCGAATCAGACTTACCGCACCAACTTCGCCTGTGATGGCGAGAAGTTGGAATTGCGCAAAATTTTGCGCGGGAATTCGCAGGGTGAAGGAACCGCCGCGGCCGAGTTCGCGGGTTACTGTTTCGCCAAACAGGCTGTAGGTTATCGACGCTTCGTCGGCGTGATGATTATTTATTTCGCGGGAGATGAAGTTTAGGGTTTCGAGATTTAGTAAAAGTTGCGCGTTTAAAATCGCGGTGTCGCGTCGATATACGCCGAATCTTCCGAATCGCGGCCAACCGATTGCTTCGGCGCGGTTTGTTACGGCGTAGTTAAACATGCCGATGGCTTCGGGTGCGCCGATTGTTGCCGCCAAAAGCGCGGTTGCCGAGGTTGCGTCTAAAATTTGCGCCCGATTTGCGCCGATGTCCACGCGGTTGTAGCGGTCGATTTGTATGATATGCGGGGCGATTCGCGCGTCGTAAATTTCGCGGGCGACGTGGGTCTCGCCGAGGGCGGCAAAAGCGAGGGCGAGATATGCGGTGTTTCGCACGGATAAATCCTCGAGCAGGGCGTATCGTTGTAAGTCGTGCAATACCGGTTCGCCGAGCAGGGCGAGCCCGTAAAGCGCAAGCATACGGTTGTCAGCGGGCGAATTTTCCGCGATATTTCTCAAATATCCCCGCATTGCGTGCAGGTTTATTTCGTCCTGCACAAAGGGCAGAAGTTTTACGGTAACGGCGAGTTCCGAGTCGGAGTAGGGCAAAATGGCCAAACCGCCGCTTGATGTTTGGTAATCGGTGATGTCAAAACCGGGGGCGTCGCCGAACATATCGATGTCGGGGAAGTGCGTGCGAATCAGCGTGTTTGCCTCGCGCCGAGCGACAAGCCCTTCGATTCGCGCGCCGCTCCACCACGTATGCCGCAGAGAGAACAGGTCGCTTAAAAATTGCCCGCGCCCGTGGTCGGTGAAGGTGATGTTTGTCAGGCCGGTTTGATTTATGTCGAAACGGGTTTGCGGTGTTACTTCATAAAATACGGCAGTGTCAATCAAGTGGTGCGAATTTACGACGGTGTATTCGTGGCGTACGGCGTCGCCGTGAATTACGATGTCTCCGCGACCTATGATTTCTGCGCGGATTATTATCGCGCCGGTGCCTTCTTCGGCCATCTCCCAAAGCGGGATGTTTACGCGTTCGAAAGCCACGCCCGCGCCGCGCCGCACGTCGCCGGGGGCATCCTCGCGGTACACGGTAAATTCAACGACTTCGCCGCCCGAAAGTGCCGTGCCGAAGGCATTTAGACCGATTGTCGGCACGTCGCCGGTAAGGAAGGTGCGGTTAAGCGTGTAGTGCAAAAACATCGGCAAAGTCACGCGGACGTTTTGCACGGTATTTCCGGCGTAGAGGTCATTGGAAATCGCGGACGCGGTTACGCGCCACGAGGTGATATTATCGGGTAACGGAAAACTGATTGTTGCCGTGCCGTTTGCGTTTGTACGTACGGCGGTGAACATCGCGGTGTCCTCAAAACGTTCGCGAACGCGGGCGTCATCGCCGCCACGTTCGGCGGAGTCTGCTGCGGCTTCTTCCGCTGCCATCGCCTCCATTATTGGCTCGCCCAGCATCCCCCCCGCACGTTGCAACACGGCATCGCCATCAATCCCCTCACTAACAAAAGTCCGATGAGTAGCCATCGCAAATCGCAATTCGTCGCCGACATTGGCATAAAGCATCGCCAGCGTGTCAACCTCGTAATCCATAAGCGCGAACAACGCCTCGTCAACCAGCGATATATTCACGTTTGCGGGCTTGGGATTGCCGGCAAGGTCGGTCGTGCGAATTGTAAACGTCGGAACCTCGCCGGGGCGATAATATTCCGCGCACGTTGTAATTTCAATTAACAGCTCGCGGTCGGCGGGGTTAAATCGCAGGCGTTGCGACATTTGCCCGCCTGTGTTGTAGATATGCCCATTAAAATGCGCCGCGAAAACCTGTGCGTTCGGGACGTGTTGCTCGCCGAATGTGAAGGTAAGCGGATTCGTTCCGACGTGATACGACATCACGCCGCCCTGCACCACCACGAAGAGGAAATTCCCCTGCTCGACGGCGTCCGCGCCGCGCATTATCGTAAGCTCGACGGCGTCGCCGACATCATAGCCGTCGGGGTTCGCGCCATATAAGAAGAAGCGGTTGTCGTTGGCTTGCTCGAAAAAGCTGTCCCAGTTGCGCCCGATGTGAAGGGTGAAGTACATTGCGCGGCCGTTGCCGTCGCGGGTTGTAATTCGGGCTTGGTAACTGCGGCGTTCGACGTTGGGTACGGTGAAATTCCGCTCGGCGAAGCCTTCGGCGTCGGTCGTAAGGCTAAATGTTTCCAGCAAATTTTCGCGGCGGACGTGGCGATAGCGTTGGCGCACTTGGCGGGTTACGTGGTCGTAAAATGTTTCGCCCGTGGGTTCGCGTTCCCACCAAACTTCTACGATTTCAACCGATAAATTTTGCCCCGAGCGCGGGTCGCATAAAAAATCGTTCCAACGCGCTGCCGTGCCGTCGTTGATTCTGTCGAGGGTGATATTGTTTACGTCAACGGACAGGGTGGCGTTCGTGCCGTCGCGCGAGGTGCGGGGGGCTACGTGGATGTCGTTTACAAAGACGCGGACGTTTGCGCGTTGTTGCGTCCAACCGATTTCGGGGAGCGTTGTTTCCGCGAAGAATTCCAGATTGCGTTGGCCTTGTATGGGGGCATTTCGGGTTGATGCATTTGCTGTGGGGCGAACGGTTTGTTCGATTATGCCGTCGCCGTCGGTTTGGCTTCGCCCGTGATTCAGCGACGCCAAGCCCCAGCCCCAAAATCCGTAGGAAATATCCAAATCCGGCACGGGTGTGCCTTCGAAAAACGCGGTATGTGCGGTAAAAGTCACCTCGTCGCCCGAAAAAATCGCGGCGCGTGAGGCGGAAACCGTCATTTGATACGGCGGTTTTACATAATCCATTACGGTGAAAAACATCGAGGAAAGCAGGGCGTCGCCGTGGTAAATCGCGATTTCGTACGAGCCGGGGTCAACGTGGGGCAGGCGAATTTCGCCAAAGAACGCGCCGTGTTGTACGGGGATATTTACGCGGTGCAAAGTGTCTTGGTCATTTTCGCCCCAGTGCCACCACGAATGCTCGGTTAAAACGGCGGTTACGTGCGAAATATTTTCCGAACTGTTTTCATTAAGGCTTCGGGGTTGCACGAAGCCCCATAAATTTACCGTGTCGTCTCGCTGAAAAAGCGTGCGGTCGAGTTGCAGTGCGGTCCAGTAATCATTGTGCGAGGTCGGTGTGTCCCACCAGCTTCCCCAACCGCGGGTTGTCGGCATATCCCACCAATCGTCGTCGTCCCATCCTCCCCAATGCGCCCCAAAATGCTGGAACGCGCCGCTGTGTACGAAAATGACGCAGTCGCCGATTATCAGGTATTCGCCCGCCGATAAATCGCGCTCGATTACGGCAATGCCGTATTCGGTCGCTTCAAATGTGCGGCGGGAAACAGGGTCGTAGACCTGTGCGCCCGATACGGCGCGGCCCGTGTCCATATCGTTTATCCAAACGATTGCACGGTCGTCGTCGGCAAAAATTTGTACGGCGGTGTCGGTTATTTGGATAATTACTTGGCTCGACGAATTTTCAAGTTCGGCGTTAAGCACGTAAAACCCTGCGGGAAGCGCGTCGGGAAGGGTGTAGGATTCGTTCCAGCGGTCGCCTTGTTGCGGCTCCGTTATGATTTCGTGGGCTACGCGGATTAAACCCGCCGTGTTAACGAGGTGATTTCCGTCGGAATATCGCGACCAGCGATGCACGCCGGAAAGCCGCGTAATTGCGTCGATTGCGACGGCGCGGTCATCTATGCGATACAGGCCGAACTCAATCGGCGGGCGGGCAGCATTGCCGGAACGCTGAAAGTTCAGCCAAAAATGAACAGTCGGTGCTTCAAACGTCGGAAATTCGACGTAGCGACTCGAAAAATGAATCGTCGGCTCCCACTCGGGGCGGGAAGGGGCGTCGGGCGCAGGGGCGGTTTCAAAGGAGAAAACGCGGTCTGCGCCCGTCGCTTCTTGCATATATGAAACGCCCGCGCGAAGGGTCACGGTGTAAACCGTGCTGAAAGCGAGCGCGTTTGACGGCATAAAAACAGCCGTGGAATCGCGGTAAATAAAGCGTCCCTCGGCGTGGGGGTAGATTTGAAAATGCTCGGAAATGTCGATTTCTTCGCCGTGGGAGAAATTTATTTCGATGCCCGTGCCAACGGGGACGTTTGTGGCTTCGTGGCGGGGGAGGGTGCCTGTTACTTCGAATAAAATTGCGGATTGGAACGCCCATGTGATTTCCGAAACGTCGGGTGCGTCGGCGCGGGTCAGGCGGAAAACATAGACCGTGTTCGGCGTTAGGGGCAGGGTAGGGGATATAATGAAGGTTTGCGCGTCTTCTCCGCGAAGAATTGTTGGCGCGTCTTGTCCGTCTATGGAAATTTGCGGCATTACGCCCGCGGCGTAATCCGTCGGCGTGCGCAAAACAAACTCGCTGGCGGAATCCACTCCCGACCGCCCGACATGCGTCGGCGCGAGAACATATCCGCCGCGCGGGTCTTGTCCCGCAAGAATTTCGCCGATTGAAAGCGGGGTTGCGAGAAGGGTAGGGGACGCGCCGCCGTTTGCGCCGTTTGCGTTAAATTCGCGCTCGGAGGCGGGGTTTTCGCCACGTACAAACCGCGCGGATTCGTCTCCGTTCCCGTCGCGTAAAATCGTAGCCGCGACAACCGCGAAAATAAGCATCGATACCGCCAACGAAATCATAATAATTTTTTTCTTCACTTCGAACCACACCTTCCAAAAAATATTTTCGGGGAGAAGAAAATTGCAATTCCCCCCGAAAAGAGCAGATTCACAGAGTATACCGAGTATTTTGCCCAAATATTACAACGCGAAAAAAAAGCGCGCCAAGCGCGCATTGGGCACCGAGGACACGTGTGGGAGTCGGCACATTCCCTCGAAGCCGGGAGCAATTACCTAGTGTCCCTCTTCGGAAATAAGCCGACCACCCGGCGGCATATTTCCGAAGAGGGACACTAGCCCAAAAAAAAAGAGTCGGCGAGTGTCACTCGCCGACTCTTTTTTTTCAGCTCTTGACACCTAAGTTAGTCTATGCTAACATGCTCTATGTTAGCTGAAACTAACAAAATATTTGTCGAGAGGTTTTGCCAATGAATGAAATGTTTTTCGCGCTGTCGCTTACGCTTATTGCCGGGTTCGCAACCGGGGCAGGCAGTCTTGTAGTTTTGTTTACAAAACGTGCAAGTACGAAATTTTTATCGATTTGTCTGAGTTTTGCCGCCGGGGTTATGCTTTATGTAGCATTTGCCGAGATTCTTTTAGAGGCTTTTGAGGATTTGGAAAATGGGAACGGTTTGGGTTATTTAATTGCGACCGCGGCGTTTTTTTTCGGGATTCTTATAATGGCGGCTATTGACAAATTTATCCCGCATAGCGATGATGTTACAGAGCTTGGTGAATTGAAACGCACGGGAATAATGTCCGCGATTGCGATTGCGGTACATAATTTCCCCGAGGGTATCATTGTTTTTATCGCGGGTATCCACGACCCCGCCATGGGAATTGCGATAGCGATAGCGATTATCATACACAATATCCCCGAAGCCATCGCAATGGCCGCCCCGATTTATTACTCGACCGGAAGCAAGGCAAAAGCATTTTTAATTTCGCTTGGTGCGGGGCTTGTGCAACCCGTCGGAGCCGTTGTCGCATGGGTCTTTCTGCAAAACAGTGATATCGAAAGCGAGTTTGGAATTATTTTTGCGATTGTTGCGGGGATTATGGTATTTGTCGCTGTTCATCAATTGTTGCCGGCGGCGCACAAATTCGGCAAACATCACATGGTAATGATATGGCTGTTTGCAGGAATGGCTGTTATGGCGTCAAGTTTGGTTGTTCTTGAATTTGTTTTGTAAGAAAGGGTCATAAATGTGAGCTTACAGTTCTGCGCGTCACAAGCCGAAAATACTGTGCCCTACGCGTTTAAAACAACGGGAGTTCGTGTATACAGTTTCGAAGAAGTGATGTATCACGTTTATCATCATTGGCGCGAATCGGCGGACGAATTTTTATCTGAAGGTCTAATCGCATGGGTGGCGGGTCTTGGGCATAGCTACTTTGCTTCGCGTATGAAGGAAATTCGGCGCAAGGAGAATTTCAGCGAAAAAATTTTGGATTTCTTGCGACTTGTATCTTATTTTGATGCTCAAGACCTTACACAACTTCGCGAAACTCTTGAGAAATGGGAGCTTAGGCGCGAGTGGGAAAAGCTCAAGGAGCGGGCAGATTTTTTTGCGGAAAAAATGGAGTGTGAAAAGGCCATTCCGCTTTACCGACGCGCCCTGGAATTTGACGAGAACGTCGCGGTTTTAAATAATCTCGCGGTTCAACATATGCAGCTTGGCGCATATGCCGAGGGGCTTTCCTGCCTTACCCGCGCGCTTGCGCTTGATAATAAATCGGAACCGAAAAATTTTCAGGTGTTGCTTCATTATATTGAAGCGGCGATTTTGGCGGGTGAATTTGAAAAAGCCGCAAAAGCCATTACTAAAGCCGTTGCAATTGACCCATCTCATGCCGACCTTGCGTTTTTGCTGGGCTTGATGTCCTATGAAAAGAAGGATTTTTCCGCCGCATCGGCGTATTTCGAACAGGCACACGAAGCCGACAAAACCGTTGTCTACTACTTAGAAAAGGCCGCCGACGTTCATCTGCAAATGCGCGGCTTCGAACAGGCATTGAAAACGCTCCAAAAAATCACCACACGCGACAGTGCGTATTACGCTAAAGAAGCCGAAATTTATGCCGCCTGGGGCGACCTTCCAAAAGCGATAAAATCCATGACACTCGCGCTTCGCGGCGAACCCGCTCTTTACGCAAAGCTCGCGGCGTATCATCGCCAAGACTACGACCCCGAACGCGCCGACGCCGTAATCAAGCGCGCAATCGCCCTTTCGCCCGAAAACAACGCCGTGCGCCTGGAAAACGCGCGCATAAAAAAAGGCCTCGGCCGCCACCGCGAGTACCAAAGTGCTGTTAATGAAATTTTGGCAAGTTTCAAAGAGGAGTATCGGCAAGGCTTCTGCACGATATCTAAAGAACATCAATAACACCAAGAATGACACCAAGCGGTGTCGTTTTTTTGTCTGCTAACGGTTTCCATGCTTCGCGACTTGAATTATTCGCGAAACAAAACTTTCACGAATAGTCGGACTACGTCCCACTACTCGTGAAAGCAATATTTTACGAAGAATCGGGCTCCCCCGGTTTAACCTGTCGCCATTACCGCAACATCATCGGTTTGAGTTCAGCCCGAAGCACCTTTATCGAATCACGGCTTTTTGTGTTATTATAAAAAAAATTTCCCACCGAGAATTTAAAAAAAGGAGCAACCCACATGAAAACATTAGTTCTCGCAGAAAAACCCTCCGTAGGGCGCGACATAGCCCGCGTACTCGGCTGCAAAGGCGGCGGCGGATTTATGGAAGGGTCGAAACACATCGTAACATGGGCATTAGGCCATCTTGTGACCCTCGCCGACCCCGAGGGATATGATAAAAAATTCAAAAGCTGGGACATAAATCATTTGCCGATTATGCCGGACAAGCTGAAACTGGTTGTCATTCCGCAAACGTCCAAGCAGTATAAAACGGTGCGCGAACTTTTGCTTCGCAAGGATGTCGGCGACGTTGTAATCGCGACGGACGCGGGGCGCGAGGGCGAGCTTGTTGCGCGCTGGATTATTGAAATGGCTAAATGCAAAAAGCCGATTAAACGGCTGTGGATTTCGTCGGTGACGGACAAGGCGATTCGCGAAGGGTTTAACAATTTGAAAGACGGCAGACAATATGAACCTCTGTGCGACTCCGCAAAAGCGCGGGCGGAGGCGGACTGGCTTGTTGGTATAAATGCGACGCGCTGTCTGACCACGAAGTTTAACAGCCAACTTTCCTGCGGGCGCGTGCAAACGCCGACGATTGCGATTATCGCTAAGCGCGAGGAGGAAATTCGCGGATTTACGCCCGTGCCGTATTTTGGATTGCAGGCCGATATGGGGAATTTTAAAGTTGTGTGGCAGGACAGAAATAATTCGGCGCGATGCTTCGACCGCGAAAAAATCGAAAAAATTCTGGCGGGATTGCAAGGAAAAAAAGATGGCGTTGTTGCCGAAGTTGAAAAGAGAATCAAGCAAAAAATGCCGCCAAAATTATACGATTTAACCGAACTTCAACGCGACGCAAGCAAAAAATTCGGCTACTCGCCCAAAGAAACCCTGTCAATCATGCAAAAACTATACGAGGAACACAAGGTTTTAACCTATCCGCGCACCGATTCGCGCTATATTTCCGACGATATCTTGCCGACAATTCCCGAACGCCTCAAGGCGTGTGGCGTGCCGCCCTATGGAAAAATCGCCGCGCAAATTCTGCGCTCGCCGATTCGCCCCAACAAAAATTTCTGCGACAATTCAAAAGTAAGCGACCACCACGCGATTATCCCCACGGAAGCATATGTAAACCTCGGCGCGTTCAGCGACAAGGAGCGCAAAATTTACGACCTTGTTGTCACGCGATTTTTTTGCGTATTTTTCCCGCCGTTTGAGTACGAGCAGGTTGCCGTAAAAGTAAAAATCGGGGACGAAATGTTTCGCGCAAACGGAAAAACCGTGCTTTCGCAGGGGTATCAAGCCGTTTACAGCGGCGGGAGCGACGACGACGATGACGACGAGCTACAGGAAAAATCGCAAACCCTGCCGCCTTTAAAACGCGGCGAAAAAATACCCGTCACTGCCATAAAAATTACCGAAGGAAAAACCACGCCGCCCGCGCCGTTTACCGAAGCGACACTTTTGTCCGCAATGGAAAACCCCGCAAAATACATGGATTCGAAAGACAAAGTCATCGCCGACACACTGTCAAAAACCGGCGGCCTCGGCACAGTGGCGACCCGCGCCGACATAATTGAAAAGCTCTACGCCACGTTTTACATCGAAAAAAAAGGCAAAGAAATTTTCACAACATCCAAGGCGCGCCAGCTTTTAAAAATCGTCCCAAAAGACCTGAAATCCCCGGAATTGACAGGCTCATGGGAGCAAAAACTCGCGACAATCGCCGCCGGCAAAATGAAAAAGGAAATCTTCCTGCAAGAAATCCGCAAATACACCCGTGAGACAATCGTCGAAATAAAAAATTCAACGGCGACCTTCAAGCACGATAATCTCTCAACGACAAAATGCCCGGAATGCGGGGTTTTCATGCTTGCCGTTACGGGCAAAAAGGGCGAAATGCTGGTCTGCCAAGACCGCGAATGCAACTCGCGCATCTCCCTGTCAACCGAAATCCGTTCGCAATGCCCAAACTGCCGCAAATACATGAAAATTGTCGGGACAGGAGAGAAACGTCAGGTCGTGTGCGGGTGCGGACACAAGGAAAAATATGAAAATTTCGAAAAGCGCAAAAAGGAAGAAAAAAATCAAATGTCCAAACGCGAGGTCGAGGCATTTATAAATGAATCAAAAAATAAAAAACCCGACCCAAAAAACAGCCCATTCGCCGCACTTAAAGGTCTAAATTTAAAGAAATAGCGCGCCAAGCGCGCGTTGGGCACCGGGGACATGTGTTAGCTGCGACGCATTCCCTCGAAGCCGGATGCGGTTTATCGGCGCAGAAAAAAAAGAGTCGGCGAGTGACACTCGCCGACTCTTTTTTTTAAACTCCGGGAAATTGTTTCCGGCTTCGAGAGAACGCGCCGCCGCCAACACATGTCCCCGGTGTTCAATGCGTGCTTGGCGCGCTAAATCGGATATACCTCTTTTGCGGTGTAGGTTGTGTGTAGTAGTTTGTGCGCTTTGTCGCCGTTTGGTTTGCCGAGGTAGTCGTCGTATAGCTTTTTGATTTGCGGGTTTTGGTGGGCTTTGCGTACGGAGAGAGAGGCGTCTTCTTCGTAGAGGGCTTTTGCGCGTTCCGCGCGGATGTCCGTGGTTCTGCGGACTTCTGCGGAAATACGGGGCTGACCGCCGCCGGTTACGCAACCGCCGCCGCACGCCATTATTTCTATGAAATCATATTTGGCCGTACCAGCTTTTATTTTGTCCAAAAGCGCGGCGGCATTTGCCGTGCCGTGTACGACGGCAACCTTGAGCTTTTTATCGCCGAGGGCTACTTCGGCTTCTTTTATGCCGTCAAGTCCGCGAACGTTTTGGAAGGAAAGCGGCGGCATTTCCGAGCCTGAAAGTATATCACCGACGGTGCGCAGTGCCGCCTCCATTACGCCGCCCGTCGCGCCGAAAATTACGCCCGCGCCGGAGTAATCGCCCAATAACTCGCTGTCGAATTTGTCATCGGGAAGCGCGGTAAATTTGATGCCGGCTTGCTTAATCATTTTGGCAAGTTCGCGGGTTGTCAAAACAGCGTCAACGTCGCGCAGGCCGCCGTTTGCCATTTCGGGACGTTCCGCTTCGGATTTTTTGCTGATACAGGGCGCGATTGCGACGGTGAAAATCTTTTTCGCGTCAACGCCCGATTTTTCGGCGTAATATGACTTGACGATTGCGCCGAACATCTGAATCGGCGACTTGCACGACGATAAATTCGGCAAAAATTCGGGATAGTTAAACTCGCAAAAACGTACCCATCCCGGCGAACACGATGTAATCATCGGAAGCACTCCGCCGTTGTTTATGCGGTCAATAAGCTCGTGACCTTCTTCCATAACGGTCAAATCCGCGGCAAAGTTCGTATCATACACTTTGTCAAATCCGAGACGTTTAAGCGCGGCAACCATTTTGCCCGTGACGCGTGTGCCGACGGGAAGACCGAATTCCTCGCCAAGAGCGGCGCGAACCGCCGGCGCGGCTTGCACAACAACATGCGTATCGGGGCATTCAAGCGCGCCCCAAATTTTGTCGATGTCCTCTTTTTCCCTCAACGCGGCGGTCGGGCAAACGCTTACGCACTGTCCGCAGTAAATGCACGGCGTTTCGGTAAGACTCTTGTTAAACATCGGCGAAACCTTAGTTGAAATTCCGCGGTCGGTGAAATCTAAAATCGACGATGCCTGTTGCTTTTTGCACACGTTTACGCAACGTCCGCACAAAATGCACTTGCTTTGGTCGCGAACAAGCGCGGGCGATGTGTCATCAACGATGCCGAAATCGTTTTCGCCCTCAAACGGAATTTCACGAATGCCCAGCTCCTCCGCAATCGTCTGCAATTCGCAGTTCGTGTTCGACGAACATGTCAAACACTCGCGATTATGCGCGGAAAGAATCAGCTCAAGCGTAGCCTTGCGCGCGTCCCGAACTTTTTTGCTGGTAGTCGAGACAACCATGCCGTCAAAAACAGGCATAACACAAGCGGCGGCGAGGCTCCTCGCGCCCTGCACCTCAACCTGACACACACGGCACGCGCCAATCTCATTAATTTCCTTCAAATAACACAGCGTAGGAATATCAATTCCCACTTTTTTCGCCGCATCAAGAATAGTCGAATTTGCCTCGACCTCCACAACAATATTATCAACAGTAACCTTAACCATGAAAGTTCTCCTCTCAAATTTTCAGGGGGAGGGCTTGGACTCCCCTCCCCTCCCCTTGCAGGGGTTCGGGAGCACAGCCCCCGAGAACTTTATCTTTTAATAATCGACTTAAACGGACAAACCGGAATACACGCGCCGCACTTTACGCATTTATCTTGGTCGATGACGTGGAGTTCGCGGACGTTTCCGATAATCGCGTCGGTGGGGCAGACTTTTTTGCACTTTGTGCAACCTTTGCAGGATTCGTCGATGTGGAATTCCAATAATTCGACGCACGCGCCCGCGGGGCATTTTTTGTCCTTGACGTGGGCGATGTATTCGTCTTTGAAGTAGCGGAGGGTTGAAAGTACGGGGTTTGGCGCGGTTTGACCGAGTCCGCACAGGGACGAGGCTTTGATGTTGGTCGCGAGGTCTTGGAGGCGGTCGAGGTCCTCGAGTTCGCCTTTGCCTTCGGTTATGCGCGTTAGGGTTTCAAGCATACGCTTGGTGCCTACGCGGCAGGGCGGGCATTTTCCGCAGGACTCGTCCACGGTGAATTCGAGAAAAAATTTGGCGATGTCAACCATGCAGTTTTCTTCGTCCATTACGACCAAACCGCCGGAGCCCATCATTGCGCCGAGCTCGGTTAAACTGTCGTAGTCGATTGGCGCGTCCATGTGTTCTTCGGTCAAACAGCCGCCGGAGGGACCGCCGATTTGTACTGCGCGGAATTTCTTGCCGCCGGGGATGCCTCCGCCGATTTCAAATATAATGTCGCGAATCGTTGTTCCCATGGGAACTTCGATTAAGCCCGCGTTTTCGATTTTGCCCGCAAGCGCGAAAACTTTTGTGCCTTTGGATTTTTCCGTTCCGAAGGACTGGAGCCACGCCGCGCCGTTTAGGATAATTTGCGGGATATTTGCAAAAGTTTCGACGTTATTTATAATCGTCGGCTTGCCCCAGAGGCCTTTTACGGCGGGGAAAGGAGGGCGAGGGTTAGGCATTCCCCGCTTGCCTTCGATTGAGTTAAGCAGCGCGGTTTCTTCGCCGCAAACAAACGCGCCCGCGCCGAGGCGAATTTCCAAGTCAAAACTAAAGCCCGATTCAAAAATATTGTTGCCCAAAACGCCAAAATCCTTCGCTTGGTCGATTGCCATTTGCAGACGATTTACGGCGATGGGGTACTCTGCGCGGACGTACACGAAGCCCTTATCCGCGCCGATTGCGTAGCCCGCGATTGCCATTGCCTCAATAATCGAGTGCGGGTCGCCTTCGAGAATCGAGCGGTCCATAAACGCGCCGGGGTCGCCTTCGTCGGCATTGCAAACGATGTATTTTTGGTCGGATTTCTCCTTGCTGCAAAAGCCCCATTTTATGCCGGTGGAGAAGCCGCCGCCGCCGCGCCCGCGAAGGCCGGATTCTTTAACTTCATTTATAATGTCTTCCGGTTTCATTTCGAAAAGTGCCTTGCCCAGTGCTTTATATCCGTCGAAAGCGATGTATTCCGTAATATTTTCGGGGTTTACAAGACCGCACAGACGCAGGGCAACCCTTTTTTGGATATTGTAAAACGGAACGTGCCAAAAATCCTCGATCGTGCCGTCTTCTTTGAGGGATTCGGGCAACAGAAGGTCTTTTGAGGGGGTTCCGTCGATGAGATGTTCCTTGGTGATTCGCTCGATATCCTCGAGCTTTACGCGGCTGTAGAACGCGCCTTCGGGGTAAATAATTACAATCGGTCCGACTTGGCAGTAGCCGAAACAGCCTGTCCGCACGACGCTTACGCTGTCGGACAAACCGTTCTTTTTAAGTTCCGCGACAAACGCGTCCTCGATTTTCTCCGCGTCGGCGGACAAACAGCCCGTTCCTTGGCAGATTAAAACATCACGCTTGCCCGTAAACGGCTTGCCGCCCAAACGGATTTGCAGATGGTCTTTCATATTTTTTATTGTCATTTCCCGGATGTTCTCGAATTTTTCTAAAGGCTTCAAGAGTATGCCCCCTTCAAAATAATTTAATAGTTTACGGCTTCGTAACAGTTTACGGCTCCGAGAGCACGCGTGGCTTCCAACACGTTTTCCCGGTGCCCGCCTCGCGCTTGGCGCGCTAATATTTTGCTATTATTTCCTTCATTTCTCCACCTTTTACCGTTAAACGCCCGAATACGTCATCGCCCTTTTCGCGATTGTTTACGATAACGACCGGCGCGAGGCCGCAAGCCCCTACACAACGCGTTGCCATAAGCGTAAACTTATAGTCCGGAGTCGTTTCGTTGTGATGAATCCCAAGCTCGGCGGTGACTTCGTCGACGAGTTTTTGCGCGTCTTTTACATAACAAGCGGTGCCCATGCACACACTTATAATGTAGTCGCCCTTAGGCTCGATGGAAAATTGGTGATAAAACGTGATTACGCCGTAAATTTCCGCCATTGGGATGCCCAATTCCTTGGAAATTACCTTTTGGATTTCGGCGGGAATACAGCCGAAAATCTTTTGGCTTTCATTTAAGACGGGCATGAGTCCGCCTTTTTTTTGCTTGTTTACTTCCAAGCATGCACTTAGTTTTGCCATCCGTTCGGGGGTTACAATCTGTTTTTTCATGTATGTATCCCTTCTTTCTGCAAATTAATTTCGCCCTATTGTAGCACAAAAATCGCGAGTTGCAAAATTTTTTTCAAAAATGAGTCGGCGAGTGACACTCGCCGACTCATTTTTGAAAAAATTATTTTTGCGCGCAAAAATCAAGAAAATTGCTCAAAAACAAATAAAATGACGCAAAAGGGGCTTGCAATTTTTTTTTCCGTATGCAATAATCCAAAAATCACAGGTGTTACATACAACATGGGAGGCGACCGTGGACAAAAAAGAAAACGATCCGTTGAATCTGTCTTTAAAGTTGGTAATAAGCATCGGAGCGTTATCAATTTTGGGGCTTTTCGGCATGTATATTTTAATGCAAACGGTTGTGCGCAACGCGATTTATGAAAATGCTATCGGCCTGCACGAGCGCGAGACGCGTATTCTTGCGAGCGAGGTTGAGGGATGGCTCGACAAGGCGCAAACCACGATGGAAACGCTCGAAACTGTTTTGTGCGCACTGCCCTCTTATGAAGGCGATTTTTTCCCGGTTATCGAGGGTCTGACGCAGGAAACGGGCTTTATTGATAATATTTTCGTGGCAACAACGGACGGACACCTTGTTAACGGGCGCGCGTGGGTGCCGCCCGATGGCTGGGATGTTTTTTCACGCCCGTGGTATATTGCCGCGATGGGTGTTGAGCCGAACGAGGTCGCGATTACCGAAGCCTTTTGGTCGCAATCGCGCGAACGGACTGTTATCGCAATGAGCATGTTTTCGCCCGAACTTGGGGAGGTCGGCACGGTAATCGGTTTTTCCATCACGCTGAACTATCTTTTGTCGGGAATCGGCGACTTAAACGTCGTTGGCGACGGGTATTTGATTTTGGTTGAAAATGAAGGGCAAGTTCTTATCTATCCCGACCGACAAATTCAGCCGGGGCCGGATGTCGAGCTTTTCTCGATAGGTGATATCGGCGGCATGGTGGCGGAAGTTTTTGCCGCCGGGCAAAGCGGCGTTCCTGTAAACGACCATCGAATCGGCAATGCGTATCTATTCTCCGCACAGCTTGAATCCGCGCCGTGGACGCTGATTGCGGTCATTCCCGCCGCCGAAATTTCCGGTCCCGTTGCGCGAACCCTTACGACGATTATTTTGTCGATTTTAGCTGTTCTTGTCGCTTTATTCGCTTTTACGATGTTTTTTACCTCGTCGATTGTAAGGGCGGCGGAAAAAAGCCGCGAAAAAGAACGCGACACCCAGGAAAGATGGAATCTGATTTACGCAAAATCACCGATTGCGGTAAGTTTCTGGGACAAAAACATAAATTTGGTTGATTTTAACGATGTGACGTACCAAATGGCGGGGCTTTCAAGCCGCGAAGAATATATAAAAGACCCCTCGAAAACATGGACGGAACGCCAACCAAGCGGACTGCTGTCCCTCGACCAAGCCGCGATAAATTTTAGAAAAACCTTCGAGGAAGGCTATCTGCGCTTCATTTGGACCTGCGTTGACCCCGAGGGCGATGTTTTCCCGATTGAATGCACGCTGATCCGCCTTATCGAAGACGGCGAATTTAAAGTTGCCGCGTACTGGCAAGACCTGCGCCCCGCACGCGAATACGAAGCAAAAATCACTCGTGCCGAGGAAGAAAACCGCGCGAAATCGCGCTTCCTCGCGCATATGTCGCACGAAATTCGCACGCCGATGAACGCCGTTTTGGGCATAACGGAAATCCAGCTTCAAAAGGAAAAACTGCCCCCCGACCTCGAGGAAGCCTTTTTGCGCATACATTCCTCGTCAAACCTTCTTTTGACAATAATCAACGACATTTTGGATTTGTCCAAAGTCGAAGCCGATAAAATGGAAATTATCCCCGCCGCATACGATGTTGCGGACATGATAATCGACACAATACAGCTGAATATGATTCACATAGGAGACAAACAAATCGACTTTGTTGCGGAGGCGAACCCGAATCTCCCCGCGCAACTAATCGGCGATGAACAACGCGTCAAGCAAATTTTAAACAATTTGCTGTCAAACGCCTTCAAATACACAAACGAAGGCAGCGTGAAGTTAATAATAGACACGGAACGAAGCGACGACGACGTACACCTTCTCGTAAAAATTTGCGATACCGGTCCGGGTTTAACGCAGGAAGAAATCGAGGTCTTGTTCCAAAACGAATTCACGCGCTTTAACGAGGAAAAAAATCGTACAATCGAAGGCACCGGACTAGGCATGACAATCGCGCACCGCCTTGCTTCGCTAATGGACGGAAATATATCCGTCGAAAGCAAACCGGGGGCGGGAACGACATTTACCGTAACCCTGCCGCAAAAAATGCACGGCACCAAAATTTTGGGTGCGAACGCCGTAAAAAATCTTACCCGCCAAAAAACCAAAAAAATTAAAAAAATATCCCGCAACCCGATGCCGCACGGGCGCGTGCTTGTTGTTGACGACGTGGAGTCGAATTTATATGTTGCAAAAAATATCCTGTTGTCGTATAAAATAAATGCGAAAACTTTAACGTCGGGCGAAGACGCCGTGAAAAAAATAAAAGCGGGCGCAATCTATGATATAATTTTTATGGATCACATGATGCCCGGTATGGACGGCATGGAGGCCGCGCGGCTCATACGCGAATCCGGCTACACCCGCCCGATAGTCGCACTTACGGCAAATCTTGTAGGCGACATCGAGGGGCTTTTTCTAAAAAGCGGCTTCGACGCGTGCTTAACAAAGCCGATGGATATGCAAAAATTCGACGAATGTTTGAAAAAATTCATCCCCAAAAGCCTTGAGGGAGGCAAAATTTCGCAGGGCGACGGCGACTTTATGATAAAACATCTCAATACAATAATCGAAGCCTGCACAAAATTTGACATCGCCACGGCCGATAATTCCTTAGAAATCCTGCGACACAAGCGTCACCCCGACAACCATGTTAACGAGCTCATAAGCGATATAACGGCAAGCCTCCTGTATGGCGACATGCGAACCGCAAAGGCAATAGCCGCGATGACGATAGCAAAGCTCTCGGTATAAATTTTCGTCATTCGCTGAGCGCGCAAATCGCCATTTAGGAACTGCCCGACAATAACATTTCCATTTGGACTTGTCTTTTTGCCGCATTGCTTCGTCGCGAAAAACCTTGCGACCCTCTAGGTCGCGGCG
>JGI24703J35330_11748647_pt1 | contig 23289 bp, 18 predicted proteins | sample TergutNt197P1_FD_35330 | JGI IMG/M metagenome (IMG submission 35330)
TCATCACTCAAATAACGGCTAATCTTCATAGCATAACCTAAATCACCAGTCGCATCCTTAATTCCAACAATATTCGGATGTTTAGCTAATTGTTCAACTACATGAGGGGCAATATTACATCCTGTACGAGCAGGGACTGTGTATAAAATAACAGGCGTATTAACTGCATCAGCAATGGCTTCAAAATGCTTCAGCATCCCTGAATCGTTAGTTCTGTTGTAATAAGGCGTTACAACTAGTAAAGAATCGACACCAAGCTCCTCAAATGTTTGGCTTAATTGAACAGATTTTGCCGTATCATTACTCCCGCTACCAGCCATTACATGAATACGCCCTGCCGATTTCGCCACAGTAAATTTGACAATTTCTACTTGCTCTTCGTAACTGATGGTTGCTGACTCGCCGGTTGTACCCAAAACAAGGACTGCGGCTGAGCCATTTTCGATATGGAATTCAATCAATTCACCTAATTTTTCATAATTTACACTAAAATCCTCATGGAATGGTGTTACCAAAGCGGGAATTGACCCTTTTAAATTAAATTTCATCGTAAATGACCTCACTTTTTTATTTTGAATCCATTATATCATATTGAAGCAAATCTTCCAATGTCTGACGACGAACAACTTCACGTGCCACACCATTTTTCACAAAAACTACTGCAGGTGTGACGTTTTTGTTATAGGTATTGCTCATCGAATGCCCATAAGCACCTGTTGTATAAGTCACTAAAATATCTCCTTGCTCAGCAATTGGGAGCAGGCAATCTTCAATCAACATATCCCCAGATTCACAACATTTTCCCGCTACAGTTACCCGTTCTGTCTTAGGCGTACCCATTCGCGTTGCAATATCGCATTCATACTTCGCCTGATAAAGCGACGGACGTAAATTATCACTCATCCCACCATCGACAAAATAATACAACTTTTCCGGTGTTTTTTTCTGATATCCAACCGTATACAATGTACTTCCCGCGTTCCCAACAATGCTTCGCCCCGGCTCAATCATTAATGCTTTAATAGTAACATCTTGTTCAACAAGGGCTTTTTCCACATAGTTGATCAGTAATTTCAATGATTCATCTAAGGGAATTGGCGTATCTTCATCAGTATATCTTATTCCAAAGCCACCGCCGATGTTTAGTATTAATGGGTAATCAAATTTGGTGGGGTTGTTTAAAATTTTTAAATAAGAGACGAGCTTGTCGATTGAGGCATACCATGCTGTTAAATCGAAGATTTGTGAGCCGATATGGGAATGGATGCCTTCGAATGTTAGATGAGTACTGTTTTTTAGTAGGGCAAGGCATTTTTGGCACTCCTCGCTGTCAAAGGTAATTCCAAATTTTGAATCAATATGGCTCGTAATAATATATTCATGGGTGTAGGCTTCGATTCCCACATTTAACCTGAGCATCACGTTCATTTTTTGTTGGAATTTGCGTGCTAATTCATCTAGTAAGTTAAGTTCCATCAGGTTGTCGCAAATAATGTGTTTGATACCTGATTTAAAAGCAAATTTTAGCTCCTCAGGGGTTTTATTATTGCCGTGGAAGTAAATTTTATCCTGTGGAACGTCTGAGTGAAGTGCTGTGAATAATTCGCCTGCACTGACAACATCGACACCAAGACCGTACTCGGCAACCAAATTGAGCATCTGCACCGCTTGGAAAGCTTTTGATGCGTAGATGATTTCGGTTGGGAAGTGGGCTGATTTGAAGTTGGTTGCAAAGGTTTTTAGGGTATCCTCGAGCAATACTTGGTCGTATACATAAAGGGGTGTGCCGAACTGGCTGACAAGCTCTGTTGCTTTAACCCCACCGATTTCTAAAATTGACATGATATAATCTCCTCCGATAGTATTTTGGGTAGTAAAAAAGCGCCGATAAAAGGGCGCTTTAAATTGGACGTGCATTGTCTAAAATAGCGCCACCACCTTGAAAAAAGTGGGAGTATAATAGGTATTTCCTACCACACCATGATTAATAAATGCCTTTATCAACCATTCGGCAATGATTACCTTTCACATGTGATTCATGGATGCCTCCTCCTACATGTTACTCATTTGCATTGCTACCTCTAATATTAAATTTTCTGAGGACAATCATACCACTAATTAGCAGATTTGTCTAGGGAATTTTGATTTTTTTTGTTAGTGATGAAAAAAGCCCGATTAGCTCGGACTATTTTCCTAAAATGGTGGGTATTCGCCTTTCCTAGAATGGCATTGCACCACTCCAAGTAAATAAACTAACAATAATCCCTAAAATTCTATCAAAAAAACCTCTCATCTTGGCTCACCTCCTTGATAAACTATCTAGTTAGAATTATATCATCCTCAATTTAGCTATACAACTCTATTCACCCTTGTTTAATCGTGGTTTGTCGTTTTTAGAGCAATAATTTGCACAATTATTCCTTCGAAATCATACATAGGCATTTCTAATAGCCGAGATGTTAAATGTTAAATGTCATTATAAAAATGGCATTTAAAGGTCGTTTTTTGGAACTGACCATAATTTTCGCCTAAACTAAGACAATTAACCCTTAAAAACAGTTTACAAAAGCAACGAAAAGGTGTAAAATAGTCTAATCATGGGTTGAAATGTCGTTCAAAGGAGGTATACCAAATGGCGGAATCAGAAGTAGGGATCAAACATTCAGAAGAAACGAATAAACCAGTTCCAGAAGCTGATGTTACTGATCCGTCAGTAACAAGTGAGCCCTCAGTAGCGCCTGAGGATTCAAAAAATCCACCTCAGATGGATTTAAGTGAAAAAATAAAGGCATTGACGGAAAAAAATGCGCGAAACAGAGAATTGGCAAGCCAGAAACGTGAGCGAAATGCTGAATTATTAGCGCAATTGGATCGTTCCTTGGTCGGGAGTGGATTTGCGAAAGTACTCGCAACAGAAGCACCGACATCCCCGACGGTAAAATCTTTAAGACCAACTGAACCATCAGAAACTCCGGTTGTCAAAGAAGTGTTTGCTGAGGAAGTGCCAGCCAAAACACCAATTTCAATAGCAGATCCACCACCTCAAGAAGTGGCTAAGCCTGCGCCACCGCAACAAGTAGAAGCTCCACCCATTAAAGCTCAAGAAGAAACGGTAGCTAAGAATGTTAAAGAGCCACTACCAGTTGATATTGTGGTTGAATTGCCTGAGGTTTTAATACCGTCAGAGCCAACTACGCCATTAACGCAAGTAAAAGCCTTAGAAACAGATGAAGATATTATTATTGAAACTTTTGAGGAATATCGCGTTAAACGATTTGAGCGACCAGTTGAAACTGAAGAAGAGCCAGTTGTTGAAAAGTCTAAAAAATCAGGGCTTCGCTTTGTGTTGAATCTGTTATTTTTCATAATTTGTATCATTGCCACGATAAGTGTCGTGATCGCTGCTTTAGAACATATAACGGATGAACCGTTTGAAATTGCAGGTTATACAATTAAAAGAGTTTCTGAATCTACAGCTCATGCATATCAAGAAAACACCTTGATCTTAACGACTATGAACAATGGACGTGAAGAAGTTGTATTTAGTAGTTATGCGTGGGGAAGTATTTTGGCATTTTTTGAAAGTAGCTTGACACTAAAAATCTTAGCTGTGGGTACTCTCCTTATTGTCTTATCTGTCTTCAAAGGGTTAGCGGTTGGGAAATCAACTGATAATGAACAAGGTACTTCGGAAAATGCATTGGCCTAAAAAGTCTTTGTAAATAAATGGTAAATGATTTGTAAATAATTCGTTAAAGTGGCGTTTTCACAAAAAAATGCCACTTTTCATATGGACAAGGTTGTTCAGATATTGTAAAATGATTGAAAGGCTAATTAAACAATTGAGGTGCAAGATGATATGAATGGAAAGATTTTAGTCGTGGAAGATGAAACATCAATTCAGAAAATTTTAGAATTTGAAATTAGACAAGCCGATTTTAAAGTTGACCTTGCTGGAGATGGTGAAATAGGCTTTGAAAAAGCTAAAAATGGTGATTATGATGTCATTATCTTAGATATCATGCTCCCTAAAAAAGATGGGTTTACAGTCTGTCGCGAATTGCGCGAATTGCAGGTTGATTCACATATCATTTTACTATCAGCTAGAGATGCGGAATTTGACCGCGTACTTGGTCTTGATACAGGTGCTGATGATTATATGGTCAAGCCTTTTTCCATTCGTGAGGTTGTTTCAAAAATTAAAGCGGTTATGCGCCGTAAGGAAAATAGTGAAAAAAAGAGCAAACCAGCTAGCGAGAGTCGTAAATTAATTTATAAAAATTTAACGATTGACCTTGATAAATTTGAAGTTAAAGCAGAAGGGAAACCTTTAGAATTTACACTAAAAGAATTTGAGCTCCTCACCTTTATGATCCAAAATAAAGGGCGCGTTTTGTCAAGAGACATGCTACTTGACCAACTTTGGGGACTGACTTTCTACGGTGAAACGAGGGTGGTGGATGTCCACGTTTTTAAATTGCGGGAAAAATTAAAAAAATATGATATTTCTTTTAAAACTGTGCGTGGTGTTGGTTATTTGTTAGAAGATGATGCCTTATGAAAAAATGGTTGAAAATTTCAAGTTTTTCTCTTGCAACCTTTTTAATTCTGTGGTTTTTAACCTCATACACCACACCCATCATCGCCACTATCGTGGCTGGGACATTGAGTTCTACTCTTTTTTATTTTCGATACCATACACATTCTAGTTTGAAAGAGCACCTGAAACTTTATGAAGAGGCTTCAAACAGAATAACTAGCGGTGAAAAAGTTGAATTTATTGCTCCAATTACTCTTTCAAAAGATGAAGTCCTTGGTTCGGCTTACAATGACTTAATCAAATATGTCGACGATCGGGTTAAGGAAATTTACAAAAGTAAACAAATGATCGACAGTGTCACCGAAGTTATCGATGCGCCGTTAGTTATCATTGGCGCGAGCGGGCGTATCGATTATGCCAATAACTCCTTTCATAAACTCGCTAGGAGGGAGACTTTAAGAAAAGTTTCTTATGAAAAGGTTCGAAATAAGGAATTGAGAGCTTTACTAGAAGATGCTCTTATTCGTGAAGTAGTTAGCAAAAAGGAAATAATCATTAAAGAGAAGTATTACGAAGTGCTAGCACAACCCTTATACGGGGAAGATGAACGTTTTTCTGGAGTCGTCCTTTTATTTCACGATGTTACTGAGTTAAAAAATTATCAAAATCTACAACGCGAATTCTTCACTAATGCTTCCCATGAGCTGAAAACTCCAATTACTGCCATTAAAGGTTGCGCCGATATTTTAATTTCAGGTACCGCTCCAAAAGATATGGTAAATGAATTTTTGAATATCATTGTAAAAGAAAATTTGCGCCTTGAACAACTCGTAAAAGACTTGTTTCTAGTCAACTGCTTTGATACTAATCAGATTAGTTTAGATAAGGAAATTATTGACATCACAGCTATTTTTAGAGCTGTTATCACCCAAATCGAAACCATTGCTGAACTAAAAGATCAATCCATTGAGCTAAATATTTCTAAAACAATTCAGATCAATGGTGATCAGATTCGACTTGAACAATGCTTCTTGAACCTACTTACTAATGCAATTCACTATTCACCAGACATGACGCGTATTGAAATCATGTTAGTTGAAATGGACAAAACAGTTGAAATTAAAATCAGAGATTATGGAACAGGCATCCCTAAAAAAGATTTACCTCACATTTTCGAACGCTTTTACCGAGTAGATCGTGCCCGTGCTCGTCATTCAGGCGGAACTGGACTTGGACTTGCCATTGTCAAAGCAACTATTGTTGCTCACGATGGTAATATTGAAGTTGAAAGCGAAGAAGAGGTGGGAACAACCTTTACTATTACATTGCCGATATCATAAAAGACCCAAAAAGCTCGGGTCTTTTTCAGTTATTGGGCATCTGCAATTTCGCTTTCATCTTCTCCAAGCTCTGCTTCAAAAGAATGGTTGCTTGGGAAATCAGAGATGATGATATCCTCCTCAGAAGGATCGTTTTCTAGATTTTCTTCCTTGTCAGCTTCATTATCAATAGCACCGGGTGCTTTTGTTTGAATAAAAGAAACTTGTTGCCCTACAATCCCAATAGTGCGAACAGTTTGTGAACTCGGAAAATCAAGGATGCGATTAACAATTCGCCCCCTGATTGAAACAGCAGATCCTTTGCCAGCATACTTCGCAACATTCTCTGCAGTGGCGCCCCATAAGCTAACGTCGACAAAATCTGTCTCGTAAACATTGGTTGCCTGATTTTTGAAAGTTCTAGCAACAGCTAGCCTTGCAATGCCAAAGATGCGCCCGTTTGAAGTTTCTTTTAATTCCACATCGCGGGTCATCCTTCCGATTAATATAACTTGGTTTAACATAGTAAACCCTCCTTAAATTTATTGCTGATTTGCACCAGCTTTCGTAGTGATAAGAACCCCTACATATATAGATACGCAAAAAAAAAAATAATCACTCGTGAACTGGCGATTTTTTTGATTTTCCCACACTTTTTACACAATTGTGTAAAGAATTCGTAACTTTTGTCGCAAAAAATCGAGAAAAAATAGAAAACATAATTTAACATTATTTTGGGAACACTCCTAATAAACATATTTTACGTGTGAAAGAAGGCGAGAAAATGATTATACCGACGCACCGATTGGTGGGAAAATATGTGTATATGGGGTTGAAAGAGGAGGAGAAAAAGAAATTAGATTATGGGCGCTTTGTTTGGGGAAATGTGAAGCCGGATGTGTTGCCTGAATATAAGCGCATCAGTCATTATTATCCCGCGAACGAGGCTTATGTGTTTGAACGACTAGATTATATTTTAAATCCTGAGTTATCGCAGGCGGAATTTTCAGACTTGTTGGGAGTGTTGGTGCATTTTTTGTGCGATTATACTTGCATCTATCATAATAATATGACTATTAATGAGCGAGATTCGATGAGGCAACATATGCAGTATGAATTTTTATTGCACTTATATGCTCAGGTTAAGATTCGCAAATATCGCGCCGAGTGTATTGAATTTGCTTGTATGGAGGATGTGAAGTATCATGTTTGGAAAGTGATTAAGCGGGCGAATTTAGAAGGGATGATTCCAGATGTGAAGGATGATTTTGTAGCGATGATGGTAATGAGTACATCGATTGTAAGTTTTTTGCTGAAGACTCGACAAACTTTTTTTGCAAAAAAGGGGAACTTTTGATATAATGAGGGTATCTGTTTTAAAGGGAGTCATTTTATGCAAGTTCAGAAAAGTTTTCAACACGATAAGTCGACCCTATTTTTAGTGAGCACACCAATTGGCAATTTATCTGATATGACGCCTCGTGCGGTGGAAGTGTTAAGATCAGTGGCGCTTGTTGCTTCGGAGGATACGCGAGTGACAAAGAAGTTATGTCACTACTTTGAGATTTCAACGCCGCTTATTAGTTATCATGAGCATAATAAACATCAGAAAACTGAGGTGATTTTGGCGCATCTTGAAGCGGGGGATGATGTGGCACTTGTGAGTGATGCAGGGATGCCTTTGGTTAGTGATCCTGGTGACAAATTGGTTGAAAGTGCGCTTGCGGCAGGTTTTGCTGTTGTGCCGATTCCAGGTGCAAATGCAGTGATGACGGCGCTAATCGCCTCAGGGCTTTCTGTGCAACCTTTCTTATTTTACGGATTTCTCCAACGTCAAAAATCAAAAAAGAAAGCTCAATTGTTAACGCTTGAGAAAACACCAGCCACTTTGATCTTTTACGAATCGCCCCATCGACTAAAAGAGACTTTGATGGCGATTTTGGAGGTGTTTGGAAATAGAAGGGCGGTTGTTGCGCGGGAGTTGACAAAAAAGTTTGAAACGTTTTTAAGAGGAACTATCACGGATTTGCTAGATTATTTAGCTGAGGGTGAGGTGAAAGGGGAAGTGGTGCTGCTAGTGTCAAGCCATGAACAGGAGGCTCAGTTAGAGATCGAATATTGGTGGAAAGAGATGTCTTTAGGTGAACATGTAGAGTATTATATTGCACAGGGGTTGAAAAAAACGGCAGCAATTAAGCAGGTAGCAACAGATTTGGGACAGGACCGACAGGCTATTTATAAAGCTTATCATGAAGAAGATGAAGAGGAGTTTTAGTATGCATCAATTTTTCTTTAAGGAATTGCTGCTGGTAACAGGTGGCACAACGACTTATCAAGGGGAAGATTTCACAGTGGTGGGGGTTAAATTTGACTCGCGTGAAAAGATGCAAGATGTCGCTTTTGTTGCATTTGTGACAGCTCAAGATAACGGGCATAGGTATATCTCTACTGCCATTGAAAAAGGGGCTCTGGTGATTATCGCCTCAGAAAATGTGGCTGTGCAAGTTCCGACTATTATAGTGACGGATACCAAAAAAGCCTATCAGGCGATTGCAGCCTATCATCGAAGCAGATTTCAGCTCAAAACCATCGGTATTACGGGCAGTAATGGCAAAACAACGGTTAAGGATATGCTTTCTAAAATTTTATCTACCCGTTACAAAAAAGTTCTATCCACTGAAAAAAACTTTAATAATGAATTAGGTGTGCCTCAAACACTCCTTAAACTCAACCCCGATTTCGATGCTGCTGTAATTGAAATGAGGATGAAACATCAAGGAGAAGTCTATACTTTAACAAAGATCACAAAGCCTGATATCGCCATTGTAACAGGTACAACGTGCTTAGATCATTCAAATAACACAGTTGATCCAGTTGCAGAAATAATAAGTGGCAATGGCACTACCAAAAGTATGATACTACTACTTTGCGACGATCAGCACCTTGACAAAATAGAAGCCGATATGCACCAGGTGATCTTTTGTGGCTTAGAAAACAATGATCGAAATCTGCTATATGCCTCAAATATCAAGCAGTTTTGGACAGGGATTACTTTTAAAGTGCATTTTGAGGGAAAAATCTATCCATGTGAATTGCCTATTCTTGGACGTCACAATGTTCAAAATGCACTACTTGCACTAACAGCTGCGCTTAAATTAGGTGTTGAAATAGAAGGCGCTATTGATGCACTGCGCCTTTTTCCTCATAGCTCGATGCGTTTAGAAACCAGTGTGACTCAGGGTATCAATTTTATCAAAGATTACTACAATCCAAGCTTTGAATCAGCTAAATCAGCATTAGATACCCTTTTGGAATTAAGAAATGGCAATAATAAAAATATTGCGATCCTTGGTGATATTTTGGCCGTTGGTCAAGAAGGAGCGCATTATCATCAAAAAATTGCAGCCTATACCGCTAAAAAAGCCGATCTTGTTTACTATATTGGCAATCATAAAGAAGCTTTTCTTGCAGGACGAGCAGATGCACACTGTTTTGAAACGAAGGAAGATTTAAATAACGCGTTATCAAAGCTTTTTGATCAAGATCTATCAAGCGGTGATACCATTTTAATTAAAGGGCTAAAAGAGGCTAAACTGTGGGAACAATACGAATTTATTCGCAAATACCTCGAACACGGAAATGCTATTTTTGCACAAGCTAGACTGCTTGTAGATGTAGATGCGCTAAAACATAACTATTTCGCAATCAAAAATTACGTTGGTGAAGCGGTTAGTGTGATGCCTGTTATCAAAGCTGACGCCTACGGTAGTGGCGCAACATTGCTGGCGAATGTTTACCCTGATTGCAATCTTTTTGCTGTTGCCGACCTGTTAGAAGCAGAAGAACTTCATCAAACAATGCCAGATGCTAAATTTCTAATCGTTTATCAACCCTTTGTCGAAGAGGCTACTTGGTTAATAGATCGCGACTATTTAATCACCTCTGTTAGTGAACTTGAATTTATCTATAAATTAAACGAATTAGCAACACGAGCGAATCAATTTCTTAAAATACACATTGAAATTGATACAGGGATGAGCAGACTCGGTGTTTTACCAGCCGATTGCCTAAAATTTGCAGAAGCCTTATCTGTTTGCGACCATTTAATCGTAGATGGTATCTATACTCATTACTCAAGTGCAGATTCATATGTGCCAGCTGATCTAGCTTATACTGCCAAGCAAACAGAAGCTTTCAAAAATGCAATCAAGGATATAGAAAGCATTATCGGTTACATCCCTATTAAACATGCTTGTGCTGGAGCTGCGATCTTTAATCCAGAAGCGGATCTATTTAACATGGTTCGCCCTGGTTATATGCTGCTTGGATACTACCCATGTGCAGAAATTGCCCAGAAAATCGAATTACGCCCAGCCTTAAAATACGTGTCAAAAATCACCCGAGTTCAGACATATGAAGCAGGTGTAAGTATTAGCTATGGTCGAAGCTTTATCACTCAGAAAAAGACATTGATTGCCCAAGTTCCAATTGGGTACTCTGATGGGCTAATGCGCCGCTTATCAAACAGAGGTGCGTTTGTCATTAAAGGACAACTTGCGCCGATTGTTGGCAATATCAATATGGATTATACGATGATTGACGTCACAGATATCCACCCAAGCGTCCAGAGTGGCGATGAAGTCTTCGTTTTTGATAATGTTAACATGACCATTGAGAAAATGGCCGCCTTATGTGAAACAATTGGCTATGAAATAATCACAAATATCAAAAGTAAAGCCGACCGAATTGAAAGTTTCTAAGCCAACAAAAAAAATGGAACGTCATTAATAAGACTATTATCGTCATCATTTGACAGACAAATACATACGATAAGAAGAGAGTAAAACGACTAAGGGTGATGAGGAATGTCTTATGTTGAAGAATTAAATGAGCGTGTCATGTTTGAACTAACAGAAATTCTGTTATACTGCCACACATGCGAGGCTCAAATGTTGGAATTATTGAAAGTTTCAAACTGTATTTTTGATCGACATGAATTCTTTGAGGTTGTCGATGCCTTTACAACCTTTAAGAGTAATATGACGATCTTAGAACGTTTGTTAATTCAGGTAGACGAAAAAATTACCATGTTACAAATTATCACAGTCAAATCAATGGTTAACCAATTAAAAAGGGATTTTGATGATTTGATTGGTATTCTTGAGGATGCGGATAAACGGATTGAAAATGATGATATTGATTTTGATGGTGCAGAACTGCTTAATGACCTGCTTGAGAACTTGGAATTTGATATTGTAGATTTCGATAGCTTTGAGGAGGCACTAAAAGCGAGATATTTTGTGACCTATCTCATGAAATCAAAAGATGCAGGTTATGATATGCGCTACGGTGATTTGGGTGTGCTTATGGTTGAGTCCTTTAACACAAGACGTGCTGCCTATATCTACGCCTTAAAACATGGAATCAGTAAAGACAAAATTTGGAGTATGTATTCATAGTTACCATTTACACAGTAGAATTTGGAGGAATAAGAAATGAACGAAATAAAGCAATTTGATGTAGCTATTATCGGCGCAGGACCTGCAGGATTGACAGCGGCAATTTATGCTGCACGCGCTGGTTTAAAAGTAGGATTAATCGAATCAGGCGCTCCTGGTGGTCAAATGGTCAATACGTTTGAAATTGAAAATTACACAGGATTCGAATCTATTTCAGGACCTGAATTATCCATGAAAATGTTTGATCATGCTAAGGCAGCAGGGGCAGAGTATGTGTATGGGGATGTTCAAAAGGTGCTTTCTCAAAGCGATGGAATGCATCTGATCGAATGTGGGATCAATCAATTTTTAGCCCGTAGTGTCATTGTTGCAACGGGAACAAAACATCGCAAATTAGAAATCCCAGGTGAAGCAGAACTTTCGGGGCGTGGCGTTTCATGGTGTGCCGTTTGTGATGGGGCATTTTTTAAAGAAGAGGAAGTTGCAGTTATCGGTGGTGGAAATTCCGCGATCGAGGAAGCTCTTTATTTAACAGGACTAGCATCCAAAGTTTATATTATTCATCGTCGCGATGAACTAAGAGCTGATATCGTCTTGCAAAATCGTGCTTTTGCTGAGGAGAAGATTGAATTTATCTGGGACTCAATTCCAACGAAATTTACAGTAACTGATGAGGGGAAATTGGGAAGTATTACCCTTAAAAACCTCAAAACTGAACGAGAATCTGATTTAACGGTATCTGGTGTATTTATTTACATTGGAAATGACCCAGTCACGCACATGCTTGAAGAAATGGACATTACTAATGAATTTGGTAACGTTAAAGTAGATGAGCAGATGGCGACAACTGTACCGGGGATTTTCGCAGCAGGAGATGTCATTGACAAAGAATTGCGCCAAGTGGTAACGGCCACAAGCGATGGCGCTATTGCTGCACAAAGTGCTTATAAATATTTGGAAACTTAAATTTGAAACATAAAAAAAATCCATCACTCGGTGGATTTTTTTTGTCCTACTTTCGGTTCAGTCCCAGCCAGAATGCGTTTGAAATTGGGAATATGTTTCAAAATAATCAGTATTGTGAAAAGAGTAAATATTGTCCGAGGTACAAATCCTTCTAAATTAGGATTATCAAAAGGATTCCACCAAACAGCGATTGATAAAGTCAAGGTGGCAAGGGTTGAACAGATTGAAATTATCTTAATTAGCGCTAGCGATCCAAAAAACACAACTGCTAAAAGCAAGAAAACTAAAGGGGCGTAAGCTAAAACAATGCCAGCAGAAGTAGCCACAGCCTTTCCACCTTTAAAACTAGCAAAAATCGGGTAAATATGTCCGATCAATGAAAAAATGGCAATAATCAAAGGATGGATGTCGGACTGGAAATTCATCGCAAGATAAACGATGAGCGAACCTTTAAAAATATCGAGCAAGTAAACGACTAGTCCCCCCTTTTTACCAAGAATCCGCATAGCATTAGAACCACCTAAATTTCCAGATCCATGCTCCCGTATGTCAATTTTATAAAAAACTTTTCCAATGATCAACCCTGATGGGAACGATCCAATTAAATATGCGATTAAAATAAAGATCAAACTGTTTAAACTCGGCATAAAAACCAACCTTTCAGTAAAAATTCACCTTGCTATAATGATTTAATAAGCTCTTCTGCACAACGCAAGCCATCGATAGCAGAAGAAACAATCCCGCCGGCAAAACCAGCACCTTCCCCAGCAGGATAAAGCCCCTTTACATTAGTAGATTGTAGCGTTTTGACATCCCGTGTGATGCGCACAGGTGAAGAGGAACGCGTTTCAACTCCCGTTAACACGGCATCATGCATCGCAAAACCTGGAATTTTACGATCAAAAGCATGAATTCCTTCAACTAAGGCTTCACTTAATGCTTCAGGAAAAAGCTGGTGAAGATTGCTTGGGTGCGAGCCAAGAGCATAAGTAGGTCTCACCTTTTGAATCTCAGTAGATGGCTGATTCGCAAGAAAGTCGCCGACCATTTGCACAGGTGCTTTATAATTTGAACCACCCATTTCAAATGCTTTTATTTCTAATTTACGCTGAAATTCTATCCCAGCTAACGGATGATCAGATGAAAAATCTTCCAAACCAACCTGTACCAAAATGGCACTGTTAGCATTTGACTCAGCTCGTGCATGCTCGCTCATCCCGTTAGTTACCACCATTTCTAGCTCCGATGAAGATGGTACGACGTAACCACCAGGACACATGCAAAACGTATAAACTCCCCGTCCACCCTTTGTTTGATGAGCCAGCTGATACTGGGCAGCACCGAGGCGAGGATGATGTGCAAACGCCTTATACTGCGCCTGATTAATCAAAACTTGCGGATGCTCAATTCTCAACCCTACAGCAAAAGGCTTAGCTACCATCTCAACTTGTGCCTCATAAAGCTGCTCAAACGTATCTCTTGCACTATGCCCAACGGCTAAAATGACATGTTCACTCTCAAAAACTTGATTTTTATCAGTTACAACCCCCCGAATTTGACCTTCCTTAATGTCAAAGTGCTCAACTTTGGTATTGAAATGAATTTGACCACCTAAGGCAATAATCGTCTCGCGAATATTCACCACCACATCCCGAAGCAAGTCTGTTCCGACATGTGGATGAGCCGTATAAAGAATTTCCTGCGGTGCACCAGCGCGAACCAACTCCTCTAACACTTTGCGACCACGCAGATCTTTTACCCGCGTCGTCAATTTTCCATCAGAAAAAGTTCCAGCGCCACCTTCCCCAAATTGAACGTTAGATTGAAGATCGAGCTTTCTATGATACCAAAAATCTTCAACCTTTTTAACACGTTCATCAACCTTATCACCACGCTCTAAAACAATCGGTGCATACCCACATTGAGCAAGTAACAAAGAAGCATACATACCTGCAGGACCGAAGCCGACAACAATAGGGGATCGAGTGGAAACTAAGCACTTAGGCGGCATTTTGTAAGAAAGTTCAGGTGTCTGACTTACGTTAGCAATGTTTCTCTTTAAGATATCTGCTTCATGATCGAGCGTAACATCGACCGTGTACACAAAACTGACCGTCCCACGCCGTGCATCAATGGATTCCTTAAAAATACAGTAATCTTTGATATCAGTTTCTTTGATGCCTAATTTTTTAGCAATAAGTGATGGTATTTTTTCTACCGATTCATCAATGCCAATCTTTAATTGCGAAATGCGTATCATAGCGTCCACCTTATCGTTGATTTTGTAATTTCCATTAATTGTACCACAAACTGCGCAAAATTTAAATGTTTCATTTGAATTTCGTATTTTTTCATTAAAGTTGCCCATTCAAAACGAGGAAAATGTCGAAAAAGCTTGATTTTTCAGGAATTTGTGCTATAATGATAGAACAGGCTGCAACAATAGAATATCATAGGGGTTGATTGAATGGTGAATTTAATTGGCATTAAAAAAACTTATCGAACGGAAAATTTTGAACAGATTGCACTAGAGAATATTAATTTAAAGTTTCGAAAAAATGAATTTGTCGCTATTTTAGGAACTAGCGGCTCTGGAAAAACTACATGCTTGAATATTTTAGGAGGGCTTGATCGATATGATGCGGGAGACTTAATCATTAACGGCAAATCCACTAAAAATTTTAGTGATCGTGATTGGGATGCATATCGGAATAATAGCATTGGTTTTGTATTTCAAAGCTATAACTTGATTCCGCACTTAAATTTGATTGATAATGTTGAAATGAGTTTAACTTTAAGTGGTTTAAGCTTTAAAGAAAAACGGCGCAAAACACTCGATCTACTTGAACGGGTTGGTTTAATTGATCATATTTATAAAAAACCAAATCAGCTTTCTGGTGGGCAAATGCAACGTGTAGCCATTGCGCGTGCGCTCGCTAATGATCCTGATATAATTTTAGCAGATGAGCCAACGGGAGCGTTAGATACGAAAACTAGCGCACAAATCATGGCATTGATTAAAGAGATTTCCCAAGATAAACTGGTGATAATGGTAACTCATAATCCGGAATTAGCAGCGGAATATGCAAATCGGTTGATTCGTTTTCAAGATGGACATGTAGTTGCTGATTCAAATCCTTATCTACTAGATCCAGATGTGACTTTAACAGACACTCCTAATACCAATTTGAGTTTTAAGTCAAACGAAGAAATTATTAGAATCGTAGCACAAGTTGTTGATCCGACAAGCGAGCAACTTTTAGTTCGAGTTACTAAAAATCCTTCGTTACCTAAGCTTGAAGGCGATCGATTAATTAAATATGACAATGGTGTGATCTCTGATATTTCTGATACCGCTGTGACAAATGAGAATTTTGAGGCAGAATACGAGTTGAAACATACAAGTATGAGTCTTTTTACTGCCTTAAACCTTTCTCGAAAAAACATTACTATGAAGATGTGGCGCACAGCCTTGGTGGCTTTTGCTTCGAGTATTGGGATTATTGGAATTGCCTTAATTTTGAGTTTATCGAATGGTTTTCAATATCAGATCGACCAATTTCAGGTGAATGCTTTATCTGAATTTCCATTGATTATTGCTCAAACTGAAATGTCTATTATTGAATTGGGGCAGGTACTTCAAATTTCAGAAGAAGATGACCCTCTATCAGAGATGCGCTTTGCTGATACGGATGGTATTTATATCATTGACAGCGAAAATGACAATCGAGAACATACCAATATCCTCACCTCTGAATTCCTTGAACACCTTAATGAAATTCCTTCTGAACACCTAACAAGTATTGGTTTTACACGCTTAGTAACCATGAATTTATTACGTCAGGTGGAAGAGGATGAGTTTATTCAGTTGACACTTGGTGGTGAAGAATCTGCTATTGCTGATGTTGCAAGTGGCTTAGCTGGGGCAAGACTTAGCGCATTCCCAGGAACTATAAATGGAGATTCTTCGTCATTTCTTGAACAAAATTTTAGCCTTCTAGCAGGTGATTTTCCAAAAGATGAGACAGGGATCGTTTTAGTCGTTGACATCTATAACCGTGTGGATGATGTTGTACTAGAGAGTCTTGGACTTGATGTGGAAGGTATGGATAGAATCGATTTTGATGAGCTGATTGGGATGGAATTTAGATTGGTGACAAATAATGATTTTTACGTACTAACAGAACAAGGCAATTTCTTACCTAATGATGATTTGTTACAGATGTATTACGCTGAGGATAATATCATTTTGACATTGACTGGAGTGATTCGTCGCCCTGATGATCTGTCATTTAGCATGTTAGCACCTGGGATTGCTTACAGTGATCTATTGGCACAACGTGTAATTGAACATGAGATGGAATCTGATATTGTTATCGCACAAAAAGAAGCAGATTATCATGTGATGACGCTTGGAGCGATAACAGATGCGCAAAAAGACGCCTTTATCGCTACATTAGGCGGCGAAGCTACACCGATGATGATTTTCCTATACCCAAGCAGCTTTGAAGGTCAAGATGCTATTATTGAGCATATTAATTATTTCAATGCTAATCAATTATATGAATCGTATCGGATTGCTTATACGGATTTGGCGAGCACTATGACAGATTTAACTCGCGGGATTATGGATGGCATCACCATGACACTTATCGCATTTTCAACTTTTTCTTTAGTGATTTCTGTCATTATGATTGCCATAATTACGTATATTTCTGTAATCGAGCGCACAAAAGAAATCGGTGTTTTGCGTGCATTAGGTGCAAGAAAAAAAGACATATCACGTGTCTTTAACGCTGAAACATTTATCATTGGAGTATGTTCAGGGATACTAGCAATAGCTATTTCTTATAGTTTAACCTTGCCTATTAACCGCATTGTCGAGCAGGCAACAGACTTAGTTAACGTGGCAGATTTAAGACCGATGCATGCCTTTGTCTTAGTGGTTGTAAGTTTGATGCTTACGTTACTAGGAGGGATGATTCCGGCGAACATGGCTTCGAAAAAAAATCCAGTTGAAGCATTACGATCAGAATAAGAGGAGAGGGTTTGATGAACAATTTTTTTAAACTAGGCGAGAATGTCATATTTGAAAATGCAATGGGAACTTTTTCTAATCAACATTTTTTCGTTTTATTTCTAACCATAATCCTAGGGGCTTATATGATTTGGGATTATAATCGAAGCACCGATAAAAAAAAATATCGGCAAAGGTTAGCGAAATTTATCGTGCTTGTTGTTCTTTCGCGCCATATAGTGGAATTTCTAACAGGTCAGTATACAGTACACCGCCTCCCGCTTCACTTATGTACAGTTGGTGCTTTCTTTAAACTATACGATGCTTATCGAGAAAACATCTATACCAAGGAGATTTTCTTCATAATCACTTTCCCGGCGGCATTGATTGCCAATATTTTCCCTGATTGGACCAATCAACCATTGGTTAATTTTAATACATGGCAGCAATTTCTTTTTCATGCCCTACTTGTTAATTATGTACTTATGCGCTTATTTGCAGGAGAAATTACGCCACATCTCAAAAAGATTTGGATTCCTATTGCTTCATTAACCTTCTTCATCCCGCTCATGCTTGTTATTAATGGCTTTCTAGGAACTAATTTCTTCTTTGTTAGCACTTATTCTCCCAACTCACCGCTTGAGGTCATCTATTTACAATTTGGGAGCGCCCTTTATCTTCCGATTTTCCTTTTCATTGTCTTTATTTTGTTTATCGGTATTTATGGATTACTAGGCTTGTATCGCTTTTTATGTGCTTATTTGAATCCAAAAAAGAAGTGGGAGATTGAAGTGTAGAGTGCTTAAATAAAAAAATCGCAAAAAACCCTTCACAGTGGGGAAAGTAAATGTTATAATAATGTAGGCGAGGTAACCCCTCATAAATAACATGTCATTACAATGAAAGAGAAGGACGAAAAAATGAAACGACTATTTTTAACACTGCTTTTGATCATTGCAATCTTACTGGCTGCAGTAGGCGGTGGCTACTATTTTATCATCAGACCGCGACTTCCTGAATGGACTGTTGAGCAGATGATGGAGCAAATAGATGAATTAGATTTAGATGCATTAGGACTTGGTGATGGTTTGACCGAATCGCAAGAAGAGCTGTTTGGAATAATTTTAGAGAAGGTACTTGATAACCTAACTTATGAAATAATCGATTCTCGAATCGAAGGTCAGATGGCTTACGTTACCGTGAGCCTAGAAACCATCGATACACCGAGACTTGTTACAGATAACATCGATATCATTTTAAGCAATGCCATCTCTAACCTAGGTAACTTAATTATGACGATTTTGGGTGACGGAACTGCTGAAATGATTGTGCAAGAATTTATTAACCTACTTGCTGATGATGCGCTTGTTGTCTCCATGAGAGTTCAAGAAGTAGAAATACCACTAGAGCGTTCTGGCTTCTTTTGGATACCGATTTTGACTGATGAATTTTTACTGTCGATAGTCGGATTAGATGAGTCGTTGATAAGCTTATTGGATTTGTTAATCAATCATCAATGAGAAAACATTTTCTAAAGACCTTGATGTTGAAAAAAGTGTCTAATTTTGGTATCCTTTAAGGGTGGAACATCCTTAATGGGTACTTTTTAATTTAAGTGAGGAATGATCGTGATGTATGAAGTTGTTAAAGTAGAAAGACTAGCTAACAGGCTAGTGTTGATGGATGTCAAAGCACCATATGTTGCAAAATATTGTGAACCAGGTCAGTTTCTAATTGTCAGGTTGGATGAAAAATCAGAAAGAATTCCTTTAACCATTTGTGACTATGACCGCATCCAAGAAACAGTTACGATTGTCTTTCAAGCGGTTGGTTTGTCGACTGAAAAAATGTTGATGTTGGATGTTGGAGATGCATTTAAAGACGTGGTTGGACCTCTTGGAATTGCCTCGGTTTTTGTCAAAGAGGAGCTTGAGATCTTAAAGAAAAAGAAATTTCTCTTCGTGGCTGGTGGCGTAGGTGCAGCACCAGTGTATCCACAAGTGAAATGGTTATCTGAACAAGGCATTCGAGCTGATGTCATCATTGGGGCAAGAAATGCTGAAATGTTGATTTTAGAAAATGAAATTCGTGCTGTTGCAGGAAATTTATACATCGCCACTGATGACGGTAGCGTCGGTCATCATGGATTGGTGACAGATGTAATTAAAGAGCTTGTTGTTAAAGAAGGTCGAAAGTATGATGAATGTATTGCCATCGGGCCGATGATCATGATGAAATTCGTCAGTCTGCTAACAAAAGAACTTGATTTGCCGACCACGATTAGCATGAATTCTATTATGGTTGATGGAACTGGCATGTGTGGAGCCTGTCGTCTTAGCGTCGGCGATCAAGTGAAGTTCGCTTGTGTTGACGGTCCAGAATTTGATGGTCATTTAGTCGATTTTGACGAAGCGATGAAGCGTCAGCAACTATATAAAAAAAATGAGGCCGAGGCGATGGTAAAATTACAGAAAAATCATAGAGACACCTGTCTTGGAGGTGATTTGTCATGAATATCTTAAAAGCAATCCCTGTCAGAGAACAAGAAGCAAAAATCCGTGCTACCAACTTTGAAGAAGTCTGTTATGGATACAATCTAGATGAGGCCGTTGCCGAAGCTTCAAGATGCCTACTTTGTAAAAATGCAAAATGTATTAAATCCTGCCCTGTTGCTATTGACATCCCATCTTTTATCGGCGAAGTAAAAAAAGGCAATATTGAAGTTGCATACCAAACGATTTCTAAATCATCAGCATTACCGGCTATTTGTGGACGTGTTTGTCCACAAGAAACACAATGTGAAGCCACATGCATTCGAGGAATTAAAGGTGAAGCAGTTGCGATTGGGAAACTTGAACGATTTGTTGCGGATTGGGCACTTGATAATGACATTCAACCAGAGAAAGCCAAGGACAAAAATGGACGAAAAGTTGCGGTCGTTGGTTCAGGACCAGCAGGACTTACCTGCGCAGGTGACCTCGTCAAAATGGGCTACGATGTAACTGTTTTTGAGGCGCTTCATGAATTAGGGGGCGTGTTAGTTTATGGAATTCCAGAATTCCGCTTACCGAAAAAAGAAGTTGTAGCAAAAGAAATTGAAAAAGTTAGAGAGCTTGGAGTCAAATTTGAGACGAATGTTGTCATTGGAAAGTCGATCACCATTGATGGGTTAATGGAAGATGAAGGCTTTGAAGCAATCTTCATCGGCTCGGGTGCAGGTCTACCTAAATTTATGGGTATTCCAGGTGAAAATGCAAATGGAGTCTTTTCTGCTAATGAATACTTAACAAGAAGTAATTTGATGAGAGCTATTGACAAAGACTATGACACACCGCTAATCACTGGTAACAAAGTCGCAGTGATTGGAGGCGGAAATGTTGCGATGGATGCTGCGAGAACTGCACTTAGATTAGGAGCGAAAACACATATCATCTACAGAAGAAGCGAAGAAGAATTACCCGCACGGCTAGAAGAAATTCATCATGCAAAAGCCGAAGGAATTATTTTTGATGTTTTAACCAATCCAATAGAGATTTTAGTTAATGAATCAGGTTGGGTTAAGGGAATTCGAGTCGTAAAAATGGAGCTTGGGGAGCCTGATTCATCAGGTAGACGTCGTCCGATGGTTATCGAAAATTCGGAATTTGAGACTGAAGTAGACACAGTTATTATGTCCTTAGGAACTTTACCAAACCCATTGATATCAACCACAACTAAAGGGCTTGAGATCGATCGTTGGGAATGTATCGTTGCGGATCAATTGACCGGACAAACTAGCAAAAAAGGAGTTTTTGCAGGCGGAGATGCGGTAACTGGAGCAGCAACTGTGATTCTGGCTATGGAAGCGGGAAGGGTAGCCGCAAAGGGAATTCATGAGTATTTAAGCATCCGCTAGCTCTCGCAAAATCAGTCGTTTTTTTCTCAAATGAGGACATTACATTAAAGGTTTTTTTGGAGTATAATTATCACAGACACTGGAAGCGTAAACAATGTTTTTTCAGTGGACAAATAGACTACAGGAAAGGTTGTAAACAGACCTTTCCTGTAGCACTTTAAAATCAAAATAATGAAACCGTCTAGGAGGAAATGAGGATGAAATTAGAGTTCAACCAAACTGAAATAGAATCAACCATTGACTTGGTTGTTAAGCGAACCATGGAAATGGATATGCACTGGGACTGGCCATGTGGCGTCGCGTATTACGGCATTGCCAAAGCATACGAAGTATTGAAAAAAGAAGAATACCTACAGCTATTAAAATCACGCGTAGATGAATTGATTGAACTTGGCATTCCCAATCATAATGTTAACACTTGTGCGATGGGGCATGTTTTATTAACGCTATATGAAGCAACAGGAAAAGATGTTTATAAAAATTTGATTTTAGAAAAACTTGATTACCTTACAAATCATGCGCTGCGTTTTGGCGATAATGTTTTACAGCATACTGTATCTGATAATGATGATTTTCCTGAACAATGTTGGGCAGATACGTTATTTATGGCGGCTTTATTTATGTTAAGAGCGAGTAAAGTATTTGATGATGAAGCGTTAAGAAAAGATGCTTTGCAGCAGTGGTTTTGGCATATTACTTATTTACAAAACGAGAAAAATGGCCTTTGGTATCACGGTTATAGCCATGCAGTTAAAAATCATTTGAGTGGTTTCCATTGGGGAAGAGCTAACGCGTGGGCAGCTTATACGATGAGTCAAGTTAGACCAATGCTTCCAGAATGGTATTTATACCCAGAAGCTGTTGAAGTATGGGGAAGCTTAGATGAACAACTGGTTGGATTAAAAAATCACATGACTGAAAAAGGGCTAATTCGCACGATTATTGATGACCCTGAATCTTATGAAGAAATATCTGCTTCTGCAGGAATTGCGGCTGCGATGCTAGCAGTTTACAACCCTTTATACATCAAATATGTCAATAAGGCACTTGTAGGAATTCTAGAAAACATTGATGAATTCGGAAAAGTTTGCAACGTCTCAGGTGGGACAGCAGTGATGAAAGATCGTGAAGGCTATATGAACATCACCAAAAAATGGATCCAAGGCTGGGGACAAGGCTTGACGCTTGCATTTTTAAGTCATTTATTAATTAGAGGTAAAATCTCAGGAATATCAGCAGAAGGAGAAGAGACAGATGAGTAAAGGTGGATTTACCTTACCTGGTCAAACAGGTTATGAAGAATTAACATTAAAACTAGCCGAAAAATGGGGCGCAGACGTCATTAGGGATAGTGATGGAACAAAATTATCTGACGATATTCTCAATGCAGGTTATAAAATTTATTCAACCATCTGCATCGTGCGTGAACACAATGAATGGGCAAGAAAGCACCCTGATAAATTGCAACAAACATTTTTGTGCACACCTCCAAAAATCGCAACTGATGCAACATTGGAAATTTCATTAATGGAAACTTTTTTCAATGATCAGTTTTCAATTAACGATACAGCTGGATCACTAGCATATTGGCAAGTTTTTGACCGAACAACTGATATGCCACTAGATAATTCTGACTGGGAATACAATAAAGAAAGCGGCAGTGTCATCATCAAAAATCTAACACTTTGGCACAATTATACCGTGAGCTTTATCGCTTACCGAATCTGGGAAGAAATCTCGATGTACAACCACACCACAAACAACTGGGATACAGAGCATCTTATGCAAATTGACCCAAGATACCCTGAAAATCAAGCCTACCTTTTAAAATGGTTGCGAAATTGGTGTGAAGAAAATCCTGATACCGATGTTGTTCGCTTCACTTCACTATTTTACAATTTTGTTTGGATTTGGGGGAGTGATGAGCGAAATCGCCATAAATTTGTCGATTGGGCTTCTTATGATTACACGGTTAGTGTCCTCGCACTGCAAGAATTCGAAAAAGCCTACGGTTACGCCCTTGTCGCAGAAGATTTCATCAATCAAGGCAAGCTTCAAGCAACCCACATGCCACCAACGCAAAAGAAGCTTGA
>JGI24703J35330_11748646_pt1 | contig 23240 bp, 17 predicted proteins | sample TergutNt197P1_FD_35330 | JGI IMG/M metagenome (IMG submission 35330)
TTGAAGACTTTGGTGCCGTATTTTTCTCGCAGATGAGAATTTAATGTCATGTATCTTTTTCCTGTTTCTGGATGTGGGAATTTCATTTTTCTCACCCTCACAATAGAACTTTTTTAGGTTTTAATCTCACGATATAGAGAATTGGAATTAGGGTCGCTATAATGCTTGTTGTAATTCCGATACCGTATAGTAATAAAATTGTTGTCGCATCAAGTGATGTGTCGAATATATCTATCATTTCATCTACCGAAAGATAGCCGCCGAAACCTAGGTCTTCCAATTCTATCTCCCAAGGATTTACTAGTTGAGAAGTTTGGTTTTCATTATCATGAGATATTTCCATGCGAATCATCTCTTGCGACAAAGAGGAGGATAGGATATGACCTGAAAAAATTGATAGACTGATTCCTATGAAAATAACTGTTAATACTTCGATTAAAAGTTGATGGATAATCTTTGCTCTTTTTTCACCAAGGGCGAGGTAAATCCCGATCTCATGACGTCGATCTTTTAAAAAGAGCATAATTAGCAAACTTAGTATTAAAACTGTCGCTAATGCAGCACCGATTAGAATTCCGTTAGCAATGTCGTTTAAATTAGACATCGATGTTGCGATTGTATCAAAGGAATTAACTAAGTTGACAGGTTCCCAAAAATCCGGAATGTAGGCTTTCACTTCTTCGCTAAAACTTTCCAATTCGCGAGGGTCGTTTAAAAGAAGAGTGACTACTGTTCCAAATCCCGAAATGCGGTCATTTATCCATGATTCTTCTAAAGCATCTCGGGCTACTCTTTTTTCACCTTCGATTTCAAAGTGTTGAATTGCGGCGTTGGCATCGTTTGTTGTAAACATTTGATTGGCGATGTTGCGCTGGCGTTGAAGTTCAAATTGATCATTTTCAGCAACTTGTGGCACAACGTCAAACATACCGATAATAGTAAATTCAAAGGTTTGTTCATCAACCACCATTTCTTCCCATGTTGCAACAGGTTCTCGACTTGTTATTATCGAGGTGAAGTTGATTTCAGAACCAATATCCAACCCGTTAGCTTGAGCGAAACCTGTTGAGACAATGATTGGAAAAAGCTGTCCGGATAAGGATATTTCACCCAAATTATGACCCGCTACAAGCTCAATTAATCCCTCCCGCATTTCTAGCGGTTCATTTGTACTAGTTCCATTTATAAAAATGGTTACAGGATCGTGAATAATGGATTCTGGAAAGCAACCAAAATATGGAGGTGTCGTCATTTCAGTTAAAGCCGCATCAGGACTTGAAAAACAGTGAAAACCACTTCCCCCATCTGGAATGAGGCCATCTGGAAGATACTCATTAAAACTAGTGATAAAATGGGTTCTCGTGCTGTAATGGTACTCAGCAACCTGCGGTAAAGCGGCAATGTTATGAATCATATCAATGGTTATCGGATATCGCGTTGGCCATTCCGGACCTTGGGCGACACCCCAAACACGACCATTTATCTCCTCTTCTCCCCAGTAACCACCTGCCTCTTCCCACGCTTCTTCTCGAGCGAACTCGTCTGGTCGAAATCTAATTAACGGTCGCATTTGTTGCCGTAAATGAGCCTCTGTATTAGAAATTGCACGATTAACAGAAACTGCTCCTGAGGATAGAGTGCTTAAAATAAAGGTTATAACCAATAGCAGCATAAATTTACCTAGTTGTCGTAAAACACTCGTTTTTGCTCGCTTAAAATTATTCATGATAGCTGATTTCCTTGTAGATCGCACCATCAAAAGTTTTGATCTTCACTACCTCGTTAGATATTGTCGCATAAGTAGGCGGATGGCCTTCTTTTGGTAAGCTTACAGATCCTGGGTTTAACACTAGAATACCCGCTTCATTTATTTCTAAAATTGGTAAATGAACATGTCCGAAAGCAAAGATATCTCCTCGAGTAACATTTGTCGGGATTTTCATCAGGCTAGGTGTTGGGTCGAAAATGTGCCCGTGGGTTGCGAAAAGTTTGTATGTGTTCGCTAGCGGGATAGTCTGGGTTTCGGCGGTTATCGGAAAATTAAGAAGCGTTTGATCGACCTCTGAGTCACAATTTCCCCTTGTTGCAATGATTTTTTCTTTGATAGAGTTTAGCAGTGTGGCAACTTCTGCTGGGTTATATTCGTCTGGCAATGGATTTCTTGGACCATGGTAGAGGGCGTCGCCGAGGAATATTAGATAGTTGGCTTGCTCTTTTTCGAAAGCTTTTAGCAATTTTTTCGTGGCTGATAATGAGCCGTGGATGTCTGATGCAATTAGTAGTTTCATGAAAACACACCTTTCGTTGATTTTGTCTAATGTAATTATAGCATACCTAGAGTTGAAAAGAAACACTCTTATAATTGAGCGGTGTACGTCACGTTTAAACTCGAGAAATCCGCTCATAACAAAAAAACTAGACAAAACATAATGTTTGCCTAGCTTTTTGTCAAAACCAAATTACTTTTTCTTATTTTTAAAAATTGTTGTAATTGCACCCAAACCGACAAGTGCGATTCCTGCTAATGCAGTATTTGCAACAACTGCACCAGTTTGTGGTAAGTTGTTGTTGCCACCTCCGCCTGTTGGTGGTGTAGTAGCATCGTCATTTTTGTCCTCATCGTCGTCTTCGTCATCATCGTTTAGATCTTCATCGTCGTCACCGTCATCGCCGTTTAGATCCTCATCGTCGTCACCGTCATCGCCGTTTAGATCCTCATCGTCGTCTTCGTCATCACCATTTAGATCCTCATCGTCGTCTTCGTCATCACCATTTAGATCCTCATCGTCGTCTTCATCATCGTTTAGATCTTCATCGTCGTCTTCGTCATCACTATTTAGATCCTCATCCTCATCGTCATCTTCGTCATCGCCGTTTAGATCCTCATCGTCGTCGTCTTCGTCGTCATTATTTGCAAGTAAAGCTTCCATTGTCTCTAGTAGTTCTTCAAGAGATGCGACAATTATTTCTAGCTCAACAATAGCCTCATCTGCCGTTATGCGAGAGCGGAAGGCATCAGCCCATAATTGGTGAGCGTCTAATTCCAATCCTAAGAAATCATCTACTAAACTACCAAGTATCGCTTCAAGTGCTTCCCAATGAACATCCCAATCAAAATCATTCCAATCAAAATCATCATCCCCAGACCCTTCTGGCATTAACAACAACCATATGCGATCTGTCAGATCCCACGAAGCATATAAAAGTAAAAACCATTCTTCAATTTGTTCTTCTGTCCAATCACTATATGGAGGTAAAACAACAATTCCTAAATCTTCTAATCGATTTGCTAGATCCTCAAACGCTGCTGTGTTTGCTAATATTGCTAGTTCCGCATCTTCGAAAGAAAGCTGTCCATCGCGAACTGATTCTGCCAAATACCAATTCTCTATCACCAAGTCCCAATATTCATCACTAAAATCGTCAAGGTCGAACTTGCCTTCTCCAAAGAATAATAAATCATTTACACGGTCTCTAACATCAAAATTGTCTGCAAGAAGTACGAGCCATTCGTTAACTTGCTCTGGTGTCCAACCGTCAATAACTATTACAGCTTCTATCCTTGCTTCTAGATCTTCTAATGCCACGATAGCTTCTTTTAGCAACGCTGAAGCTTCATCAAACGGTAATAATGAATTCTTCACGATCGTATTCCAAACTTCATCACTCACTCCCCAAAATTCATCTCTTAACTCATCTAAATCGAAAACAGATCCGACACTATACTTAAATAATAGATCCCAAATTCGATCTTCTACGGTGACGTACTCAGCAACTAGATCATACCAGATATCCCATTCTTCAATTGTCCAATTAAATCGTATTGGTATTTCTAACCCGTCTAATGCAACCTCAAATTCTAAAGCTAATCCTTCAAAATCATTTATAATTGCTCTTAAACGCTCTACTGCATCATCGAATGAAATGATTTCATCCCAAACGTCATCCATTAAATCGAAGTATTCCCAGAAAAGATCACCGTTTCTGTCAATCAATGTCTGTAACTCTGTTGACAATGCTTCAGAAATATCTAATGTAAAAATAACGTCAAATGCTTTACTAACGAGATCATTTACGCGATCCGATGCATCATTATACTCATCAATCAAATCCCAAAATTCATCCCACTGCTCACTTGTCCAGTCATAAGAGTCAAATGCTTCAGGTTCTTCCTTCTCTTCTACTAAGTCAGTTTCTTCCTCAAGCTCAACTTCCTCCTCATCGACTCCATAAAAGATATCTTCATCTTCATCTTCATAATCAAAATCTACTTCAACTTCTGGCTCTATCTCCACGTCCTTTGTTTCATCATCAGCATCAACCTCATCCGCTTCATAAGCAGATTGGGCATCATCCCCCTCTTCTACAACATCGTCGTCATATTCAACTTCATATGTTGTAGGTAGTTCGTCTTCTAGGTATTCATTTGCAAGCGCAACAGCAGTCGGTGCCATGGTCTGCAAAACAACTAAAAAAGCAAGTAGTAAAACTGTTAACTTTTTGAACATAATCTTACCTTCCTTTCTTCGGGCTAGACCCTTAATGTCGCAAGTATAGCACATCGTAAAAACCTTTTCAATAGCTTTTAATAACAAAATTCTTTACGCTGATGATTTTATTTAAATCATTCGTCTCTATTGACAAATTGCGAGAAAATAAAAGTTGTTTTTACCACAATATGACCTTTTGTAATTTTAGGGCCATGGATTCCGGGATTTCGAGACATTTGATGACCCTTTTTCGTTTTTTTTGATTTTAGGGTCATTTTTAATTCTCTAATCGAGATTTTAGGAGTTACAGAACGAATAAAAAATCACCACTGAATCATGTGAAATGAAATTAGCGGTGATTTTTATTAATGCGCATGCTCCTGCCTAAATTGTCCTGGTGTAATTCCCTCAATTTTTCTAAATGACCTAATAAAATTCTGTGAGTTGGTGTATTGTAATTTCTCAGAAATTTCCTTAATGGTCATGGTCGTTTCTAAAAGCCAGTGGCGGGCCATGGCGTGACGGTGGCGGGCTAGGTATTCACTAAATGGCAGGTTGAAGCTTTTTTTGAAGATGACGCTGAGATAGTTTGGATGGTAATGAAGCCTTGTTGCAATGCCTTCGAGGGTGAGGTCTGTGTCGTATTCTTTTTGAATGATGTCGAGCATTTCTTCGGAAATACTTTGATAGTCATTCTTTTTGCGATCGCTGATGGTTTGGGTGATGACGTTGATGATTTTATCTTTAATAAAGAATTCCATTTCTTCTGGTTTTTTGAATTCGGAAATGGTTGCATAAAAGTCGTGTTGCATTTGGGCACCAAAATGATCGATGCGTAGGAAATTCATCAGATTGAAAAGGTCGTTTAGTAATCTCAAAATGCTTAGTTGGAAAGATACTAAGGTCTTGTTTTTGGAGTAAATTTCTGAGAAAATACGGTTCAGATCTTGATAGGCTGTTTCTGAATCGTCATTTTTCAAATGTTCTAGTAAGGTGCTGGTTAATTTGGTTGGGTAATAAAAACTTTGTTCTTCTTGATTTTCTTCGAGAATGTCATCGTGGAAAATAAGCTGCCCCTGCCCTCTTTTAAGGCGATGCTTAAGGGCTTCGCGGCTTTCTTTGAAAGCTTGTCTTGTTTTTGAAATTTCGATGAATGGTGAACTGATGCCGATACTGATGATCACGTTTAATTGTTCTTTAACTGCTGATTGAATGGTTGTAAAGATCTCGGTGATCATTTCTTCTATCTCAGAAGATCCTTCTTGATGTAAGAGGATGGTTGCTTGGGTTCTTGAATCAATGATAGTTGGAGGCATACACGCTTCGACTGGGATAAGCTCTGTTACCAAAGCATTGATAGTAAATAATAGGGATTCAATATTTTCGCCTTCTCCGTCATCAATCTCTACAGTACAAACGCTTAAATGTTTCCAGTTATATGGCAAGGAGAATTGATTGATCTTCTCGTGCGCCTCCTCCTCACTTAAAATACCATAAAATAGATTGGTCATAAACAGATTTTCTAACTGCTCCGTTTGGTACGACACGGTTTCTTGGAGTGTATTCCGAGCAACAATGATTTCTTTTACAGTTTCATTGATGCGTTTGAAGTCTCCTCTTGAGTTATCTGTTACCAAGTTGGACAAGGTTGCTACTGGTATGGAATAGTGATGAGCAACTAGGTAGCCGATGATAAGTAGGAAGATAAGGAATATGATGCTTGAAATGATGGTAGGGAGCATGATCGCCCAAAGCATGTCGTGATATAAATTCCAATCAAGGGTGAAAAAGTAATGAAAGCCGTAGTTAAAAGACCTGATATAAGCCAAGATTTCTGAACCATTTCCAATATCAAAATTGAAGCTTCCTGAACGATTACTCAAATAATGTGCTAGCTCCATTCCTAAAGGAATTTCTATAAAACTGGAACTCTGAAAAATAAGTTCCTGCTGACTATTGGCAATAAACAAAACACGACTTTGATCTGCATCTCGTGCAATCAGATTGTTGATAGTGGTTATAGGAATTCTGATCAAAAGCACCCCATCTGGTTCTTCTAATTCACCTATGTCAAGAGGAATGGGAGAAATGAAAGTTAAATATTCGGCATCTAAGTCTGTTGATTGATGCCAAGTTCGGGGGATTTCTGAAAAAGTAGATTGAATGGTTGCAACCTCTTCATATGACAAGCGATGAAAAGCACTATTAGCCACATTCCAAACTCCAGAAAAACTAATTAGATCAACGTGAGTCAACATCGGCCCTACAGCAGAAATAGAGTCCAATCTTGAGATGATATCTTGAAAAGCACGAGGATCATGAGGATTAAGAGGAGATGCAACCATATATTCGATGGCGATATCTGTACTGGTCGCAAAAGCTGCTCTGTCGAGAGCTTGAAGATGTTGTTCAATACTGTTAGAGATTTGATGCAAACTTTCTTGAGTTTGGCTAATCAGTGCATCTTCTAGCAAATTGCGAGAATGGGTGTAAGTGAAAAATGAAAACAAAAAAACACCAGTTGTCCCAAGAAAAAGAAACAGGATGAAGATCCGATAGAAAATAGTTGGTTTGTTTTTCATACTGATGACCTCCTCAAATGTTTTGGCGAATTTTATCAAAATGCGTAAAAATAGAGTTCCACTTATTTTACCATTTTTGAGGGCAAAAGTGTAGCTCTATTTTTAATTCAATTATCCCTTCACCGATCCCATCAAAGACCCTTTTACGAAATGACGTTGGACAAATGGGTATAAAAGAAGCATTGGAACAGTCGCTATAACGATGACCGCCATTTGCAAAGTTTGTGCTGGCGGTACTACGTCCACTACATCTAAATCACCTTGAATCCCACTTGCAACGATTACCAGTTGACGCAGGACAAATTGGAGTGGCCACATGGTGTGGTCGTCAATATAAAGAAGTGCGCCCATAAAGGAGTTCCAGTAACTTACGGCGTAGAAGAGTGAAATGGTCGCAAAAGAGGCCATTGAAAGTGGTACAATGATTTTAAGGAAGATCATGAAATCATTGCAACCATCAATTTTAGCTGATTCTTCCAAGCTGTCTGGCAACCCTTGGAAAAAGTTTTTCATAATGATCAGGTTAAATGCACTAATGGCTCCCGGGAGAATCATGGACCAGTATGAATTTCGTAATCCTAACGCACTTACGACGAGGAATGTCGGAATCATCCCGCCACTAAACAACATAGTAAATAAAACCATAAAGTTAATGAGCTTGCGCCCGGCAAGGTATTTTCTTGATAAGCCATATGCCATAAATGAGGTTAGAATAATACTAACAAGAGTTCCAACTACAGTAACACCTATTGAAACTGCTGTTGCCCTAAAAATGGTTGGTGTTGATAAAACAAATCGGTAGGCATCTAGGGAAAAGGTTCGAGGAATTAAAATAAAGTTACGTGCTGTGAATTCATCAATGGTTACAAATGAGCTTGAAATTATATTGATGAATGGAATTAAGCAGGTTAATGCTAACAAAATTAAACCGAAGCCATTTAGTGCATCAAATATGCGATTTCCAATTGATTTAGATTTCTGCATGGTTAATACATCCTTTCTTGCGTTATTGGTACAATACGTTTGCGCCTGTATGGCTTTACGCTTTAACACTATACATTTAAAACAATTCGCCTGCAGTGACAGTTCAGCTGTAGTATTTGAGAATATGATACCTCAAATATCAAATAACGTCTATAATCATTTGATTAGGTTGTAGAGATTTGACGCAAAAAAACAGGGATAATCAATTGATACTATGGTGTCAATATACAGTTTCGATTTTCCGAAAAGCGTTGGTACTACAAGGCATCAAGGGTGATGTGAGCAAATGATTATATACGGAACTGCGAAAACTCTGTATAATATGCTTTGTGCCTGCGCAGTGATATATTTTGGATGTCAATAAAAGTTAATTGTACATTTATGTAGACAGGTTTAATTTGAAAATCAGTCTAGAGGAGCAAGCTGCAAAACAAATGTTGGCATACCTAGAACTTTGTACGAAAGCGAGGTGAAGCTTGTCAGTTAAGATTGACAGGCGCTCAGGTGGAAGCTATTGATTCTTCTTTTGTGATTGACAAAAAACTTGCTCGCAAGCGAAAATGGCTTGGGGTGGCAAGAAATCGATATTTATATTTGATGATTATACCAGGTGTTATTTTCTTTATTATCTTTCGGTATATTCCGATGGGGTGGTTAGTTATTGCTTTTCAGAATTATCAACCATTTTGGGGAATTAGAGGGAGTGACTGGGTTGGGTTACAACACTTTAGTAGGTTATTTCTAGAGGGTAACTTCACCATGTTGCTCAGGAATACGTTAGCTTTATTTGGTCTTGGATTGTTGACATTCCCGCTGCCGATTGTCTTGGCGTTATCCTTAAACGCTGTTAAGAACAAGCTTTTCAAAAGTGTTGTTCAAACCATTGTTTATATTCCTCATTTTATGTCTTGGGTTATCGTGGTTTCCATGTTTATGATCATTCTTGCTGTTGATGGTGGATTGATTAACGAGAGTCTTGCATTCTTCGGTTTTGACCGAATTCCCTTTTTATTCAGTCCTCAATGGGCACGAATTGTGTATATTGTTCAGGATACTTGGAAGGGGATTGGTTGGTCTTCGATTATTTATTTAGCTGCTATCACTAATGTTGATACAACCCTTTATGAGGCGGCTTCTATGGATGGTGCGAGTCGTTGGAGGCAGACTTGGCATGTTACTTTACCAGCCATAAGACCTACTATTGTGACGTTGCTTATCTTGCGCGTGGGAAGTACGTTAGATATTGGATTCGAGCATGTATTCTTGTTGACAAATGCCATGAATCGTCAAGTGCTAGATATTTTTGATACTTTCGTGTTTAGGCTAGGGATTCAAGGTGGACAATTTAGTTATGCCACTGCGGTTGGTTTGTTTAGAGGGGTTGTGGGACTTATCTTGGTAGTTGGCGCGAATAAGCTTGCTAAAAAGCTTGGGGAAGATGGTATTTATTAATGAAGTGAGGGATGCGAGATGAAGGTTTCATTGTCTGAGAAGTGGTATCGTTTCTGTATGATTGTGTTGAAGCAGTTTTATGTCAATATCCTTTGGACTCTTTTCACTTTGCTAGGATTTGTTGTTGTTGGTATTGGGCCTGCTACGGTAGGTATGTTAGCTGTTCAGAAAGAGTTTGTTCTTGGAAATGATGATGTGAAAGTTTTTTCAACCTTTATGACTAGCTTTAAAGAACATTTTAAGGAATCAGCTATTTTAGGCTTGGGATATTTGTTTGCTGGGGTTGTGCTTGCAACGAATATTATTGCAATTCCCAATTTTTTCTCGCGGGTGTTGTTTGGTACCATTGGCTTTTTCTATCTGATTTCACTGATATATATTGGGCCAGTCTGTGTTCAATTAGGTCTTGATGGCATCATGAAAAAAGTGAAAACCTCACTAATTCTTGGCTTTTCTTATCTCCAGTATACTTTGGTGATGATGGTCGTACTGGTCATTGCTTATGCAGCTGTTTTGCTTCATTTTGGCGTCGCCTTTTTCTTCGGTGTTGCTGTTGGTGGCTTTATTGTCACAAAATTTACGAGTATGGTGTTTAATCGTGCTCACATTCATATTAAGGAAATGGAAATGCAGGGGTGAGTTTTGCGCGTTCTAGTGATTTTACTCGCCAGATGTAAGTCGTACTTCCCTGGTTTTACCAATTGTGAATCTTATGCCAGAAGTCTAGGTGTTAAGGTTTGCATGGTGTCGTTCTGCAAATTCAAGTGACTTTATGGAACGACACCAAAAAATATAATTGTGTATAAGGACACAAGGAGGAAATTTTATGAAAAAGAAACTCTTATTATTAGTAGCATGCTTGCTTACTTTTGCACTCGTGCTAACTGCATGTGGCGATGACTCTGGAACAGGCGCTACGTCAGATGATGGTGACAACGATGTTGTTGAAACTGGTAGCACAGATGCACCAGATAACGGTGAGTTAGATTGGGATCCAGATTCTCATTTAGAGTTAACTTGGATGACTATCTTACACACGCCTAATCCACCAACGAATGTGGCTTATAGTTTAATTGAAGCTGCAACAAATACGACCATTGACTGGATTTGGATTCCTGATGCGACGCGTAATGAGCGGATTACGACAGCATTGGCTTCTGGAGAATTGGCAACCATTGTCACATTCACTGATTTACAAAATCCAACGGTTCGTAATGCAATGAACGCTGGGGTGTTCTGGGAATTATCACCATTTCTTGATTATTTCCCGAATTTAAGTCAAATTTCTGAAGCGCGTCGTCGTTCTGCGTCAATTGAAGGTCAGTTATATGGGATTCCTTTAGAGCGTTGGGCAACGCGTCGTGGATTTACAGTGCGTCAAGACTGGTTAGATAATTTAGGTCTTGATACGCCGACAACAATGGATGAGTTGTTTGAGGTTGCTTATCAGTTTACACATAATGATCCAAATGGCGATGGGTCAGAAACTTTCGGATTCATTGGTCGTACTGAGTGGATCATGATGAGCTTCTCTAACACTTTAGCCTTTATGGGTGGGCCAAACCGCTGGCGTGTTGAAGATGATGGAAGCTTCACCCATGCTTTTGAAACTGATGAGTGGATTGAAAATATGCAATGGTGGCGTCGTGTTGTAGATTATGGTTTAATCAACCCTGATTTCCTTGTAACGCCAACAGCTGATCAAAACCAGCTATTTGCTCAAGGTCGTGGTGGTTTATATCCTAACTTAACAAATATCGGTGCATTGCGTAATTTGGCTGAAGGTCTGCATGATGATGAATTTGCATTGGCACCAATTAACAGAGTTTCAAATGGGGATGGTGTTTATCGTGTAATCGGTGAGGGTGCCAATGGGGTTGGTGGTGTCTTCTCAATTCCAAAGTCTGAGGTTGCAACGGAAGCAGAGTTAATGCGTGTTTTAAGTTTTATTGATCGTTTATTTGACCGTGATATTCATATGTACATCACTGGTGGTATTGAGGGTGAGCATTATCAATTCAATGATGATGGGTCATTTGAAGTGATCGATACTGATGCTTGGACTGTTGATGTACAGCCATTAGGACAAAATATGGCATCTGTTGTACGCATTGTTCATCCACAAGCACATCCAGAGTTACAAGCGCGTGATGAGTTTATCCTTGAAAATGAGGGATTGTCAGTCTTTAACCCAACATTCGGTCTTGATTCTGAAACCTTTAATCAACGAGGTGCAGATTTAGATATGATGATGCATGATGCAACGACGCAATATGTGATGGGTGCGATTGATATGGATGCATTCTTAGCTGTGTTGGAAGATTGGAGAAATTCTGGTGGAAGGCAAATGGCAGAAGAGTTTGCTGCGTCTTATGCTCGAATGAACCAGTAGTAGTAAATAATCAAAATTGATGGCCTGTTGCAGATTTTGTGACAGGCTTGTTTGTTAGTTTGTTAAGTGGGGATTTGTTAAGTTAATTCGGGTTGCCATTTTATTCGTCGTTTTAGTTTTTTTTTGAGGGATGGCTTTGTTTGGTTTGTCTTGAGCTGAACGCGCCTTTCGGCTTGTCTTAGTAGTGTTTAATCATTGGCAAAAAAGACTGCCAATGATTAAACACTACTTTAGGGGTTGGTTTTTTGGTGGGGTTTGGGGAATTGTAATTTAAATTATTCAGTGAGGTGTAGTGTAGTGATGAACAAAATTCAAAATCCAATTTTAACAGGTTTTAATCCAGATCCTTGTATGATTCGGGTCGGGGATGATTATTATATCATTACTTCTACTTTTGAATGGGTGCCTGGTATTCCGGTTTATCATTCGAAAGATTTGAGGAATTGGCGACTTTTAACCCATATTTTACCGAATGCTGATTTTCGTGGTAATCCCGATTCTTGTGGCATTTGGGCACCTGCAATTAGCTATGCAGATGGGCTTTTCTATGTGGTTTATACGGATGTTACTAGAAGTCAGTACCCTTTTAAGGATGGGCATAATTATTTGATAACGGCCGAGAATATTGAGGGGCCTTGGTCGGATCCGATTTTCTTGAATCGTAGTAGTTTTGATCCGTCTATTTTCCATGATGATGATGGGCGTAAGTGGTATATGGATGTGGATTGGGATTTCCGCGCCTGTGGGCGTAATAAGTCTAATGGGATTAAGATGCAGGAGTATTGTCCTAAGCAAGAGAAGCTTGTTGGACCGATTCACTGGATTTTTAAGGGGACTGATTTGAAGAAAACGGAGGCCTCTCATATTTATAAACGCGGTGGGTATTATTATTTGATGACGGCAGAAGGTGGGACTGGGCTTACTCATGCGGTGACCATTGCTAGGTCTAAGTCTGTGACGGGGCCTTATGAGGTGGATCCTGAGAATCCGATGTTGACTGCTGCTAATGATCCGACTATTTATTTGCAGAAGGCGGGGCATGCTAGCTTGGTGAATACGCAGAATGATGAGTGGTATATTGCTCATTTGTGTAGTCGACCTGTTGCAGGGAAGTATTCTATCTTAGGGCGGGAGACTGCTTTGCAGAAGGTTAGGTGGACCGAGGATGGGTGGTTGCGACTTTCTTGTGGTGGGAATTCCCCTGAGACTTTCGTTGATGGGCCTGATCTGCCTGAGTGTTTGTGGCCTGTGGTTGATGATACTAAGGAAGACTTTGATGGGGATGCTTTGGGGATGGCTTGGTGTAGTCTTCGTCGTGCGCAGGATGATTCGTGGATGACTTTGAGTGAGCGACCTGGCTATTTGCGTCTGCGTGGGGGAGAGTCGATTCATTCTTTGTCGGATCAACATCTTATTGCTAGGCGTCAGCAACATTTCAAGTGTACCGTTGAAACGAAAATCGATTTTAATCCAACAAATTACCTCCATATGGCAGGTCTAGTATTATATTATAACACATCTAAATACACTTATCTGTATCTGTCCCACGATGAAGAAAAAGGCCGTGTTCTCAATATTATGCATTCAAAATTGGGAGAATGGGAAATTGAAAATCTATGGCTTGAACTTCCGGAGGGGGAAATCAAATTGAAGGCGGTTATCAATCATGCAAATGTTGCATTTTACTATGCTGGCGATGGGGAAGATTGGACTCTAGTAGGCGGTGACATTCACATTGGACACCTTGCTGATGAGGGCATGGGCTTCACTGGGAACTTTGTTGGCATTTGCGCCCAGGATTTACAAGGTGCAGGTGTCGGTGCTGACTTTGATTATTTCTATTACCAAGGAGGTGATGAATAATGTGGTCACAAAAAATGGCAGACTCCGTTATCAAACGGACACCTGTTTTATCTGAAACACCTATCCATCGCGACAAATGGTCATATGATTATGGCGTTGTCTTAAAGGGAATGGAATTGGTATGGCAAAATACAGGCGACAAAAAATATTTCGATTACATCTACAGCAATATGGATCCCTTTATTGCTGAGGATGGTACCATTTCAGGTTACACTTTTGATGCTTTCAATATCGACTATGTCAATAATGGAAAAGTTTTGCTAACCCTCTACAAGGAAACATTGGAAGAGCGATTCAAAAAAGCCGCTGACATCTTAAGGGACCAACTTCGCTACCATCCACAAACGAGAGAAAATGTCTTCTGGCACAAAAAAGTCTACCCACATCAAGTTTGGCTCGACGGCCTCTACATGGGTGCCCCTTTTTACGCAGAATACGTGAAAGAGTTTGGCCTTGAGGGAGAATTTGATCACATCGCCAATCAATACATCACCTGTGTCAAAAATGCCAAAGATCCAACAACAGGCCTTCTATATCATGCCTATGACGAAATGCGCCAACAACCTTGGTGTGATCCTGCCACTGGTCTTTCCCAAAATTTCTGGGGCCGTTCAGTAGGCTGGTTCGTCATGGGACTCGTCGACACCCTTTCTTACATACCTAATCATCATGTCGATTTCAATACCCTAAAAGACTTCCTAGAATCAACCTTGCAAGCCTTAAAAAACGTCCAAGATGAATCAGGTTGTTGGTATCAAATCCTTGATAAGGGTCACTTGAAAGGCAATTACCTAGAAGCATCGGCAAGCTGTATGAATCTTTATGCCATCGCCAAAGGCATCCGTTTAAACCTTCTTGACGACCTCTGGATCGAGACCGCCCTGCAAGCTTATAAAGGTATCGTTGATGAGTTTATTCTCACCACTGACACAGGTTTAGTTAACCTGAATAAAACCTGTCAAGTCGCAGGTCTTGGTGGACCAGACGCCCGTGATGGAAGCTACACCTACTATATCAGTGAGCCCATCATCGTCAATGATCAAAAAGGTATCGGTGCCTTCATCCTCGCCATGGCTGAAATGGAACGACTTGCCTGTGAAAAAGGCATTAGCCTTTAAAATCACGAAAAAAGCAATTTATAGATCAATTTTCGCACAAAAGGAGCATATCAAATGAATATCGGCAAAAATATCCAAAGTTTTGGCGCCATTCCGGATGGAAAAACCATCGCAACAGACGCTATTCATCAGACAATCACAGCTTGTTGCGCCGAAGGCGGTGGCACAGTCTATATCCCAGCTGGCAATTATCTGACGGGTCCTATCAAAATGGAAAGCAACATCAACCTTCACCTAGATGCTGGCGCAACATTACATTTTTCCAATGACCCGAGCGATTATCCAGTTATCCACTCCCGATGGGAGGGCGCAGAACAGGCGAGCTACGCTTCATGTATCTATGGTCATAAGCTGGAAAACATCTCTATCACAGGGTTTGGGAAGCTTGAGGGAAATGGGGCATATTGGTGGGACTTATTCCGAAAAAAGGAGAATCAGTACCCGCGCCCAAAACTTGTCACTTTTGACACTTGCAAACGTGTCACTTTGGATGGTATTACGTTATTAAATTCTCCGAGTTGGACCGTTAATCCAATTAATTGTGAAAATGTAAAGATTAACGCAATAACCATCAAAAATCCGGCTGACTCCCCTAATACGGATGGTATCAACCCAGAATCCTGCCGCCATGTCCATATCTCAAACTGCCATATCGACGTAGGCGACGACTGCATCACCATCAAATCTGGCACCGAAAAAGCCGAAGAAAAAATCCCATGCGAAAACATCGTCATCACCAACTGCACCATGACCCACGGACACGGCGGCGTTGTCATCGGCAGCGAAATGAGCGGCGACATCAGAAACGTCACCATCAGCAACTGCATCTTCGAAGGCACCGATCGCGGCATCCGCTTCAAATCCCGCCGTGGACGAGGTGGCACCGTAGAAGACATCCGCGTGAACAACATCATCATGAAAGATGTTTTTTCTCCTTTTGTGATCAACCTTTACTACTATTGCGGACCTGAAGGAAAAGACGAATACGTGTGGAGTAAAAAACCTTATCCGATCACTGACGAAACCCCAACTTTCAGGCGCATCCATTTCGCTAATGTTACCGCTCGGGAAGTAACCGCATCAGCAGGATTTATTTATGGACTTGCTGAAAATTATATTGAAGATATAACTTTTGACAATATAGCCATTCATATGGCCGAAAATGCAACGCCAGAGAAGCCTGCGATGATGGCTGGCATCACTTCTATGACAAAACAAGGCTTCTTCTGCGGAAACGTCCGTGACATCAGGTTTAACCATGTCACCATTGACAACCATGACGGACCTGCTTTCCATATTCAAAATGGTGAGCAAACAACTTTCTTAAACTGTAAATCCAAAAATGTCCCCAATGGAACGGAATTGATTTATGAGGAGTCGATCTGAATGCATTAGGCTTTATGATAGGTTTTTCAACCTCATAAAATTCAATGTTTAAAAAGTCGTGCTTAGTCAAAAAACTATGTGTGACTTTCGGGGTCGTGATAAAAAAGATTAGTTTTGTCTAAATTTCAGGTGAAACATCTTGACGCTAAGTCTTACTTGGTTTATACTACTAAGTATACTACTAGGTTTAGGCGAAAGGATTGACAGTTATGAAATACAACGAATTTGGAAAAACGGGCATAAAAATGTCCAATTTAGGATTTGGCGCGATGCGCCTGCCTATGCGCGGCGAAGGTGATAAGCGCGAGATCGATGATGAATTAGCCATTCCCCTTATGCATCGTGCGTTTGAATTAGGGGTGAACTATATCGACACCGCTCCTTATTATTGTGATAAATTAAGTGAAATTGCAGTAGGCAAAGCGCTTAAAGGGTACCGCGATAAAGTATATTTATCCACCAAAAATCCAATCGAAAACTTATCTGCAGACGACTGGATGAAGCGTTTAGAATCCTCCCTTACAAAACTAGATGTAGATTACATCGATTTTTACCATTTTTGGGGCATTAACCTAAAAGGCTTCCGAGAATGGGAAAAATTGTCTAACGGACCTCTACAGGCAGCCGAAAGAGCTAAGTCAGAAGGGCTAATCAAACATCTCTCTTTCTCATATCACGATTCTGCCGAAAATTTACGCTATATTATCGACAGCGGCAGATTTGAGTCCGTTCTTGTTCAATACAACCTCCTCGACCGCGCCAACGAAGAAAACATTGCCTATGCCAAAGAAAAAGGTTTAGGAACCGTCATCATGGGTCCAATTGCAGGTGGTCGCTTAGGTGCACCAAGCAAAGTCATCCAAGGATTGCTAAAAGAAAAGCCTTCAAGTACCGCCGAAATGGCCATGCGATTCGTACTAGCAAACCCAAATGTTGACATCTCTCTTTCTGGAATGGAAAACATCGCGATGTTAGAGGAAAATGCGAAGATTGCTTCGCTAGAAGGCTATCTAAGCCCTAGCGAGATGGCTACGGTCAATAAAATGATGGAAGAAAATAAAAAATTAGCTGATCTTTACTGCACATCTTGTGACTACTGCAAACCATGTCCAAAAGAAATCGACATCCCACACCTATTTAATATGATGAATAACCACCGTGTATACGGTTTGACTGAACATGCAAAAGCTTCCTATGCAGCAATGATGGCAGGTACTAGCTGGAAAAAAAGTGCAGATGCTTCCAAATGTATAGAATGTGGTATTTGTGAGGATAAATGTCCACAAAAGTTAGCTATTATCAAGCAATTGAAGGAAACGCACAAGGCACTTGCATGATGAGAATGTAAACATGATGCAACAGAAGTATCATTCTTGATCTTGGATTCTTTGTCAAATAATTTTGAAAGTTCACCTAGTCAAAAGAGGTGAATTTTTATCTTTCAGCGAAAATATTTAGAGGTGAGCAAATGATGGTATTAGAAAAAGCACTGACAACCTTTATCAACAGGTTAGAACAAGAAAAAATTCCCATCCATAGCCTTTTAATATCACAGGATAAGCAAATTTTTCTGGAAGGGTATTATCACCCGATCCATGCTCAATCCTTGCAGCGGATGTTCTCGATCACAAAAAGCATGACCGGGGTGGCAATTTTGCTTTTGGCAACAGAGGGAAAATTAAAATTAGACGACCCCATTGTGAATTATTTTGACGAGTATATCCCTAGTGACCCACATCCATGGCTCACCAGCATGACCATTAGCGACTTGCTCACCATGCGGACTTGTCACAAGGCAACCACCTATAAAATTGACTCAACTATCAATTGGGTTCGCAGCTTCTTCATCACTGAACCAACCCAGCCACCAGGTCGATTTTTCAATTATGATACATCAGCATCTCACACCTTGGCTGCCTTAACGGAAAAGTTAGCAGGGATGAAAATGCTGGATTACTTACGGCAATCTGGCTTGAAAACATATGGCTTAACTGATGACGCATATATTTTAACAGACCCTTTTGACATATCTATGGGAGGCTCAGGTTTAATGGCAACAAGTCGCGATTTGCTTGCCTTTGGTCAATTTCTGTGTGAGGCTAAAGGTGAATTCCAAGACTATTTGAATGATGCTACCCAAATTCAGACTAGCATCACCATGTCAGGCTTCCACCATCTAAACATCACAGGCTACGGTTATCAATTCTGGACACTTCCATCAGGCTATATGGCTTATGGCATGGGTGGCCAACACCTACTCATCTTCCCTCAACACGCCATCGTCACTGTCATCACCGCCGACACCCAGAACTACCCAGGTGCTGATGAACGCATCCTCAACTTATTCACAAGTGTACTCCCTATTTTAAAAGATCATTCTTGCTCAACCCTCGTAGACTTCACCCCTCATTTTCAGGATAAAATCGCCAAGTTAACACTTTCTCACCTTCCAAACCACGGCACATTACCGCTAAACTGGGAAAATGGTATAATCTACCATGTCACAAACAAGACCCAAGAATTCCAAAAATTATCCTTAAATATGAATGACCATCAAGGTGAATTGCACCTCATTCAAAAAGACACTACACACATCATTCATTTCGGCAGAGGGTATTTACAAAAAGGCATTTCTCCGCTCTATCAACACACCATCTATTCAAGTGGTGCATGGTGCGAAGACGGCACGTTCCTCATTACCTGTCATATCATCGACGAATCAAAAGGAAAACTTTACTTTCAACTGTCGTTCAGTGAGGATGAGCTCTTACTCTTGAGTCGCAAAGTCGAGGAAACTTTATACATAGAATTTGACCAATTGCGACTGGTTGGTAAAAAATATAACTAAAACGCCGCAAAGCAGCGTTTTATTGTATAGTCTACATTATTGATTATTACAATCTCCTCATGGATTTTAGTGATACTGGCGCTATAAACAGTTGATGCTAAAATTAGGTTTTTCTGGACTCAAGTTTGTAATAGCTAAACGATGTAATCATAGCAACGAGACAGGTTAGAGCTAGAAAGTTGAAAGCGAAAGAGAGATTCCATGCTCCAGCTAAAGCACCACTTATTGCAGGAAAAAGTGTCATTCCTATCGCATATATCGCCTGATAGCATCCCATAGCAGTGGATTTCTTCTCCAGAGTAATCTCACTCATCGCCTCCGCTGTCAAGAGGGCGAAGAGGATTCCGTTAGCGAGGGCTGGTAGAGTTTGAAGCATTAGGATTTGCCACATTGCCGTACTATTCGGGATCAAAAAGCAATAAATACCCATGAAGCCGAAAATAGCTGGAATGAGGAGCTTGCGTGAAAAACGTTGGATAAAAGGTTCTGAAGAAGCGATTCGGGCAAAAATCACTGAGGAGAACATATATACGATTGTTGAGACGCCCACCATGGCGTTATTAGCTCCCAGATTCCGAACGATTTGGCTAGTAAAAGACATCACCGTCGCCAATTGAACCCCTTGCTTTACCAGAGCAAAACAGCTAAATAAGAGTAATTTTTTATTCTTCAACACTCGCAATAAGATTCCCACTGAAATAATCTCGCTCTTCGGTTCGGGCTTTTCTAGTTTACAGGCGAAGCAAAATCCTACTACACCTGTAGCAATCGCTAGCAGATTGAGGTAAACCAGTCCTAATACTTGATGTAGCAAAGTACTGGAGACGAAGGCAAGCATAATGCCCGTGGTGTTGGCTAAAATACTTTGACTCATGGCTTTTCGTTGCTCATTTTCTGAGAAAAAATTGCTGTATAGTACCATAAAGGAAATCCACATCGCACTAGCCATTCCAGACAAGAAATTTGCAATCAAATATCCAGATCCATGAGGCATAACCACACGAAATACCGCCCCAAGCCCAGCAGTAAACATTCCAATCATAATAAACAACTTATGATTCCCATTCCGATCTGCACCAAGTCCAACTGGTAAACGAAGGCCTAATTGCGCAACTCCATACACACCAATAATCACCCCGATCAACTGGCTTGATACATTCAAACTATCCAAATACACCGTTTGGAACGGGACGTGTAAATACTGGGTGAACCAAAATAAAGTAATCATCAAAAGCAGCGTTTTGACCTGGCTTTCTTTTTTCATAAGGGACCTCGCTTCCATTGCTGTGTAATTATTTATTTGTTATGCAAATTCATCATTTGCTATACATGGTGAAGATAACGACCTCAGGACGTGCGAATATTCTCGGCCAATTATAATAAGCTCCTACACCTCGGCTTGTAAATAAAGGTACTCCATCTGCCGATTGATTAAATCCATGAGCAAACCTTGTTCCATAATTCGTAACACTCCCCCAGTACAAATAAAATGGCCAGCCGAAAAAGGTGATTTGTCCACCGTGGGTGTGACCTGCAAGAATTAAGTCTATGTGTTCGGTCGATTGGATCATTGATATATCTGGGTTATGTGTGACTAGCAAAATAAAGTCATTTTGGTTTGCTTGTTCGATTGCTAAGGCAATGTCCGGATTCCGACGCCATTTATCCTGAAGGCCTGCTAAGAAGAAACCTTCTCTGATTTGATAACCACTATTATCTAAAACCCCGATCCCATGGCGCTGCTTCGCCTCAAATAACCGATAATAAACATCATGATTTCCCTCCACTCCGAAAATACCGTCCGTGGTAATGGCCTGTGATAACTCACGAACCGTTCCTTCATAATGGTTGCCACCCCAGAAAACATCGCTATGAAAATCTCCGCCTAAAAGAAGTAAATCAATATCTCGAAGATTTAATTCTGCAACCACACCAGCCATGTCTGCATCAGTAATCGCATGCTTGTCCGTCATAAAAGCAATGCGATACCCATCCAATGTCGCTGGCCATCTCTCGGAATGAAAGTCAATCTCAGTATATTGGATAATCCTGTCTAAAGTCAGCGCATGTACGACATGTATCAGGGGGATGAGTGCGATCACAACTCCGATTGCTAACGAAATTTTAAATTTCAGCACCTTCTTTTTATGTTTAAATGAAAGCATGCCGAAAAGGGCGCCGATGCCACCTAGCGCCCATGTGAAAAATAGAAGCGATCGCTCGGATAAGCGCTGCTTATTTTTTACTGCTCGAGCTTTGTCCATGCCGTAAAGAACAAAAGTTAATAGGTTGAGTAGTAAAAAGAAAATCAAAAATAAATTGATTAGTCCAAAATCATGGACATAATTGACTGGTCGATGCAAAGGGGCACCTCCGAATTTTTTTATGTTATTTGCTTTTTGTTTGTTGGGATTTTAAAAAATTATTGCTCATAAGATGCTTCGTTCAGTTCCAAAAGCTTCTGGATAGCTTCAAGTGGAAGACCGCTATCTTCGGCAATGTCAGTAGGGGAAAGTCCGCGCTTGAGTAGCTTTTTTGCCATTTCGATGGCTTTTCTTTGTTCACCTTGACGGGCTCCTTGTTCAATGCCTTGTTCAATTAAACCTTGTTCGTGGAGTCTTTTGCAAACATTGCATAATCCCGACTATCAGCATAAGCTTGCGCTTGCTTGTCAGCGCTGATTTCGATTAACTTTTCACTTGCTTCTGTCATTTCTGGTGATTCTTTCGCTATCATTTCTAGCTCCTCCTTCGTCCTAGCTCTAAACAACATACCCCACAGGTACTTTTCTCTTTCATTCAGCGCCACTGATTTTGTCTTCGTTAAGTCTATTATATGAATTTCTTGCAGTTTTGTAAAGGGTTTGTTGTTTTTTCCTACTTTTCGAAGAAAAGTAACATGAAAATTACCTCGTGGTAGTCATGCGCATCGTTGAAAACAGTAAGTAAATTCAGTAATTGATAGTGTTATCGTGCGATTGATTTTTGAATATCCTTGTCCTATTTTGACTTGCTGCCCTGCTTTTCTAGCGTTGTATAATTGAAGACGCTCTTTGAAATATTACATCTACTCGGGGGCAAGGATTGATGAAAAGGAATAATCTCCTTAAAATTATTTTCCCTTTTTAAAGTCTCCACATCTTGATTATTCTGATGAACTGCATAACGACAAAGGACTGCTTCATTTCCATTCAAAAGATTTTTGCTGAAGCTCCCAGTATCAGTTCCGCCTGTCAAAACAATTTTTCCATTATCCGATAGTACATTTATAGCCGTTTTATGACAACTCTCTTGTTTTAATTGCGGATCGCTCAAAAAAAGAAAACCTTTCACACCGTTTTTAATTGGCTTTATTGATTCAGAAATTTTTTGAAGATTGGACAAGCCTTCTGGTTTTAACCAAGCCTTTGCTTCCCAAAATCGTTCTAATTCTTTTATAAGAAATGTATCACCGTAAAAGGAAACATCAGGAAAATCCTGAGCAAGAAATAAAAGCAACTCTAAATTTCGCCCATATTTTGGTACTGGTAGAAGGATAGTGTCTGTTACAGTTAGCAGATCAGATATTGCTTTAAATAATGAAGTACGATATTCCATTGGTGTTGTTTGATTTTCTCCATAAGCAGCATCAATAATCACCTGATCTGCTGATATGCCTCGAATCGGATCAACTCGATAGACCAATGTATCTTCAATGTAATCGCCAGTATAAAGTAATGTTTTTCCGTGAATTTCAACTAGATACCAAACACTTCCCAAGCAATGTCCCGCATGTCCCCAAGTTACCTTTAAACCATCCTCGAAAAAAATTTGCTTTAAAGGTTCAGCAAGTTCATCAATGAAAATCGTATCTTTCATGTGAAATTCCAGTTGTTTAAAGGTTTCTTCACTAAGGATAACCTGCCCACAAAATCCATTCTCAATTAGCCACCCATATGCACCTGTGTGATCCTTATGAGAATGACTAATAAATAAGTATTGTGCCTGTTTAATTTGTTCACCTGATAAATAGGGAAATGGCGCATCTGTACCAGCCATAATACCACAGTCAAGAATGAAAGAGATAGAGCCATTCTCGACATAAAAGCAGTTACGCCCATGCTCCCCAACGCCACCTGCAATCACT
>JGI24703J35330_11748645_pt1 | contig 23198 bp, 38 predicted proteins | sample TergutNt197P1_FD_35330 | JGI IMG/M metagenome (IMG submission 35330)
TGTCCGCAGGATACGAGATATGTTTGCTGAATTAAAAAAACCTTGGCACTTCAATTAAATTTCTAAATTTGTGTCTTGACGCAGGGGTACACTTTACATCGCTGCTTAAATATTCATCTGGAATTTCAATTGAAAAAAGATTTTCCAATTCAATTATGAATGAAACAAATGCTAATGAATCACTAATAAAATCGCCAATGTCAAAGTTATCTGCGTACTCATCAATGATAATACCCAAATTATTGAAGCACTCAATCATTCTTGGATGTATCAAGAGTATCATACCCTTCCGTCATTGCTTTACAGTTACGGGCAATATATGTTTGCTTTTTGATATGCACAGTACGGAAAGCACTTCAAATAATGCCATCTCATCGTATCCACAGTAACTATCCAAATTTTTGTTGGGTTTTAAGATATTATCGGGACATTTCCTGTTCTTGCAAATTTTATGTTTTATGCATTCTTTGCAATTAACACCAACAGTTTCTAGATATAGCCAACGAGCTAAATTATATTTGTTTATATTCATATCGCCAGTAGGAATAATTTTACCTACATAATTGTAGTCCGTATAAAGTGACTCAGTACATTTGTTTATGTCTCCATTGGCGCGAATCACATAACTATTACGCAGTGATGCTGCACATATACTAGAATTTAATAAGCTATAGTATGCATCAAAATTTAAAGTGGTTTCAGTTGATAAAACTTTATTAAAAATGTCTTTTTTCGTTACATTTAAGTCTCCAATAATGCTACTAACCTGCTCGCCACCCCAATCTCCGACCGGCCGAAAATAAACAGTGAACCTTTCGTCTCTCCCGAACAAACCATCCAGGAACAATATAAATTGTTTTAAATTTTCAAGCACAGACTTGGTAACATTAATTCTCAACATAATCTTGAAAGATTTGCGCTTCACAGAATCGCGGATGTTTGTTAAGTTATTAATAATTTTTTCAAATGTACCACTACCATCTGCTAAAGGTCTCAATGAATCATGAGTTTCTTGAAGACCGCATAGGGTTACATGGAAACTTGTTATATTATACCTTAGCATTGATTCCAACATTTCAACATCTAGCAAATATGCATTAGTAGTCATCATTGCGCGGTACGGTATCTTTGCAGCCACACAAATATCTTTAGCTTTTTGAGAAAATTCAGATATAATTCCAGATGCAAGCAATGGCTCACCTCCGAACCAGTCAATAGATAAACTTGAAAATTTTGTTATATTTTTCCTCAAAAATTTGAGCAATGAGTTTACTATTTCAATTGACATAAAAGGATTCGATTCCGAAAAAAGTTCATAGCAAAATTTACACCTAAAATTACAACTTTCGGCTGGCAGAAGAACTAATCGTAATGTTTTGTCGTAGATATAATCATTAAATGCTAATCCTGCTAATAAGTCTTCATCAATGTTATCATCAACAATGAGACCTCTTTTTTGAAGTTCATTTATATCATTTTGTTTGAATTTGGAATTGTCAAGCGTATCGAAAAGGTCAAAACCGGCATTTTCAAATCGCACTATGCACTTGCTGAGATGATTATAAACAACCGTACAACCATTAATATGAAAAGCCTCATTAAATTTTGAAAATACCATGCTAGTCAACACCTCCTTTATTTTCAAGAAAGCATCTATGGCGAAAGCACAAAGTTAATAAAATACACAATTAAAAGTTATCCATGAAAACTGCCAGCTTTTTTAACAGACATTATCATACTGTGAAAATAAAAAAGGCATCAATGCCAACAAAAGACAGATTTGTGACAAGCACTGAAGTTATTTCTTTGAAATTACCTCTAGCCCGAATTTTGCGATTCTTGTTGCGCCAAACATTTCAATTTCTACATATGCAAGCATTTTGTGCCTATCAATTTTTTTTATAAAACCCTCAAGACCAACGAGGACTCCTTCTGTTATTAGAATTTTATCTCCTTCGATAAGCCCCTTAGACATATCTATGCAATTCGTTGCGCCAAATAATCGCTGAAAGGTTTGATGGTCACTGGTTTTCATTTCATACGACATGTCAATGTGGCTGCTGCCGTAACGTAATAATTTTAAAGCATATTCAGACCATGATATAAGTGACCTTGATAAAATATAAAAGTCCATACCGGCTAATTCAGATTCGATGAAAACATATCCGGGCATCCAGCGTCTTTTTTCGGAAAGAACCTTGCCACCCTTTCTAAACCGCGCATCAAACATTGGCACGAAAGGACGTAGAGATTCATCGAAAGACCAAATCGATGAGATTTCTTTAAGCATTTTTTCCTCGTACCCAGTCTTAACGAAAAGAACGAACATATTCATCTCGTCACCACCTTACGATATAGCTTCGCCCTTTCGCACATTTTTTTTATAGAAAAATGTGCTACCCGATACGCAGTGCATGTTCCCTGTATCCACCATCGCGACCCACCGACGAATGGCTTTAAACAAGTGCTCAATGAATACTGTTAATGTAAAATTTTTTCTGTAGGTGTAGTATAACTCCTTGCATAATTCGACAAAACCCGCAGTTGCCATATTTTATAGCCTTTTTAAGTAAAATATTTATCGCATTTGCGTGTTTTTAGTCACTGACCTTCATGACATGATTAAGTCTGAAATAAATTAAATTCAGAAAAAATCAGAAAAATGGAGGGATGTAGTATTATGCCTAAATACAATTCGGAAGAAATTGGCAGCCATATACGTAAACTTCGGGAAGAGAAAAGATTAACAAGAGATGCTTTTTCAGAATCCGCAAACCTTAGTTCTAATTTTATCTATGATGTAGAAACCGGCAGAAGAGGAACTTCTAGTGAATCATTGTTTTTAATAGCCCACGCCCTTGGCGTTACAATGGACTATTTAGCAACAGGTGAAGAGATGCATGAAGGATTAGAGGAAATAATAGCGTTACTTCGTAATTTTCCCCAAAACCAGCTACCCATCATTGAATCCACAATTAGGAATTTGCTCGAAATTAGAGACGATAACAAATAAATCAATCCCCGGATTTTGAATATAATTTGAAAATTCTGGTATAGTATGTACGAATGCAAAAAGGGAGGTGCTTTTTATGAACACTGACTTAATTCAACAGTATCCACAACTTGCTGAAATTTTAGACATAACTAAAATAAAACGTCGCGAAGAGATACTCGAAAATCTTAGGGCAAATAATTGTGATTATAAGGATATTTTAACAAGAAGAGCAAAACAAAGTATAATTCTCCTTGACGAACTTTCCAAGGATGCTAATTGCGAATATGAAAAATATATGGATTTGGTATACGAGCAGACAATTTATGAAATGGATATAATTTATGAAAATGCTTTTCTTGATGCTGTTGAGTTACTAAGGAAGTTTAATATGATTGTGTAATAGCAAGCAATATCGCAAGAACTAACCGCCACATAGTGAGCAGACCAAGATGACAGCATAAGGCACTTCGATGTTTTGGATAAAAGCGAACCAGCCCACAGGGTAAGCGGGCGCGGCTATTTTCATGGAAAACGAAAACCTGAATACCTTGGCAGAAACCCCAATCCGCAAAAATTTTGACAAATACCTCCAAAGCACCGCAAAGGAATTCCAAAACGAACGCCGCATAACGGAGAGATTCTGCAAGTTCGCGCCGACAAAGCATAACGGAAAAAGCGGCGTGCAGATGCCCAAATGGGGTTTTCGGAGGTTGCCTTTTAAGCCTATCCGCAATGGGCATTCCAAATATAGAAAGCAGTGCAGAAAACTTCGCCCTTTCGGCAGTTAACAGATATATCAGACTCACTGGATAGGATATGTAATTAACCTCAAAACCTGACTTGTGGGCTGAAAAAACCATCGGTCGGGTTTTGGGATTATGCGTGTTTCTATTTTTTTAACTGTGATTGAAGTTCGGCAAGCTGTTCGCGCAATTCAGCGTTTTCGGCAGCTATACCCTGCCACTTTACGCGTTCAGCTTCCGCTCCTTGCTTCCTCGCATTACTAAGCGCGTTAGATTCATCACGGCGGGTTTTTGCCCTTAACCATTCCAAATTTCTAAATTCTTCTGTGGCAGTAACACCACGGTATGCTTGGATTGCTTCGCTCATTACTGCACCTCCGTTTCGGGATAACTCCTCTAATTCTTCTTCGGTTTCGGCATTGAACAGCGCGAGCCACAAATCTTTTTCGCTGCTGGAGTTGATTGTTTCGACCTCCGGCATTTTCGGTAGTTCAAAGAAATGCAAACCGCATTTGTCCGTAAGTGGTGTATGCCGTCTTACTTCCAAAACTTGAAATTCCGAGTGTACTTCTTCGCAGTCCCATAATTCAAAGTCAATTATGCTGATAATTTTTGCTTTTAGGTCAGCAGATTTTTTTAACGGCATTTAATATCCTCCCCTTGCAAGGGAATTGTAAACCATTGCAGGGTTATTTTCAAGCAAAGGAGCTTCAGTTTAATTTTCAGCAAAATGGTGCAACGCACCGCTTTAATATCCCCTGCATATGGCTAATCGCTATTCCGAAGTTTGTCATAGGGACATTTTCGGTTTTGGCGATACTTTGTCGAGATTGCATTTCTCTACGGTTTTGCATACAGCCGCCACAATGGATTATCAACTTAAAGACGGATAAGTCAGAGGGAAAGTCACTCCCTGATGAAAATGTGTATGCAGGTTTTGCCCCTGTGTGCTGTTCTATCCATCGGGGAATTTTTACCGTACCAATATCGTCACACTGGCGATGATGGGTGCAACCTTCGGAGATAAGAATTTTATCTCCGTTTTTTATTGTGTCAATAATTTTCGCGCATTGAATTGCACTATCCAAGACACCTTTGTATCTCGCCATTAAAATTGAAAATGAAGTCAAACCGATATTTTCCGGGATTTGCCTTGACACTTCTGCAAATACTTGACTGTCGGTGATTACAAGTTTCGGAGGGTTTGTTAATTTTGCAAATGTGTCAGCAAGCTCTTGTGGCTGAGCGACAACACAAATAGCCCCTACGTCAAGCGCGTCACGGATTACCTGCTGTTGGGGCAGAATAAGTCTGCCTTTTGGCGCGGACGAATCTATGGGAATAACAAGAACAACAATATCGCCTGCTTGAATTAAATCTGAAACCAATCGGCGTTCACTCTCTTGCCCTTGACTGATTTTCGCAATCTTTTCTCTTAACTCGCGTATGTTTGCCCCTGTGACGCAACTTACGCTGATTCCGCTAAGCCCTTCGTACTCCGCGACTTTTGCTAAATCAGACTTGTTATAAACAATCAAATATTTGACGCTCATATCTTCAAAGGCGTTAATTAGTTCCCTGTCGGAATCATCAAGCCCCTCAACTGCGTCAATTACCAAAAGCGCGACATCTGTTTTACGCAATATTTTTTTTGATTTTTCCACACGCAAACTCCCAATTTCGCTGTCATCATCTATGCCTGCCGTATCTATAAACACCACGGGGCCGATGGGGAGCAGTTCCATTGCCTTGTAAACAGGGTCGGTAGTGGTACCCTTTACGGAAGATACAACCGCCGCATTTTGCCCGGTAATGGCATTTAACAAGCTGGATTTCCCGGCATTACGTTTTCCGAAAATTCCAATATGCAGCCTTTCGCCGCGAGGGGTTATATTCATATTCTAATATCCCTTCTTCCCGCTCGAATTTGCTCCAAGTATTTCGTTACAAGGGAGCGCGTTTTTTCGCTTGTTATATTTTGCAATTCGCTGTTTATGAGACTTTCTCCGGCTTTTTTTGTAGATATATTGGCGTAATCCATTAAATATTCCTGCAATGTCATTAATGCATTAGGCTGACAGCAGTTATGGATTTTACCGGATTTACATAATTCCATGAATCGGTCGCCTACCCGCCCTTCATGGTAACAGGCGGTACAAAAGCTGGGAATATAGCCAATTTCTAACAGCCAGTGTACTATTTCCCCCAAGCTGCGTTTGTCGCTTATTTCAAACTGATTTGTGTCGGTATTGTTTTTCGATTTATCGCTGTATCCTCCAACATTGGTACATGAACCGCCGCTTATTTGCGATACGCCCGCATTTAACACATTACGGCGATTTTCTTCGCTCTCTCTGGTGGAAACGATAATGCCCGTATATGGCGCGCTGATTCGCAAACAGGCTACAATTCTTTCATAAATTTCGTCAGTGACACCATGCTCGAAGCTGTCAACTGAAACACCTTGCGCCTTGCGTATACGCGGTACGCTTATCGTATGAGTGCCTACGCCGTAAACAGCTTCAAGATGCTCGGAGTGCATCAACAACGCGGCAAGCTCATAGCGGTAATCTGCCAGCCCAAACAATGCGCCAATACCAACATCATCTATTCCACTTTGCATGGCTCTGTCCATAGCCTCGGTATGCCAAGCATAATCGGCCTTTGGCCCTGCGGGGTGAAGTTTTTTATAAGTCGGCTCGTGATAGGTTTCTTGAAACAAAATATATGTGCCAATACCTGCCGATTTTAAACGGCGGTATTCCTCTGTTGTAGTAGCGGCGATATTTACATTTATCCTGCGAATATCGCCGCTGTTGTAGATTGTGTTAATGGATTCCAAGACATAATCAATAGGGCTAAAATGCGGATGTTCCCCTGCTTCTATAACAATGCGTTTATGCCCCATGCTCTGCAAAGCCCTAACCTCGCGGCGAATATCGTCTTGGGAAAGCCTTTTGCGTGGCATGGCATTATTATTGACATTATACGGGCAATAAACGCACCCATTGACGCAGTAATTTGATAAGTACAATGGCGCAAACAGAACAACACGTTTGCCATAAAACTCTTGCTTTATTTTTCCCGCAAGGTCAAACAGTTCACGGCTTTTCGCGCCTACTAAAAGCAAAACAGCTTCCCTATGCTCTAATCCTTTCCATTCCTTTGCCTTTGCCATAACTTGGGCGATTAACTTTTGGTTATCCTTGTTTTCTTCTGCCCAAGCAATGGATTTTACGATTTCATCATGATTAATAAATTCCCGCGCATCGGAAGATTGCAAATTATACGGCAACATAATCACCCCTCGACACGACAATTTCGCAACCAATTTTATTCATGCGCCGACCGATACAGCCACGGCATTGTTGTGGACCATCGCCTGTGCAAATTTTGTTGTCATATAACAAATATTTCTCGCGAATATGGGGAGGCGAAAGGTTTGGCATTACAACATTTGCCCCTGCCATAACACCCATTTCCCGTCCTGTTGGCTCGACCGTGCCGAGCGCGGTTGTTGCAGGCAAAAGCAGATTGGGATTCATCAAGCGCAGTATTGCAATTGTGTTGAGCGTCAACTTCATATCGCCCGGTTTTTCCCCCGCAAAGGGTGTAGACGAATGAGGGATAAACGGACCGACCCCAACCATCGCCGGGTCAAGTTCGTTTATAAAAAATAAATCGTCCACTATATGGTCGGTTGTTTGTCCGGGCGAACCCACCATGAATCCACAGCCCACTTGATACCCAAGTTCCTTCATGTCCCACAAGCATTTTTGACGAGCCAAAAGCGTCATTTCAGGCGGGTGAAGCAAGCTGTAATGCTCACAGTCAGAGGTTTCTTGGCGCAATAAATATCTATCTGCCCCGGCTTCGCGTAAAAATTTTAGGCTTTCATAGCTGCGTTCGCCAAGTGAAAGCGTTACAGCGCAGTCGAGATATTTTTCCTTGATACTGCGTATTATCTCTGCCAATTTTTCATCTGTGTAAAATGAATCTTCCCCACCTTGCAACACGAAAGTACGGAATCCCAAATCATAGCCGATAGCACAACATTCCAAAATCTGATTTTTTGTAAAACGATATCGACGAGCATCCTTGTTGCTTCGCCGCAAGCCACAATAGTAGCAGTCATTTTTGCAGTAATTCGTAAATTCTATTAAGCCACGCATATATATTTTGTTTCCAAAAACCGCTTGTCGCGCCGCCCGCGCTTTCTGATGCAAATATTCGCTGTCGCAAATCAAGAGCGTCTTAAACTCTTCGCGTGTTAGGATTTTCGTCTCTGCAAGCTTGTCGGTCAATTCGTTCATAGCCTGTCCCTCATTTCTTATTTTGAATAAAGTGTTTTCGCACTGACACCGTCAAGCCGCCCAAGTTTCCCCGATAAAGCACTAATTACATTGTGCGGAGCGTCTATCACCACGCTGATAACGTTCATGTTTCGGCGGCGGTAAGGCAGACCCATGCGACCAATAATCACATCTGCGTACTCATGCAAAATATTGTTTGTTTCGGTGGCACTATCAAGATTTTCAACAATGATTGATATAATCGCAACTCTTGTTTCCATAAGTAATCCTCCAAAATTTTTCTCCACACGAAGTGCGGTGCGCCGCCAGCGGCGGCGGAGCGGAAGTGGGCTTTGCTCACTGAAGCGAGGGGGTTTGGGGGCGTAGCCCCCATTGGCGACGGAAACTGCGAGAGCAGTTTCCTAGCATAAAAAAATACGCCACAAAGGGCGCATGATATCGATTCACGGCACCTTTTTCTTCGAGCGAACGCATTGGTTCGGTCTTAGCATCAGGAACAGCTTTAATCTAACACATAAAAAGCAGGGTTTCAATTGTTATAATATTCCCTTTAAAAAGATGATATAATGAAATAAAACGGCGGTGGTGAGCAATGAAAACATTCACAATTATAACCCCATCCAACATAGAAGTAGAATATCGTTTAGCGGGAGCGGGTTCGCGATTTGCGGCATATATAATAGACTTCGCGATTCAGATTTTATTAATCGTGACATTTGCGGTAATTGCCCTGTGGTTTTTCGACCGAATAATTTTTGATAACACAGACTCCTCTCCAAGCGGCATGGCACTGGGGGCTTTTTTGGTATTTTCATTTGTGGTGCAATTCGGATATTTTATTTTCTGCGAGCTAACTATGATGGGTCAATCTATTGGGAAGAAAATCTTCGCCCTGCGCGTAATTCGCGAAAACGGACAGCCGCTGGGCTTCAGCCAATCGCTGGTACGCGGGCTTTTGCGTGCATCTTTGGACATGATGTATGTAGGATTATTTATAATTTTATTTTCAAAAAACCATAAACGGCTTGGGGACATGGCGGCAGGAACTATTGTAATAAGCGAGCATCACAAAAAATCTGATGAGCCGTCTTTGCTAAGTACAAACACAGTTTGGCCGAGCTTTTTGCCCGACCCCTATTCTCTAACCCCCGAAGAACGCAGTCTAACGGAAGAATGGCTGTCTCGCCGAGATGAAATGAACGATGGGGGTGCATCCGTAGGCGATAAACTTGCGGCGTACTACGAATTAAAATACCCGCGTAATTTATCCACAGCCCCTTCGGAAATAACCACTTCGCCTCTCTCTGATATATAGTGGCCGGATACGGCGTTGGAGGTATGCTTTTGCCCGAACTCGTACAATACCGACTCTAATTCGGCAGTAGTATGGGTGTCGGGCGTTTCATTTTTAATTATAAGGAAGAAGCGATTTTCCATTTTGTGAACCTCGCTTGTTCCGGAAAAATTCATGGGAAGACGCGCCGCGCCTGCCGCAAGAATGTCTAAATCGTCAAAAGAAAATATACAATAACTATCGCCGCCCGTAGATTCGGGCTGTTTTATAAGATTGCTTCTTTTAAATCGGCATTCCTGACGCGCCGCCGGAATTAAATTAAAACTCTGCTCTCTTTCAATATCTTGATTTATTTTTGTAACAACCACAACAAGGCTATCCACGCCCACGCGCATAGCCTCAAACATTAACGGCGTTTCGCCCTCTACAAACTCATGCTCGTCCTGCACCATTGTCATAATTTCTCTAAAAAGCTGCTGGGTTTTGTCTGATGCATACGAAAGCTCGTTTATTTTTATATCTCTCTCCTCAAGGTCATCCGTCATAAGTATAAATTTCATTTGTGTATCGCTTATTCTTTCGATACGCATATGTCGCCTACCCCCTCGCCCTCTCGCACAGATATAACCAAGTATAATGAATGCATTGCATAATGTAAAGAGGGTAAAGATGGACAGAATCATTTTATGGGTCGTTTTCATTGAAAATGAAAACGACGAACCGATTGAAAGCGTTTTTCATCAGAACATAAAATCATCATTGTCGATGAAAAACGCTATATTGCATTTATTCTGATTCTTTCGTCGCGCTCGTGTTCTTCCAAGCGTTCGGATATGTATTTTATGCGAGATTTGTATGAAGGGATTGCGATGTTTTTCAGCGCGGAAGCGCGTTTTCTTGTGCGCGATGTACGAATTTTTAATTGTGCGAGGGTTTCTTCTATTTCAGCAAGCCTTTGTTTTTGGATGAAAATTTCTTTACATAGAAAATAAGCTTCGTCGAAAGCGGCACAAGTTTCTTGAAATTTAAACGGTGCGGCAATTTTTTCTCCGCACTCCATTTTGGCTATTGCGAATGCGCGTTCCGCTTTTTGCACAAGAATCTGCAACTCATCGCGGATTTTTTTTGCAGATTTTTCGGTATGCTTTAATGTTCTCTGCAAAGCGATAAATTTTAATTCTAATAAATCATGCCCTGTTCGCGCTAGTTTTAGATTATGCTTTGCTGTTATCAGATTTTTTTTTGTGGATGCTTCCATTTTATTAATCCTTTCCCATAAATTTGTAGAATATTATTAGGCGCGCTTGCTTACAATCTATATATAACATAAATTATTTTGGGGGAGGAAAACATGCCGTCAGTGGGAATCGTAGGCAATAACGGACGCGAAATAACACGTGCTTTTTTACGAATGAGTCAGGGAACTGCAAATTGTTATCACATTACAGACAAACAGCCGCATGGCCCGAAGGTAGATATTTTGGTGGCTTCGGAAGCATCGCCTGTGCTGGAGAGGGTTATACCTTCGCTGGGCAGTGATAATTTTTTAATTATTAACGCAGATGACACATCTATTTTTTCCATGCTTGAAAACATTACAATGCCCGAAAATTATAAATTAATAACATATGGGTTTAATAATCGTGCCTGCATAACGGCATCCAGTGTAACGAACGACGGGGTACAAGTGTGTATCCAGCGCGGGTTTACTACTATTTGCGGCGAAGAGCGCGAACCCCATGAATTTTCGGCGCGATTTTCTAATGGCGAAAATTCTATGTCGATTCTGGGGGCGGCGGCGGCATGGGCTGTTCTAAATACAAATTAATCTGAGTATGATATACTATCCTCGTTGCGTGTTCATGGGGTGTCAAAGGAGGACAGTATGGAAAATACTAACAATTTCATCGAAATCGGAGGACGTATCCACTCAGAATTCAAGTTTAGCCACGAAATTTATGGGGAAGGCTTTTGGCAGTTTAGCGTAGAAGTTGGGCGTTTAAGCGGTCAAAATGATATCTTGCCCGTAACCGTTAGCGAAAGAATCGTTGAGCGCGACAAAATGGTTGTAGGCCAACCAATACGCATAACCGGTCAAATTCGCTCTTATAACAACTATGTAGAAGCCGATAAGAAAAACAAGCTTGTGCTAACCGTTTTTGCGCGGGATGTCGTTTTGGTTGACGAAGTTCCCGAAGACATTCCAAACGATGTTTTTCTCGACGGCTATCTATGCAAGCCCGCGATTTATCGCACAACTCCCTTTGGGAGAGAGATTTCCGATATGCTAATCGCGGTGAATCGTTCGTATAATAAGTCTGACTACATACCCTGCATCGCATGGGGTAGAAACGCCCGCTATGCAAGCAAGCTTCAAGTAGGCGACAATGTTAGACTTTGGGGCAGAATGCAAAGCCGTAATTATCAAAAAAAGATGGACGAAGAAACCATTCTGGAAAAAGTCGCATACGAAGTATCTGTGTCCAAGGCAGAAATAGTTTCTGACGAATCTGACGAATCCGAATAAACACAACTACATATTATAATCTCTAATTCCCTCGGCGATTGCTTTCGCTACGGATTTTATATCCATGCGCGCCATATCCGAAGGGTTGTTTATAAACGCGACTTCCAGCAAGACCGCAGGCATTTCTGTAAGGCGCAATATCCCGAAGGTGTCGTATCCTTCTTCGCTTACGCTTGTGAATATGCCCCTATTGCGAAAGCCCAGCTTCTCCAGCCGCACAAGCATTGCTTGTGCCAGCTTTGATGCATGGCTTCCGCTTTTTGCGTCTCTTATGCTTACATATGCTTCCGAACCTGTTTCGGGCGTGCCGTCATTGCTATCCAAGTGTATCTCTACAAGGGCTTTCGCGCCGCTTTCATTTGCCAGTTTTGCATCCAGTGTAATACTGCGCATCGTGTCTGTTGTGCGATTGTTTACTACCGAATATCCCAGACTGCGCAAGATTTCGGATACGGCGTTTGATATCTGCAAGGTAAAGTTTTTTTCCTTTAACTTGCCCGAAACCGCACCCGAATCTGCGCCGCCGTGCCCTGCAAAAACGGCCATTTTCATGCGCTATTCCCTTTCATACGGCCACGAATTTATACCGCCGAAATCAAAAACATTTGTGTACCCCAGCGCGATTAAATCATAAACCGCATCTCGGCTTCGTACCCCGCTTCGGCAGTACACCAGAATCAGTGCATCCTTATTGGGAAGCACTTTACTTGCCCTATCGGCAATTGCGTAATTTGGTAATAATATCGCGCCGGGTATCCTACCCGCCGAAAATTCCTCGGGCGTTCTTACGTCTAGTATAACCGCGTCCCCTTGCATTTTTTCGCGGGCCTCGGTTGCTGTTATATGGCGATTTTCCATCTCGTTCCCCCTGTTTGCCTCTATCGGAAAAAAGGAGTTTATTGCGAAGAACATTGCTACGCAAATTGTAATTCTTTTTCCAATCATAGCTTCTCCTTTACACTATGCAGAGATGGACAATTTGGTTCGCTTTGCAAAAGTGTCGCGCTTTTAGCCTCTGCACGAACCGTGAACGCACCCAATCCCGCAGGAATAAAAACAGAACGGCGATTTTCCAATCTTACAGAAAAATTCTCTCCCTCAAAAATCGCAGCCCCTTCAACACATGTGAAAATCGAAAATCGTCTGGAGTCAGATTTAAACAAAAATGACGCGGATATTACGTGTTTTTTTATTGCAAAATATTCATATTCCATATTACTACCACGCGGCACAGCCGCCTTCGGAATTCTCTCATCAAAATCCGTAACCGCAAGCGCGTCGCTTACATGCAGTGGACGCGGTTTTCCATCCACCCCAACCCTGCCAAAATCATACAGCCTATACGTTATATCCGAATTCTGCTGAATCTCCGCAATAGCCGTTCCTGAAGTTAGCGCGTGAATCAAGCCCGCAGGTATATTTATTATATCCCCCCGCTCCACTTTCAAGCGATTCAAACACTCTTCCACCGTTCCATCTTCATACGCCTTCGCCAGCTTCTCGCGAGTAACCCCCGACTTTAGCCCAATTATCAGATACCCATCCGTCGGCGGTTCCAAGATATACCATATCTCGCTCTTTCCGGAATCATTTTCGCCCTTCATTCGCGCATACTCATCATCCGGATGAACCTGCACAGATAGCGCGTCTCGCGCATCAATTATCTTCACAAGCAGTGGAAACCTCCCACCACCAGCAAAGTCCGTTCCCAACATCCGCTCCGGGTTTCTTGCGCAAACATCGGCAAACTCCTCACCCGCATATTCACCATTCTCAACTATGCCCATCTCGCTTTCGCGACAACTTATCTCCCATCTCTCACTCCCCCATATCATTTCTTTAATTATCGGGCGAAATATTATTGGATACATGCAAACTCTCCTTTTTTACCGAAAAGCCCAAAACTTGTTGACAAGAAAATTTATGGGAACGGTAATAAATAAATTTATCAGCGGGGCTATGAATGCAGATAGATTTAAGATTTCTACCATTATAAACAGCGTTGTTGTGCTTAGCGCAAAAGTGAAACCGTATGTGGCATAGACCTTTGCAAGTTGCTTGGACATAGGGCTTTTTTGGGATTTTTTAAACACGAATTTTCTGCTCCAGAAAAAGGCGTTTAGCACGCTTATGATAAATGCCGCTACATTGGCAAGAAGGTAGTGTATGCCCAAGAGTAGCAAGGTATAGTAAATTCCCAAAAATACCGCCGTGTTTGATACGCCAACTATGCCGAATTTTATGAATTGTATCACGAATGCCGCAAATTCAGCTTTGTTGGTTATTCCCAGCTTGGCGAATAGGTTTTTCATGACTTCCACCTATCGAGTTTTTCTCGTTTAAATTCATGGAATGTTCCGTTTTTAATTGCTTCGCGGGTTTCTCTCATTAGATTATTGTAAAAATGTAAATTGTGAATTACAGCGAGGCGCATTGCAAGCATTTCTTTTGCTTTGAACAGATGGCGAATATAGGCGCGGGTGTGGGTTCGGCAGGTTTCGCAGGTGCAGTCGGGGTCGATGGGGGATTCGTCGCGCTCGTGTTTGGCGTTGAACATGTTTAGTTTTCCGCGGCTTGTGAATAAGTGACCGTGGCGACCGTTTCGCGCAGGTAGGACGCAGTCGAAGAAGTCTATTCCGCGCTCTATTGCTTCAAGGAGATTTTCCGGCGTGCCTACGCCCATTAGATATGTCGGCTTGTTTTTTGGCAGAAATGGGATGGTTTTTTCCAGTATATTATACATTTCTTCGGCGGGTTCGCCTACTGCCAACCCGCCAAGGGCATAGCCGTCAAGTTCTATTTGTGAAATTTCCTTCGCGTGCTCTATGCGGATATCTTCATAGATGCCGCCTTGGTTTATTCCAAAGATAAGCTGGGACGCACGAACGGCGGCTTTGCTTCTGTGAAGCCAGCGGGTTGTTCGCGCTACCGAGTCCAGCATGTATTCGCGGGAGGCAGGGTAAGGCGCGCATTCGTCGAACGCCATTGCAATTGTCGCGCCCAAGGACGCTTGAATTTTCATGCTTTCCTCCGGCCCCATGAAAATCTTTCTGCCGTCTATGTGAGAGGAAAAATATACGCCTTCCTCTTTGATTTTTCTCAACGCGCCCAGCGAAAACACCTGAAATCCGCCGGAATCCGTTAGAACAGGCTTGTCCCATGCCATGAATTTTCTAAGCCCGCCCATTTCGCTAACTACGTCTTCGCCCGGTCGTAAGTGCAAGTGATATGTGTTGCAAAGCGCGACTTCACAGCCCACTGCATTCAAATCTGATGCCGATAATGCCCCTTTAATCGCCGCCGCCGTTGCCACATTCATAAAAACCGGGGTTTCGATTACGCCGTGCGGGGTTTCTAATATTGCGTGCTTTGCACTGCCGTCGGTGCTTTTTATTGTGTACATAGTATTTTCACTCCGAAATTTATGGTAATATCTAATAAATTTATAAAATGAGGTTTGTACAAATGCAAAATTTGATTGCAACAGCCGCATTCGGACTGGAAGCGGTTGTTAAGCGCGAAGTAGACGCGCTGGGATTTTCACAAATAAAATGCTTGGATGGCAAGGTAGAATTTTCGCCCGCAGAGGGGCAGACATTATATGAAGCAATCGCCCGCGCAAATTTATGGCTTCGCAGCGCGGACAGGGTTTTGTTGAAAATCGGCGAATTCACTGCGACCACTTTTGACGATTTATTCGAGCAGACTAAGTCTTTGCCGTGGGAAGAATGGATTACGCAAGATGGAAAATTCACAGTAACGGGCAAGAGCGTGCGCTCTGGCTTGTTTAGCGTACCCGACGTTCAATCAATTGTCAAAAAAGCCGTGGTAGACAAGCTTCGTAAAAAATATAAAACCGAGTGGTTCAAAGAAACAGGCGCGGAATATACAATTCAAGTCGCATTGCTAAAAGATATTGCGACGCTAACGATTGACACAACGGGCGCAGGAAACGGACTCCACAAACGCGGCTACCGCGCCCGCGCAACCCGCGCCCCCATGAAGGAAACAATGGCGGCGGCATTAATCGAACTTACCCACTACAACACACGCACAAAGCCTTTTCTCGACCCCTGTTGCGGAAGCGGAACCCTTCCGATAGAGGCCGCTTTGATTGCCAAAAACATTGCACCGGGTTTGGCGCGAAAATTTGCTTCGGAAAAATGGAAAAACATCCCGCAAAAAATATGGAAAGAAACCCGCGCCGCCGCATATTCCGTTATCCGTACCGATGCCGAGCCAATAATTCACGCCGCCGACATAGACCCGGACGCGGTAGAGCTGGCAAAGGCAAATGCAGAACTCGCCGGCGTAGACGACTGTATAATTTTTGAAAATCGCCCTGTATCACAAACAATCCTTCCTGCCGACCAAGGCATAGCAATTATCAATCCCCCCTACGGAGAACGCCTCGGCGCGATAAAGGAAGCCGAAGAACTGTACGCCCAACTGGGCAATCTTTTCAACCAAACAAAGTGGAACGTGTATGTAATAACACCCGACGAATTCTTTGAAACATCTTACAAAAAGAAAGCTCGCGCAAAACGTAAGCTTTTTAATGGTATGATTAAAACTGATTATTATCAGTATTTTTAGGGATGATTACATGATTGCAAATCAACAAATAAAAGTGAAATATACTAAGCAAGCGTTGAAAACTTTAAAATCTTACAGTTCTGACATAAGAGAGCAATTGCGGGCTAAAATAAAGGGCTTGATTGAAGTGCCACCAAAGGGTGATATAAAACCCCTGCAAGGTTCTAAATCTGAGAAACGTCTTCGGGTAGGCAAGTATAGGATAATATTTGAATATCTGGAAGAGGGGAACATAAAAATTCTTATGGTAAATAAAATTGATACTCGTGGAGGTGTTTATAAGTGACTGCTGTAATGAGGATTACATCAATGTTAGAAATGTTACCACAAACAGAGCAGGAGTTTGTTTGTGAAGTAGTGAGAAAGCTAATAATCGCATGGGACCCTGATTTCACGAAACTAACACCGCATGAATTTGCCGAATTAAAACTTGCGCACGAGCAAGTTGCGAACAATGAAGTTTTTTCAGACGATGAAATTAACTGGGATAATCTTGATAAAATGATTGAAGATTAAAATGCAGGAGGGAAGACAAATGAAGAAAATATTTTCAGCTATTTTTTTGCTTATTCTAATCGCGTTTGCCGGATGCGGAGGTGATTCAGAAGCAGGGGGCGCGCAAGGCGAGACGGAGTTTATTTTTCGCGCTACAGACCGCGAGGGCAATACCACATCATGGGATATCAGCACAAGCGAAACAACAATAGGCGCGGCATTATTGGAGCATGGCTTAATCGAGGGTGAAGAAAGCGCGTTTGGGCTGATGGTGACAGTGGTGAATGGAATCGTGGCAGATTTTAGTACAGACGGCTCTTGGTGGGCGTTCCTTATTGATGGCGAAATGTCGCCGACAGGGGTAGACTCCACGCAGGTTGAAGCGGGCAGAGTGTATGAATTCGTTTTCACGGAGGGGTAAGACTCGTGAACTAACGATTTTCGCGATGCTTGGCGCGTTAATGATTGTGTCGAAAATTCTGATGCAGGCAATGCCCAATATCCATTTGCTTGGGCTTTTTATCGCGGCGATTACTTTAACATATCGTGTGCGTGCGCTAATTCCGTTATATGTGTTTGTTTTTCTCGACGGCGTTTATTTCGGGTTTACCCTATGGTGGATTCCCTATTTATATGTATGGCTTCCCTTGTGGATGATGTTCATGGTGGCAGGGAAAATAAATATCCCGCCAAAGGCAAGACCTCCGATTTATATGATTTTATGCGCATTGCACGGTCTTTCTTTCGGGACGCTTTATGCCCCTGCCCATGCGATTCTTTTTAATTTGAACTTCGCCGGAGTAATGGCATGGATAATCGCGGGGCTACCCTTCGACATAGCACATGCAATCGGCAACCTTGCCGCAGGTACAATGATTGTCCCCTTGGCGGCGTTGCTTAAAAGGCTAAATACATCGCAGTAGAGCTATCTTCCACTGCGTACATATCGCCGCTCGTCAGCGGGAAGGCTTAAATAAGCCTCGTAAATTTCACTTGGGCTGGAAGAAATATCAACCATTATGCCCACTGTGGAATCCACAACCCAATCTGCACTATCGGTTTGAACCGTTATGTTTCGGGCGTTGATGTACCCTACCTCGGAGAGATTTTCGATAAGCTCGCTTATATTTGTGCCGCCTTCTGCGTGGTAGCCCCTTTCTACTCGGTGCAGGTCTATTGCGTTTTGAATCACACGCGCAGATTGTATATCCGCTCTCAGGCGCGCCCTGTCCGTTGTTGTGAAGAAAATCGGAACCACAATCAACGCGATTATTGCCATAATCGCCAGAACAATTGTAATTTCCATAAGCGTTAGACCTTTTGAATTTTTTTGCATTAGAGGACTCCTCGCTTTCAATCGGCTAGTGTGGCAAAGTTGTAAAATCCCTTTCTCGACTCAGGTTTCCATTATGTCCTTCTTCAAAAATAAGCATATGGGAATCTACCACAATATCTCTAAACAGAGCTATGGTTTCATCATTTAATGGATAAAGCTTTACTTTCAATCTGTTAATCGAATTCCATACGCCGCAACCCCGAAAAACTTCCATTACATACTGTATTTCATCTCTACCTGAATGCAATGCTCGGTTTATTACCCCCAAAACTTCGTTTAGCTCATTCAAAGAAAAATCAGCGGGCTGTAAAATAACTCCATGCTCTTCCCCAAACATATCTTGCATCATGTCATCTGCTTCGTTTAACGACATAACGGAGGTGACAATATTAACAACTAAATGCCCATCGTCATTTATTAAATCGCCCCCAAAAAAGTCGGGATATATAAACCTTCCCATTCGGTCAGCGGAAAAAGTCGAAAGAATGCTATCGCCATAAAAGTTAGCGCGGTCAGTATTAGCCATGCGCTCGTATCCGAAGTAATATACAAACATACCGTCTGTTTCGTTAATGGGCTTTTCAGTTGGATTTTCAATTGGATTTTCAATTGGATGTTCAATTGGATGTTCAGCTGGATGCTCAATTGCTATGACAGCGTAAATCGAAAGCGGTATAGCAAGCATCAGGAGTAGTGCTAATAATATCTTTTTTTTCATACCAAACCCCCTTGTTTACATAACACTGAAATGCCATACCGCCCTGTATTCATGCGGCTTGCAAAGCTTTGTACCAAAACATCTTGGTCACCAAATCCATGAGACATCGTATTTTTGGATGTTTTCGTCCGTGGTGATAATTGTCAAATCCTCCACCAAAGCCGTTGAAATTAGTAACCTGTCGAAAGGGTCTTTGTGTATCAAAGGTAACGTTGTAAGTTTTTCCAAGTATTCATTTTCAACTTGCAATATGACGATGTTAGTGCTGCTCAAGTCAGAGAGGAGATTATTAAATGGCGACTTTAATTCCAGTTTACCCAAACTTGATTTGATTGCGATTTCCCAGAGGGAGACAGAGCTAAGATAAATTGAATTATCGGGAATTTTCAATCTTTCCTTGATGTCATTTGAAACTTTTGACGACGCTTCTATCAGCCAAATTAATGTATGTGTATCAAGCAAGTATTTCATTACATGTACTCCTGCATTTCTTCAAGCGGCTCGTCAAAATCGTCCGACATACAAACTCGTCCACTCCACTCGCCAAACAAATCAGAAAAAGGCCGTTTTCCAGTCAATTGAGATATTTCGTCATTATCGATACGCTCATCGAACAACATAACGCTAACCCTGTATCGCTCGGGTATCTTAATTATCTGCCTCTCCTTATTGTAGAGTCTACCATTTTCAAAATAACCATCATAAATATGAGCTTGCATTTTTTTACTCCCTTCAATCAGAGAATTAACTAACAGGTAACTCAATATTGCCATATATCCATGCGCTTTGCAAAGCTTAGTACCAAAACATCGAATATTTCTCATACCCTGATTTAATCCCGCTCTACCTGAAACAATATGTTATGAATATTTACTTTGCCATTTATAACGGGAAGGTCACTAAACTCGTACAAATCATTAAAGGGATGAATCCATTTGTATTCAAAGATAGTTGACTCGTCCTCAGATGCATAAAAATCTCTCCCATCAGAGAACGGAAAAAAGCCCGGACCGGTAAAATCCAGCAATTTTATAAAAAGCTTTTGCGCCTTTGAAGTGCCGCATTTATACACAGATTTATTCTTTAACATAGCGTTAAAAAAAACTTTGCCGTCGCTTGTGTCTGCATCAGCAGAAAGGTAGCTTAAAAACACATGAAAATTCTTATGGGATGTTAGTATTTTCTCAAAGATTCTATTCATTCCTAAAATAGTATACTCAGCCATTTCACCTATCCCCATAGGCCATAAAATACTCTGGTATACAATATCCATTTCGCGATAATCGTTACTGATAAAATTTAATTGAGGCTCATAAATTGCCGTATAACAATGTTTTTCTGTTTTGCCTGTTTCAGGAATCGCCAACTCTCCATGATGATGAAGTTGCAAAGAAATAAGCCTATCCATACGCTCATCAATGCCTGTTATTGCTTCGTCTGTTATTAAATGCGCCCTGAATATATTTGACATTAAATACCATCCTTTTCTTGATTACCTGCTTAATAAACCATCCATATATGCTTTAATTTTCTCTTTATCGATTAAAGGAGCTTTTTTGTAAGAACTTAAAAGCTCTAATTCGTCAAGTGATAAATCACCCTGCTTGATATTTTTTCTTGTTTCGGATATTCCCACAAGATAATCGATAGACACATCGAAAAAATTAGCAATAGATATTAATGTTTCTAAATCGGGAGCTCTTTCCCCTACTTCATACGCGCTTATGGTAGATTGTGAAACGCTTAATTTCATTGCTAAACCTTCTTGTTTAAGGCGTTTTTGTTCACGCAGTTCTTTAAGTTTACGCATTTTACCACACTCCTAAATAAACTTTACCGAGTATGGTTGCAAATAATACCCCGATGTGTTATATTTAATACCTGAATATCGGATACCGCAATTTATGCTAGAATTACTTCGCTCTAATGCTTGGGGTTATACAAGCAACCCCTCATCCTTTAAGGCGCGGGGTTGCTTGTATATTTAATTTTTTAAAGCGATTCCAGTCTTTTTGCCAAATTCTTTGGTGATTTTGGCTTATGAACGATTACGAAGCAGCGTCCGTCGATACCATCGCGAGCGATTGTTCTTGCGACAGAAGCCATTGCTTTTACTGCTTTGTGTGCTAAACCGTTTTGTTTTTCCATTATTGCACCTCCTTTCGACGTGGAACAAGCACGAAAATATAAATGGCAAAAGCCATACTGCCGAAAACGGAAAGTAGTGATAGGGAAAGGGTTAAACCGATGTTGCTGTTAAATAAGTAAAGGTCTATTACGGAAATCAGCCAAATAGCTGTGATTATCCAAGTACCGTTTTTCCTTAGTTTGCAATGCTCTGCCTCACTTGGTGACATTAGCTTGCGTTCCAGAACTGTGGCTGTAAATATTCCTATGAAAGCTATGGTTGAAATTATTAATGGGGCAAGGTTTCCGAAATTAATCAAAATCGATATAAGAACCATCGCGCTAAAAACGATACATGCAAAGGTTATGATGCAAATAAGGTGTGTTCTTGCATGAAATCCCCCTGCGTACCTTCTGAGAATAGCAAAGCCAAAAATAAACACGATGCCTTCCAAAACGCGCCCAAAAATTAAAGCAATTATCAAGCACACCGTTAAATTAACAATCAATGCCAGAATCGCTTCAACTGCATATGCATAAATGTCTGCGTTTTCTTCGGAACTTTCTCCGTAGGAAACAAAAATGGATGCTATTTTGTTTGCCAATTTGTGAATCATTTTCATCACCACAGGCAGAGAGTAGCACCCATTTTTACATTTGTATATAGTTTTTCCTATGTTACAGTTTTTTTTCCTATTCTACATGGTTTCAACTTGAAATATTATTTTATCAATATTTATAATTCCATTATCGTCAGGTAAATTTTTGAAGATATTTTTGTTTTCGATATTCATTCCCGAAACAGAGTCATCGGACATTTTGCCTATTTCTGACGACACCCATTTTGTGCCCCATGAAATGCGCTGTTGTAAAATCTCCATTTCTCGATAATCGTTTATTATAAAAATTAATGAAGGCACATATTCCACTGTATAGCAATATCTTTCAGTTTTATTTCCTCCGAAAAATTTAAGTTCTCCTTTATAGTGAAGATGTAAAGAAATAAGCCTGTCGAGCCGCTTATCAATACCTTTTATTTCTTTATCGGTTATTAAATGAACCCTGTGTTCCCATGACATTGTAGTATCATCCTTTTTAGTATTCAACATCACGTAATTCGTTAGCACAATCAGACAAACCAGTTGGTATGATATTAAAGGGCTTGAGAAAATCAGCCTACTGAATAACATGGCTATCGGCTCATTTACGGTATAAATAAGGCGTTCTAGCCTTGCAGGGAAGGGGGCGCGGGGCATTCTCCTGCTTTTTGAAGCTCATCTTATCCAATTGAAAATAAGATTTTCCTTGCCCTCAATGACATCAAATTCGTGGTGGTATGCTGTTAGGATAGAACCCCTCAATATGATGGCTTGTGCTACGGCAACGGAATCTGCCAGTGACAACTTATAAGTTGCTTTTAGCCTCCCTGCTTCAAGGAAGATTTCTCTGTCAAACTCCGTAATAAGGACATAGGAATCTTCAACATTTTCAACAACGTTTAGGGCATATTCTTTTCCATACTCACGATAAAACCCATAGTACACTTCGTAAAGATTTATCCTGTTCATATATAATCGTACTCTGCCGTGATTAGCCTGCTTCAATATATCCGCAACAATATCTGCGCCCTGTTCTTGGTTTGTCAGTGCAATTAATGCACAGGCATCAAGAACAAATACATCCTTCATGATTCAAGTCCTTCGAGGATTTTATCCTCTCTCGTCATAGCTAAAAACTTATCCACGGTAAGGCGACTTCCTGCTGTAAGCCCAAGCAAAGTACACTCGTCCTTTGCGACTTCACGCAGGGGAGTCAAACTGATAACGTTACCGATTTGCCTAAGTTTTACTCGTTCTGTTGGTATCATCTTAAACAAAGTTTCAGGCAACGCTTTTACACTCAAAACCATTTCAGACATAGGTAGTAACCTCTTCTCTATTTTTTCCCTATTTTTCAGATAAGGAACTGTCCAAAAATAACTTGACGTTTACGCTTGTCTTTTTGCACAACTGCTGCGTCACCAAAAACCTTACGCACCTCCGGGTGCGCGCGGT
>JGI24703J35330_11748644_pt1 | contig 23158 bp, 27 predicted proteins | sample TergutNt197P1_FD_35330 | JGI IMG/M metagenome (IMG submission 35330)
AACGAATTTCTGGTGGACAAAGACAGAAGTTGAGTATTTTGCTTTCTCTTTTTCACGATCCAGAAATGCTGATATTTGATGAGTTAACCACCGGACTTGATGCCACAACGCGGGATGATGTCCAACAGTATTTAAAGATGCTTAACAGGAAAAGGGGGAAAACCATTTTTATTGTCAGCCATTACATGGATGAGGTAGAAGCCCTATGTGACAAGGTGTATTTTCTAAAAGATGGGGTTATTTTTGAAAGTGGAACACCTGATGAGATTAAAGAGAAGTATGCCTGTGTAAGTTTGCAAGAATTTGTGAAAAAGCACATGGGCAAGGAGGTCGTTTAAAATGGTTTTAGGAATGATTAAATACCATTTATTGTTGCTAGTTAGAGAGCCCTTAATTTTAGTTTTTGGCTTGGCATTACCGTTTGTTCAACTCTTTTTAACTGGTGAAGTCATGGAGGGGTTGCCTTATGCATACGATCATGCCATTGATGTGATGATGCCCATGTTTTTGACCATTGCGGTGATGGCGCTTTGTTTTATGGATGCAGCGTTTAGTCATGCTTATTCAAGACAGATTAAGTTTCTACGACGACTTCGAATGACACCTGTAAAGCCTAGCACATATATCTTAACGGGGATCCTCTCACGTCTTGGCGTTGTGTTTGTGTTTACCACTGCGTTCTTTATGGTGAGTTCGACTGTTTTTGGTTTAAACCTTTCTGGGCGAAATTGGTTTGCCTTTACGTTTGTCTTGTTGCTCCTATTTGCCATGTTTTATTTCATGGGCATGTTGGTTGCAAATATTCTAAAAGATGCGAAACAATCGCAGAGTATGCTGTACGTCGTGTTTTTCGGGTTTATTTTCTTGATTAATGTGATTGGTATCCTACATACACTTCCTACGATTGTGCGTATTATGATTCAAAATTTACCTGTTTTCTATTCGGTTGACTTGTTGCATAGGGCTTGGATGGATCTCGGCTTATTTAATAGTCATGAACTGTTTATTGTCCTTGGTTTAACGGTTGTTTTTGGAACATTATCCATTAAGTTTTTCAAATTTGAGTAGGAGTTGGTGAAAATGCATTTGGATATTCAAGGTTGGGTAGATGAAATTCTTACAGATGGTGTGTTACAGATGCTTACTTTGGTTAGTATTGCAGTTGGAATTGGATTGATTATTGGGGGAATTAGTAGTCATAAGAAAGCAGAACCGCACAATCGGGTATGGTGCAAGCTCATGATCGTGATTGGGACAATCATGGTTGGTAGGAATTTGTTGAGTCTGTTTGGCATTGGGCATTAGACACGTTGGAAAAAGTGAGCTTTAATGAGGTGAATGTTGATGGAAAGAGACGCGTTAATAGAAATAGAAGTAAAAAATTACGAACAAAAATTCAAGCGAATTATCGGCTACGACGTGGTGGTGTCGCTTGTCTGGTTTCAATACTTTCAAATGCGATTGCAGTATCATGCGACGCATTTAGAAGATCCAAATTTCTTGGATGCACTTTGGCGAGCTTCTACGAATCCGACCATTATTGGCATCATCATCTCGGTTATATCGGTGTGGATTGGTATCAGTGGTTTGAGGATTATTCAGCAAGGAAAAGAGCTCCAACGCATACGCTTTGGAACAGCATTTATATTTACCCTTTGGTGGGGAATATTTCTTATTCTTGAGCTAGTAACACTTGGAGTCTATGCTTTAAATCTAGGTAGTTTGTCGTCAGGACTAGACGTTGTGATGGATTTGATTCAAAGTATTATAGATCCAATCATTAACTCTTTTCGTTAAATGAGGTGGTGGCATGGAACAATTATCAAAAAAACAAAAGGATTTAATTTCGAAAGCTTATACCAATTTGGCTGATAGACGTATACTGGTGTTTAGTAGCATTCAGGGAGAAGCATTTGAAACGTTTAAAAGAATCCTTGTTAAGCGAAACGCTCCTATTGAACTAGAGGAATTTATACTGTTCAGGGATTTGACACTACTTGGTAGTGGTGAAGAAGGGATTTTGATTACAAACGAACATTTTTATTATTACCAATGGGGCTTTAGGCAAATCGCCATCTCGGATATTGCTGAAATGAAAAGTAGTGGCTGGTTTAATGAGAACATTGTCTTTGTTTTGAAAAATGGTGAGTCTATTTCTATGGCGATTTGGGCTACAAATTTGTTTAACGAGGTAAGGAAAGTGATTGAGATTTTGCAGATTGAGGATGAAGCAGAAGAAGAAAAGTCGGCATCTGTTCAAGTACGATGTTTAGGATGTCGGGCGATTATTCGATCTAACCAAAAATTCTGTGAATATTGCCGGAGCCCTTTGTCGTAAAGGTACTAGTGATCGATTTACTTGGAGCTCATCTCCTTAGAACTTGATCGTCATAAAAAAAGCCTTGGCATTCCAAGACTTAAGTCGATGTCTCCTATAAAAATGATTGATAGATTATGGAAACTAATTTGGTGTTAAAGATCGAATTTGAACCGGTACGAGGCTTTCTGGTGGAGTTTGAGTCCACTGTGTTTATTTACATCGTCCTATCGTACTTACGAAGTAGAAACAACTCGACTAAATCTCTGCTAGCTAATATCACAAAGATAGCCATGATCATAAACTGAAAATTGATATATAGATTCTCGTCGCCACCTACGATGGTTCCCACGATCATGACAATCACAGTCAATCCCACTAAAAAGACATGATACCCATATAGCTTTTTATTCACATTTGCAACAATCGATTGCCAACGTTCATCGTTTTTGTACATACTCTCCATTGATAGCTTGTACTTTGCTGTTGTGGAAATAAAGACGAAAGCGAGGGTACTTCCTCCGATAGAAATAATACTATCCCAATTTGCCTCATCGCTTCTAAAGTATTCCACCAAAGAGCCATCAGCTAGACCAACCAGAAACATTCCAATTAATAAGATTCCTACAAATGCATTGTAGGTAATGATCATCTTATTTGCTGGTTCTGCTAATTCCGGACTTAAGTTTCGTGATTTTTTCAAAAAGTTTAAAAATGCTGTCAAAGCTAAGATAATTAAAACACTTAGCAATATGGTTTCACTGAACATTACTCATCACCCTCCTCTTTTAATCTAAACACATCGGTGACCTCAACTTCAAAAGCTTTGGCGATATTAAATGCCAATTCTAAGGAAGGGGTGTATTTGTATTTCTCAATGGATATGACAGCTTGCCTTGATATACCAACTTGTTCGGCTAAGTCTGCTTGTGTCCAATCCCGCTCTGCTCGCAGAACTTTGATTCGGTTCTTAATCAACGCCACCACTCCTTTACAAAATGTAACTAGTTGATTACATTCATAGTATATGACATAGAAGTTAACTTGTCAAGACAAAATGTAACGAAGTGGTTACTTTTTAAAAAAGTAGCGTGTCCATCTAATTTGTGGTACAATTTATTACTAATAAGGCAGGGTGATGGCGTTGCTAGATGGCTTTCTAAATTATTTGTTGATCGACCGCATGTTAAGCGAAAATACCATTAAAAGTTATGGGCTTGACATTCAGTCTTTTTTCACGTTTTTAGAAGAGAGAAAGATTCAGGTTGAAAACGTTAATAAGCAGGATTTGCAACAGTATTTAGCTCATTTGTATGACGTTGGATCCCGTGCTTCTACTGTTTCCCGGCATTTATCCACCATTCGGGCCTTTTACGACTATCTTTTGTTGGAAGGCGTTGTGACAGCTAGTCCTTGTGAGTTAATCGATCGTCCGAAGTTACCGAAGAAGTTACCAACGGTGTTGACCACAGGTGAGGTGACAGGTTTACTGGATAGTTTGACTTCTGATACACCGAATAATGTCCGGAATAAGGCGATGATTGAGTTGCTATATGCTTCTGGGATGCGGGTGTCAGAGCTGTTGGATTTAGACGTATCGGATTTGTATTTGGAAATGGGATTTGTGCGATGTTTAGGTAAGGGGTCGAAAGAGCGGATTGTCCCCATTGGGGAATTGGCCATCCAAGCGCTAGAGCAGTATTTAGGTAGGGGTGGTCGCGTAGCCCTCTTGAAAGAAGGTAAGAACACAGGCGCATTGTTTTTGAATCGGTTGGGATCGCGGATGTCACGGCAAGGGTTTTGGAAGATTTTGAAGGCGCAAGCTCTGGAAGCGGGGATCATCAAGGAGATTTCGCCTCATAAGTTGCGACATTCCTTTGCGACACATTTGGTTGAGAACGGGGCGGATTTGCGGATTGTTCAGGAGTTGTTGGGGCATGCTGATATTTCAACGACCCAGATTTATACCCACATAAGCAGGTCCCATTTGCAGAAGGTCATTGAAGAGGCACATCCGAGGAGTAAGAAGCGATGAATGAGAAGAAGATAGAGAAGGCTAGATTAAAGGATCTGAAGGAAACCGCGCGAAAAGAGGAAAAGCAGATGCGCAAGGAGATGCAGAAGAAGACGTTTTTTGGTCTTGGGAAGCATTACGACCCAGAGGATCCACGGATTATGGTGATGGCTCAGATGCCAGATGGAACTACAAGGCGAGGGATTAATTTGGGAAATCCTTTTGTGGGACGTGTTTTTTACTTTTTCGTGTTAGCTGTAATTGGGTTAGGACTTTGGTTATCAATAAGGGGTTAGGAGGATACTATGTTTAAACTTTTTACTTACGACGAATATGCTGAGAACATCTTTGACATTGATTTGGAGGGATTGTGGAAATCGGGAAAGCGTCTCATTTTAACCGACCTGGATAATACGTTGGTTGGAAGCGATCATCCCGTCCCAACGCCTGAAGTGTTGGCGTGGTTAGAGAAGGCTCATGAACTTGGCTTTGTGGTGAAAATTGCTTCCAATAATAGTCGGGAGCGAGTTGGGATTTTTGCTGAGGGTTTGGATATCGAAGCTTATGGTTTGGTCTATAAGCCTTTAGCATTTAAAGCACGTCGTTACATGAAAGGTTATAAGAAAAATGAAGTGGTCTTTATTGGTGACCAGTTGTTGACCGATGTGGCCGTTGCGAAGCGGTTAGGGGTGCATATGATTTTAGTCCGACCGGTGAAGCTATCGGCAGACGAGGACATTACGAAGTTCAACCGTAAAATTGAGCGTCGGATTGTAAAGGGGCTAAAGAAACGAGGGTTGCCGGTACCACCCCATGTTAAGGTGTAACTAGATAGAGGTGTAAGTATGGAAGAGTTGAATTGCATTGGTTGTGGAATTGGAATCCAGACAGAAGACAAGGAAAAGGTCGGTTATACGCCGGCGTCTAGTTTGGATAAGAGTGAGGATGGCGTCGTGTATTGTCAACGTTGTTTTCGTTTGAAGAATTATAACGACATCATCGACACGGAGTTAACTAGCGATGATTTTTTAAAGATTTTGCAAGGGATCGCCGATCAGGATGCGTTGGTGGTTAATATCATTGACGTTTTTGATGTGACGGGAACCATTGTTAAGGGGTTGATGCGTCACATTGGTGGCAACGATTTGATTGTGGCAGCTAATAAAATTGATTTATTGCCACGATCGGTGAATCCGGGGAAGATCAAGCACTGGCTTAACAAAGAGGTCCGTGACATGGGAATGACGCCCATTGATATCGAGGTGATCTCTTCTGAGAAAGGTCATGGCATTGATTCGTTGATGGAGATGATCAACAAGTACCGTCGAGGTCGCAGTGTTTATGTCGTCGGGTGTACCAATACCGGGAAATCAACTTTTATTAACCGGTTGATCCGTCAGTTTGCAGGCGTTGATCAGAGTTTGATTACGACTTCTCATTTTCCTGGGACGACCTTGGACATTATCGAGATTCCATTAGATGGTGAGGCATCGATTTTTGATACGCCAGGGATCATTAACGAGCATCAGCTGGTGCATTACATTGACAAGTCAGACTTTAAGTTGGTGATGCCGAAGAAAGAGATCAAGCCAGGTGTGTATCAGCTAAATGCCGAACAGACGTTGTTTATTGGGGGTCTAGTGCGAATGGATTTTGTTCGTGGGAATCGGACGGGATTTGTGACTCATTTTTCTAGTGGGTTGAAGATCCACCGGACAAAGCTTGAAAAAGGGTCAGAGCTGTGGGATAACCACGCCGGTGGCATGTTAGTGCCAGTCATTAAAGATGGGGAGGATTTGCGACCGCTTAAACGTCACGTCTTTAATGTGAAAACAGAGAAGGTTGATGTGGTAATTTCTGGTCTCGGGTTTATTACGATCCCTGGTAAGAAACAGGAAGTTCATGTGCACGCTCCGGAAGGTGTTGGGGTCTTTATTAGGCCGTCGATTTTTTAAAAGCTTTTTGGTTAACCGTCAATATCAAGGAAATTTCGATTAGAAGGGATTGCAATTTATGTTGAAAGTTCGTAGAATAGAGGTTGAGCCTAATTTGCGAACTTTTTTGGTGGCTTAGTGGTTGAAAGTTCTTAAACCGTCAAAAAAGTTATATTTAAGAACTTTTGGGACTTGAAAACGAGGGAAAAGTTCTTAAATCGGTAGTTTTTAGTCGACTTAAGAACATTAGGTGCTGAAACGGGCATGAAAAGTTCTTAAATCAGTTTGAAATTTGCAATTTAAGAACTTTTACCGGGTTGAAGTGGTCAGCAAAAACTTGAAGAGGGGATTAAATGTGAAAGAGTTAGAGAAATATTTAACGCGTGCTAAAATGGAACTTAAAGCCTTGAAGAAGGAGTTAGAGGCAGCTCCTAAAGGGCGGTTGGTTAAACGGGGAACTCGCTACACTCATGTTCTTGGTGAAAAAGAAGTGGGAATCACAAACGATGAGTAGCAGATTCGGCGGTTATACCGAAAGAAGTATGCCACCTGTCGGGCAAAGCAACTAACTGCAGATATTGCACTGGTGGAACGTGTATTAAAAAAATCAGCTGAGATTCCAGATGAGGAGCTTCTTAAATCTTTGCCTGCTAGCTATCAGGATTTGCCTGAAAGTTACGCTTACGAGTCTTCCATCAAAGAATGGGTGGAGGCACCTTATCAGAAAAATGAGTCTTTTTCTGAGCATCTGACGTTTACATCAAATGGAGGGACTCAGGTTCGGTCTAAGTCAGAAGTCCTGATTGCCAATCAATTGGAAGCACTCGGGATCCCATACCGGTACGATGCATTGGCTAAATTAGGAAAAAAGAGCATTTATCCAGATTTTATTATCAAACACCCATTTACAGGAAAAGTCATTTTATGGGAGCATTTTGGCGCCCTTCATAAAGAAGACTATGTGAAGCGAATGTATGAGAAAATGAGGCTGTATCGGGATTATGGGGTTGATCCAATTTATACTTTCGAGCCTGATGTTGAAAGTCCAAAGCATTTGAGAAAGGTGATTGAAAAACACATCTTAGCTAGATAGGTGATGAAGAAAAGTTAAATTAGGGAGGTGCTGCTGATGAGTTGGCGCTTTAATCAAATTGAAGATTATCTTAAAAACAATCTTACTGAGAAACGGTACCGCCACACTCTTGGTGTCGTGGCAACCGCGGAGCATCTGGCGATTCAACACGGTGTGGATGTTAACGATGCAAAGCTAGCGGGGCTTCTTCACGATGTGGCAAAAGAGATGGAGATTCAGGCTGTAGGGGAAATGTTGAGATCACATAGGGATGTGGATTACCTGAATCATTCTCAGAAAGTGTGGCATGCTCCCGTTGGTGCTTATGTGGCTAAGGAGAAGTTTGGTATTGAAAACGAGGGCGTGTTAAATGCCATTCGTTATCATACCACTGGACGCTCGGCCATGACTCCTCTTGAGAAGGTCATCTTTGTAGCGGACTATACGGAGCCAAATCGTACTTATGAGGGGTGTGTTCACGTTCGAGATTTGTGGAGCGACCTTGACCAAGCCGTCTGCGAGATCTTGAGGCAAAAAGTGGAGAAAGTACAGGCTGCAAGTAAGGGGATGCACCCAGATACGTTGGCGGCATATGAATATTATGTGCAGGTGGTTAACAAAAAAGGAAGTTAAAAAAAGAAGGAGTGATGAACATGGCATTAACAAAAGAATCGACTTATACGTTATCAAACGGTGTGGAGATCCCAGTGGTAGGGCTCGGTACTTGGCAAGCAGAAGAGGGAGAGGTTGCAGAACAAGCGGTGCTTGATGCATTAGAAGCGGGATATCGTCACATCGATACGGCAACAAGGTATGGAAACGAGAAAAGCATTGGCACTGCACTTAAAAAGTCGGGAATTCCACGAGAAGAAATCTTTGTGACCACCAAGGTCTGGGGCGATGCCCACACGTACGAAGATACGAGGGATCGATTTGAAACGTCTTTAGAGGACCTGCAACTGGATTACGTGGATCTGTATTTGATTCACTGGCCAAATCCGACCTCAGCTCGCGACTTCTGGCAGACGCGTAATCAAGAGGTGTGGCGTTATTTAGAAGCGGCTTACGAAGCAGGAAAAGTCCGTGCTATTGGTGTGGCGAATTTTCATGAAAGACATTTGGATTCTTTACTTGAGACAGCTCGCATCAAGCCGATGGTTAACCAAATTTATTTAAGCCCAAGTGACATGCAAAAAGAGGTTGTGTCTGCTAACGATAAGCATGATATTTTAACTCAAGCTTATTCGCCGCTTGGTACAGGGACGCTGTTGGAAGTATCAGAGTTGGCCACGATTGGTGATAAGTATGGGAAGAGCCCGGCTCAAGTGGCATTGCGCTGGAGTTTGCAACATGGGTTCAACCCCTTGCCAAAGTCCACCAATACGGGGCGCATTGTAGATAACATCAACCTCTTTGACTTTGAATTGACCGCTGAAGATATGAAGGTTATCGATGGTTTACATGGGACGGCTAAAATGGCTCACAACCCAGATGAAACCGCACATTAAAGTAGAAAACCGCCTTGCCTTGATTTGAACGATTGCCCTATCTATTTAACAGGGCGTTGTTCACGGCAGAGCGGTTTTTTGGTGTGGTAAACTTGGGGAGTTCTTAAATGCGGTAATTTTAACGACTTTAAGAACTATTTGAGGTGCAATTTTCAAATAGAGTTCTTAAATTTGATATTTTAATCCATTTTAAGAACAATTGGGCGCTAAAAAAAGGTTGATCAGTTCTTAAATCGTCAATTTGTCACCGATTTAAGAACTCCTCCTCAAAACACCCCTGAGCAGGATTTTCAGGCTTAAAGGGGTGAAAAAACACCCCTAGTTAGGACATTTAAGCCCAATAGGGATGTTAGGAGTTAATTATCCTAATTTCACAGCGGTCTCTAAGCCTACTTTCAACATATCGGTAAAGGTTAGCTGGCGCTCTTCTGAGGTTGTCGCCTCACCGGTGAACACCATATCAGATACCGTCAAAATAGCTAGAGCATTTTTACCTAAACGAACGGCGTTGGCATACAGCGCTGCGGCTTCCATTTCAACCGCCAAGATTCCCATTTTTTCCCAAGACTTATAGGCATCGGCATGGTCGTTGTAAAACACGTCGCTGGTCATGATGTTTCCAACTTTAATTTTCGTCCCAAGCTCTTTTGCAGACTCGACCGCTTTTTCGAGCAAGTCGTAGCTAGCAATCGGTGCGTAGTGACCGGCGAACTGATACTGATACAAGTAGTTGGAATCCGTTGAGGCACCCATCCCGATGACCACGTCTTTTAGCTGGACGCCACCTCCGATTCCGCCGGCTGTCCCTACGCGGATGATGTTTTCTACCCCGTAGAATTTGAATAATTCGTAAGAATAAATCCCGATAGAGGCGGCTCCCATACCTGAACCCATCACCGAGATGCGAACCCCTTTATACGTTCCCGTAAATCCTAGCATGTTGCGGACGCTGTTAAATTGTACCACGTCTTCTAAGAAGGTTTCAGCGATAAATTTTGCTCGCAACGGGTCGCCGGGCATTAAGACTGTTTTGGCGATTTCGCCCTCTTTTGCTTCAATGTGTGCCGTTGGTAACGTTTGTGCTTGACTCATGTTAATCACTCCTAATTTTTAAAATCTTATTTGATGACCGCTGGTAGAAAGCTGACCCCTTGAATATCGCCACCGACTTCTAAATAATCGAGGATCGTTTTTCCAATATCAGAAAACGTCGATCTTGTACCTAGATTAATCCCGGATTTAATGTGTTTGCCGTAAACGAGTAAGGGAACGTATTCCCGAGTATGATCCGTTCCTTTAAACGTCGGATCGCAACCGTGATCGGCGGTTAGGATCAGGATGTCATCTTCTTTTAAAGCAGCCATGATTTCCGGTAGTCGTGTATCGAATGCCATTAATGCTTTGGCGTAACCTTGCGGATCGCGACGGTGCCCATATAGGGAATCGAAGTCGACTAGATTAGCGAAGATCAGTCCAGCACTATCTGCTTGCAGATGATCGATAATGGCATCCACACCAACTTCATTGGACTTGGTTGGGGTGGAGTTTGTGATACCAACGCCAGCGTAAATGTCGCTGATCTTCCCAATGGCATTGACGTCTTGGCCTGATTCTTTAATGTAATCCAGCATGGTTTTAGCCGTTGGTGCCACGGAATAGTCTTTGCGGTTTGGAGTCCGAGTGTAGTTGCCGGATTCGCCGATGAAGGGGCGGGCGATGACCCGAGCCACGTTCCACTGGCCAACGAGCATTTCTTTGGCCGTCTTGCAGATGGCATATAGTTCTTCTAGTGGCACCACTTCTTCGTGGGCTGCTATTTGGAAGACGCTGTCTGCTGACGTGTAGACGATGAGGTCGCCGGTTGCTACGTGGTCGTCGCCTAATTCCTCGATAATGGCCGTTCCAGAAGCCACGCAATTTCCGATGACTTTTCTGCCGACTTTTTCTTCAAAAGCAGCGATTAAGGCTTGTGGAAATCCTTGTGGATAAGTGGGGAAAGGATGGTCAACTTTTAAGCCAGCTAGCTCCCAATGTCCGGTTGTGGTGTCTTTTCCAGGGGATACTTCTGCTAGTTTTCCACAGACCCCTGTGAACAACTCATTTCCACAACCGACTTCTGCTAACCCTTCAATGTGAGAGAGGCCTAAGTTGCAAAGGTTAGGGAGGAGCATTTCAGGGACTGCTTTTTTCATGTTTAATAGGGTGTTAGATCCAACGTCGCCATATTGATCGGCGTCTGGCAAGGCGCCAACACCTAAACTATCTAGTACGATTAAGGCCACACGTTTTGTCATAAACATCGCCTCCTTGTTTAAATTTCTAAGTATGTTTCCCCATTTGCGAAGTGGCGCGCTTTTAATTCTTCTAGGATTGGGATCCCAGCAGAAGCGCCGATCCGGGTCGCACCGTTTTTCACCATTTCTAGGAAAGTGTCCGCCGTTCTAATTCCGCCTGATGCTTTAACTTGGACGCAATTTGGGGTAGAAGTCGCCATTAGCAAGATGTCTTCTGCGGTGGCGCCATCCGGTGTGGTGCCGGTTGACGTTTTAATAAAGCTCGGTTTGACCTCGCTGGTGATCTCGCACAATTTTGCAAGTTGTTCAGTCGTTAAGTAACCATTTTCAAAGATGACCTTGGATTTTGCGCCAGCCTCATTGCAAACGGCCACGATTTGCTCCATTTCTTTTTTGATGTAGTCCCAGTTTCCTTCTAATGCCTCGCTGACGTTAATCATGTAGTCGATTTCGTTGGCACCAATGGCTAAGGCGTTCTTTGTTTCAAAGACTTTTGCTTCTATGGAGGTTTGACCGAGGGGGAAACCGATGACGCAGCAAGCTTTAATGTCGGTGCCTGCTAATGCAGCTCCAGCTATTGGTGATTTCACTTGGTTCACACAAACCGATGCGAAATGGTAATCCTTTGCTTCTTGGCACAGTGCCTGGACGTCAGCGATGGTGGCGGTTGCCTTTAAGTTGGTATGGTCAATTAGACGTGCTAGCTGATCCAATGTGTATTTTTTCATGGGGTGACCTCCTGTTAATTTACAAACGATCGACAAATGGCCAAAATCGCCAGAATGTCGCTATTTTTGATCTGAAACGTTACTCATAATAGCGACAAATGGCCGAAATCAGCAGAATGTCGCTATTTTTGGTACGAAATATCCTCTGGACTAGCGACAAATGGCCAAAATCAGCAAAATGTCGCTAGTTTACCGATAGCAGCGCGCTTTGTTAGTATTTCTCTACCCTATCTTTTGTAATGCGAGCATAAATCAGAGGTGGGGCAGTGGTGGGCTCTGGACTAAATTCGAAGCCTGCTAAGAAAACTTCCTCCGCGGATTTAAGACTGGCCTGATTATTCGTATGGAAGGTGGCCAACACATCGCCGGCATTAACTTTGTCGCCAGTTTTAGCGTGGAGCATAATCCCAGCGCTATAATCGATGTCGTCATCCACCGTCACACGGCCGGCACCTAGCATACAAGAGGCCAACCCGCAACCTTCCGCATTCATGTGGGCGATGTAACCCGATGACCGGGCAATGACCTGATGCTGGGTCGCTGCTTTTTCAAACAGATTAGTATCTTCCAAATACTTAGTCTCTCCGCCTTGCGCCTTAATAATCTCAACAAATGTCTCAAAAGCCTTCCCATTATCAAGTTGTCCGCTGGCCTGCTTTCGGCAGTCTTCAATCTCAGCACCTGTTGCTAGGTGAATCATGTTGGCTGACAGCTCAACACAGATGTCCCTTAAGTCGGCTGGACCAATCCCATTTAAAACGTCGACGGCTTCAATGACTTCTAACGTATTCCCGATGGCGTAACCCGTAGGGACGTTCATATCGGTAATTAAGGCGGCCATTTTACGACCACAATTGTCGCCAATGTCGACCATGGTTTGTGCCAACTCCAAGGAATCTTCAAAGGTCTTCATAAAAGCGCCACTACCGGTTTTCACGTCCAAGACGATCCCGTCGGCACCAGAAGCGATCTTCTTACTCATGACGCTAGCTGCAATCAAGGAGACGTTATCTACCGTGGCTGTCACATCCCGTAAGGCGTATAAATGCTTATCAGCAGGTGCTAATTCTCCCGTTTGACCGGCTAAACAGGCGCCAACTTCGTTCACAATGTTTAAAAATTCTGCTGGTTCAAAATCAATGCGAACACCGGGAATAGCCTCAATTTTATCAAGGGTTCCACCGGTATGACCAAGACCACGACCAGACATTTTCGCTACTTTTACTCCTAAAGAAGCGACAACGGCCATGACCACAAAGGTGGTTTTATCGCCAACGCCACCGGTGGAATGTTTATCGACTTTGATGCCATCAATTGGAGAAAGGTCGACCGTATCCCCCGAATTAGCCATGGCCATGGTTAAAGCTGCCGTCTCCTCACTGTTCATCCCTTTAAAATAAACCGCCATGGCGAAGGCTGCCATTTGTTCGTTAGGAATGTCGCCTTTGGTAAAGCCTGCGACCATAAAATCAATCTCGGCGGTGGTTAACGCTAAACCGTCTTTTTTCTTTTGAATTAAATCGTACATTCTAATCATAAGCCAACCTCCTTAAGCTAAATCTGCTGGACCAAACCGATGGGGAAGAATTTCCTCCAAGATGGTCTCGTGAATGCTCCCATTCTCGGCTCCCATGATCACACGGAAATTGCTGTCGCAAAACTCAGCCATCACTTGACGACAGACCCCACATGGGTAGCATAGTTCTGCTTTTTCACCACGCTTCCCACCAACCACGGCAATGGCTTCAAATTCAGTGACCCCTTCGGATACCGCTTTAAAGAAAGCCGTTCGCTCAGCACAATTAGTCGGTGTGTAGGAAGCCGACTCAATGTTACAACCTTGATAGACTTGACCGCCCTTAGCGAGAAGGGCAGCCCCCACTTGGAAATTGGAGTAAGGGGAGTAAGATTTTTCTTTGGCTTCAAAAGCTAGTTTCACTAATTCTTCGTTGTTCATTCTGGTCACTTCTCCTTTAAACGGTCACTACGTTTTCTAAACCGTTAGCTTCGGCCATTTTTTTCAAATTCTCCATCGTACTATCACTGGGAACACGACTCTCAATCAGATGACTCCTAACACCGAGTGGTCGGTATTTAATTAACTTGTACCGCACTTCAGGATCCAAACTAGCTAATAACCAGCTAATTTGATCCACGTTGTGATCGTTGTTTAACACGTCAGGAACGATCACCGTTCGAACTTCGTACAGTTTCCCAATACTAGCCAAATGGTGCAAATTCTTTAAAACAATCTCATTGGAATGCCTTGTCAACATCTGGTGTTCTTCCGAATCAAAAGATTTAACGTCTAACATCACCTGATCCACAACCGCCATTAACTCAGGTGCGGCTTCTAAATCGGTGCTCCCGTTGGTATCGATAAAGAAGGTTAACCCTAAATCCTTGACGGCATGTCCCAATTCGGTCAAAAATTCCTTTTGCAAGGTACACTCTCCACCTGAAACGGTAATGCCAGATAGGAAGGGTTGCACCTTTTTAATTTCTGTTACAACGTCCTCTACCGTTAATCGCTTTAAATCATTACTTGGACCGTTCGTAATCGTCTCCGGATTATGACAATATAAGCAATCAAAATTACAACCTTGCAGAAAAATAGCCATGCGATTGCCTGGCCCATCGACGGAACTGAAAGGAATGATCTTATTAACGACTCCTCTAATCATGGTTCCGTACTTTTCGCTCTAAGACCTTGTTATTGTTGACGCCACCAAGACCAAGAACGACGGTATCGTGTAGAACTTGCTCGCCTTTGGCTAAAGCTTCCATGTCTGATTTTTTCACTAAATAACCGGTAATGCGCATAACGTCTACGTCTGATCCGTATAAAGAGAAGTAGCGCAGACCAGCAGTAAAGCTACCTTTAATGATGTCTAACACGTATTCTGGATTGACTTCAGCGGTCTCGTCGAAGACGAAAATATCACCGATTCCCGATGGGAAATACTGGTGGAAAGGTGCACTTTGGATGAGATGCTGATGAATTTCTGGTTCCTCACCTACTGGGATGCGACAACCCGGGCTAACGCCGATGTCGGTGTCGATGCCCACTTGCGCATGAAGCAAGTAACGTTCATTGGTGCAATAAGGTGCAGGATGAGCGTCGACTAACTTCTGTAAGGTTTTAATAATTTCCAGTCCCAAAGCATCGGCTTCTTTGTTATGACCAAAGCGATCCTTTTTATCCGTTGCATCGAGCAAAACATTGACGCATTCTGCTAAACCGACCAAACCAAACATCGACGTAAACTTATCTTTGCTAATAAAACCTTCCTTTACTAAGAAATGACTTTCAAAAAAGCCAGACTCTTCGACTAAGAACTTCACCCGTTGATCCATGTAATGACAAATTCGTGCCGTTGCATCCGGTAGGACCGTCGTTAAGAAATGATCCACACTATCCGCTTCTTCTGCTAACCGCGATAATACCAGGCGTACTAAACTATGGCTTCCTCCACCAATTGGCAAGCCGTTGTAACAACTCACAATGCCATAGTCACCTAAATCTTTCGTGAACATGTCGTGATTAGCAAAGCTTGGCTTTGCACACGCCATTGCTGTGTTAATGGCAAGGGTGGCCAGTTCCTTGCTGGTATCTTCATTAAATTTCAAGGTCAAATTTGGAACGGCATCTTGCAATTCACGTTGCACCTTTAAAATAATCCGAGCCGCTTTGGAATCAGTCGGCCCTAAGTTGCCGTGACAAAACGAATCGGTGATGGTGCGATCTAGATGGATAAAGAATAGTTTAATGGCTTGGTATGCCTCTTCTTCGTCGACAATAAACGGATCTAAAAGGGCATCTAAATTTCCAACGTAAACCGGCATGGTTGTAATCGACGGCACGTGTTTATAGAAAATCAACAAGTGATTGGTAGCCTCCCAAATATTAGTTGGAGGGTCAAGACGAAGGAAGCTACAACCTTTTTCCATAAAGATGCTGTAATTCGGTACGATGTACCGGGGACGATAAGGGGCATTCCCTTCAAAAAGGTCACAAATAATCCCTTTATCGCGATAATCTTGTACTTCATCGGTAATGTTTAGAACGTTTAAGGTGGCCTCACCAGCTCGTGCTAAAGCAACTACTTTCTGCTCGAAAGTCAGCACACGATCTTTTATTAAATCTAATACTTGGCTCATGGTTTCACTTCCCTATGTGTAAGTTTTCTTAGGTCAAATTATACCACACAAGCGCCCCGGACGCTAGATGTCCCAGTGGCACTCGCCTCGTTTGACAATTTGTCAAATTTAACATATAATCATGATGTAAAAATTTTAAATATTTCCTCATATAGTGTCGATGATATGGAGCGTAAGTCTCTACCTGCTTACTGTAAAAAAAGCAGATTACGATGACTTTTCATGTAGCAGACTTTTATTCCTTGGAATGGAAGTTTTTTTGTTGGATTGAACCATACGTAGAGGAGTCAAGGGGGCTAGACCAAGGGATAAAACCTTTACATTTGTTGCAAAATATATTAAAATAACAGGAGTATCTCGGTTGAAATCGGGTTAAAATAAAGGTGTATAAACCACACCAAAAGGAGCGTTTAGGATGAAAAAATTTCTTAAGTTTATGGTAGCCGTTGCGTTTGTAGGCGCGTTAGTAGCATGTGCTGACGACGATAACAATGGTGGAGCTACAGAGGATACAGGAGAAGTGCGCGTTGCTTTAATTACTCACTCACCAGATTCGGTATTAGATGACGGATCTTTCAACCAAGGGGCTTGGGATGGAATTGAGCGTTTCTTAGAGGCAAACGGACTAAATACGACGGATCATGCAGAATCATTTATTCCTAATGAAGCAAGTGATGCCGCACGTATTGATACGTATGAGCAAGCCATCAATGCTGGATTCGATGTCCTCGTTTTACCAGGGCACCATCACCAACACGCTGTTTATGAGGCGCAGGACATGTTCCCAGGGACAACGTTTATTGTGGTAGATGCCGTTCCAACTAATCCTGATACCAATGAACGTCGCGTTGAAGACAACGTCGCAGCGATCTTACATACGGAGCACGAAGCTGGTTTCTTAGCTGGGTATGCTGCCGTTAGAGAAGGTTATAGAGATTTAGGATTCATGGGTGGGTTGCCAATTCCTAACATCGTTCGTTTTGGATACGGATTTATTCAAGGTGCAGAGCATGCAGCTCAGTACTTAGAGTTAGAGCCAGGTAGTGTCGCGATCAACTACACGTACTTAGGTGCATTTGCTCCAGACCCTGCCCATACAACAGCAGCCGCAGCCTGGTATGCATCAGGAACGGAAGTGATCTTTACAGCGGCTGGTGGAGCTGGTGGATCGGTTATGACAGCGGCTGAAACGGCAAATGCATCGGTAATCGGTGTCGACGTGGATCAGCATGCACAGTCATCTTCAGTTATCACATCGGCACTTAAGCGTTTAGATAACACCGTATATAGCACGCTAATGAGCTACATCAACGATGACTTTAACAGTGGAGTTACAACCTTCGATGCCACAATGGACGGTGTCGGCCTAGCATTAGAAAACGCTAGAATGGAAAACTTCACACAAGAAATGCTTGATGCAGTTCTTGAAGGGCTTGCAACTGGAGAGATTCAAATGGATGAGACATTTGAACTAGAAGTGTTACCAGAAACGGAAATCGTTGTCGTTACTGAGTTTTAGTAAATAAAGTATTTAAAAGGTAGAAAGAAGGTCACTCCTGTGACCTTTTTGCCCTTTTACCTGAGAATCTGTGTCTAAAGGAAGGCGAATTTATGTATATCATTGAGATGCGAAACATCCGGAAAGAGTTTCCTGGTATCGTGGCAAACGATAATGTGACATTGCAATTAAAAAAGGGAGAAATCCATGCTTTACTAGGAGAAAATGGAGCAGGGAAGTCTACCTTGATGAGCGTGCTCTTTGGCCTTTATCAGGCAGAAGAGGGCGACATTTATAAAGACGGTAAAAAAGTAACGGTGAATGGACCAGGAGATGCCAACCAACTAGGGATTGGAATGGTTCACCAACACTTCAAGCTCGTTCATAATTTTACGGTGTTAGAAAACATTATTCTTGGTGTTGAAACCACAAAAAACGGCGTTCTTAAAATGAAAGAGGCCCGTAAGAAAGTCCTAGCTCTATCTGAAAAATACAATTTTAACATTGATCTCGATAAGCAAATTCATGAAATTAGCGTGGGGATGCAGCAACGGGTTGAAATATTAAAAATGTTATATCGCGAGAACAACATTCTGATTTTTGACGAGCCAACAGCGGTTCTAACCCCTCAGGAAATTGAATCGTTAATGAGTACGATGCAAGAGATGGCCAAAGAAGGGAAATCGATTTTATTTATCACCCATAAACTAGACGAAATTAAGCAGGTAGCTAATCGCTGTACCATCTTACGCAAAGGAGAATACATCGGAACTGTTGATGTAGCAGAAACATCGAAAGAAGAACTTTCTGAAATGATGGTAGGACGAAAGGTGAGCCTAAGCTTAGAGAAAAAGGAAGCAAATCTTGGTGATGTGGCTCTTTCCGTGAAAAAGCTCTGTCATAAAAAAGGGAAAGGAGCCTCCTTTAAAGGTAATTATGTCTCTTTTAATTTGAGATACGGTGAAATTTTATGTCTGGCAGGCATTGAAGGGAACGGACAAATGGATGTAGTTGAGGCCTTAACCGGATTAAAAATACCAGATTCAGGTGAGATTATCCTAGATGGCAAAGACATTAGCAAGGCTTCGATCAGAGAGCGGACTAATATCGGGATGGCCCATATTCCAGAGGACCGCCACAAGCATGGACTAGTCTTAGAGTATACACTAGCGCAAAATGCGATTTTGCAAACCTATAACCACTCTGCCTTTTCTCGCTTTGGCTTTTTAAACAAAGAAGCCATTTCTGAATATGCTAGGAAGTTAATTGACCGGTTTGATATTCGGTCTGGTCAAGGGGAAGAAACACCGACTCGCTCCATGTCAGGTGGAAATCAGCAAAAAGTGATCTTGGCGCGCGAAATTGATCGTGATCCAAACGTATTAATTGCTGTTCAACCGACCCGTGGCTTGGATGTTGGTGCCATTGAATACGTTCATAAGGAGCTTTTGCAACAGCGTGATAAAGGAAAAGCGGTCCTCCTTGTTTCTTTGGAACTAGAAGAAGTGATGAACGTGTCAGATCGAATTTTGGTCATGTATGAGGGGGAGATTGTCGGTAATGTTAAACCGAAAGATGTCACCTTCCAGGAACTAGGCCTTTACATGTCAGGTGCGAAAAGAGATAGGAGATACGGTACGTTACGTGCATCAATTAAAAGTGGATGGCACATGTCAGGTGCTAAGAAAGGAGTGACCTCATAATGAAAAAAGAAGGTTTATATGATTTCCTTTCATCGATTGTTGTGATTATAATTGGTCTATTTATTGGATTAGTGATCCTTTTAATTAGCGATGCCTCCCAAGCCTTGACAGCATTTGGAACCATCTTAACTTCTGGTTTTTCATCGATGCGAAATTTTGGTGACGTCTTACTCTTATCAGCTCCAATTATTTTAACGGGACTTTCCGTTGCCTTTGCTTTTAGAACTGGTCTCTTTAACATTGGTGCCAGCGGTCAGTTTACCATTGGTGGTTTCACAGCCGTCTATATCAGCTTGGAATTTACCTTTATTCCAGCACCTTTAAGAATCGTTGTAGCCATCTTAGCAGCCACATTAGCCGGTTCTCTTTGGGGAGCTATTCCAGGACTGCTCAAGGCATACCGTAACGTTCATGAAGTCATTGGGTCGATTATGACCAACTACATTGGCATGCTGCTAGTCAACCATCTGATCCTGACCCGTATCTTTGATCCCCTTGGAACGTCACAGCGTCTTGCAAACGAATCAACTTTACCAACGCTGGGATTTGAAAACATCTTTACAGATGGCGTTAGACATTCTCACATTAACATTGGCATTTTAATTGCCATTGCCGTTGCGATTTTGATTTACATCGTCTTGGAAAAAACGACCTTCGGATATGAATTAAAAGCTTGTGGATTTAATAAAGATGCAGCGGAGTACGCTGGGATCAACGCCAAGCGAAACATCGTTTACTCCATGATGATTAGTGGAGCTTTAGCTGGTCTCGCAGGTGCCATTAACTTTATGGGAAGTGCCGGTCTGGCCATGGGAACCGCTGACGTGTTAGCACCAGAAGGCTTTGTCGGTATTTCCGTTGCCTTCCTCGCCTTAAGTAACCCCATCGGTGTCGTCTTCTCAGGTTTATTGATCTCTTACTTAACCCTTGGTGGCTCAGGTTTGCAAGCGTTTGGATTCTCCTTTGAGCTTATTCAAATGGTCATCGCCATTATCATTTATTTCTGTGCTTTCGTATTCTTAGTTAAGAGCTTCTTGAAAAAGCGTGGCAAAAGATTTTCGAAATTAAAGGAGGAGGAAGCCTAATGAATATGTTATACTTTATCATCCAACATACCATGTTTTTTGCTATTCCTTTAATGATTGTGGCACTAGGTGGCTTGTTTTCAGAAAAATCTGGTGTTCTTAATATCGCCTTAGAAGGGAAAATGGTTCTAGGCGCTTTCGTTGGAACGTTAATTATTTCTAACTTCCAAGAGCAACTTCCAGGTCACGGGATTCTTTTTATTGCGTTATTAGCCGCGATGTTAATCGGTGTATTGGTCTCGTTGCTTCACGCTTACGCTTCGATTAACTTAAAAGCAAACCAGACCATTAGTGGGATTGCCATTAATATGTTTGCACCGGCAGCTGCCATTTACTTTTCTCGTACCATTCATGGGTCACAAAGCATTCATTTTCAGAACCAATTCAGAATTGACCACATTCCAGGACTTGGCAGCATCCCGATCATTGGTCCATCCCTGTTTCAAAACACCTATGTGACTACCTTCTTAGGTTTCGCCTTATTAGCTTTAGGTACGTTTGTTTTATACAAAACAAGGTTTGGTCTTCGTTTACGTGCTTGTGGTGAGCATCCTGGTGCAGCCGATTCCGTTGGCATTAATGTCGCTAAAATTCGTTACGCAGGTGTGATGATTTCAGGAGCCTTAGCTGGAATGGGTGGACTGATCTTTATCATCCCAATCTCAGCTGTATTTGATGGCAGTGTGTCCGGATACGGATTCTTAGCACTGGCCGTGCTGATCTTCGGTGGTTGGAACCCAGTCAAAATTGTCTTCGCTGCCTTGTTTTTTGGCTCACTACAAGCCATTGCTTCCAGCTATGCAGCCATTGATTTCTTGCGCGATCTTGACTTACCAGCCCACTTCTACCGGATGCTTCCTTACATCGCAACCTTGGTTCTGCTTGCGATTACGTCAAAAGGAACCGTTGGACCAAAAGCATTGGGTCAACCCTACGACAAAGGGCAACGATAGAAGCATATTTGCTCGTATTTAAGATGAAAAGATTTCCTATTAGCTCAAACCCTTTAAATTTGGTAAATTTGAGCTAGAGAAAACTGGAAGTAAAGCAAAAATTAGCTCAAATCACTAGAAAATAGACGATTTGAGCTAATCCTGATGCAAAGGTGATGATCACATAATGACAGCACATGAGAAACTGCAGACGACCATCTGCCACTATCAACCAACCAATGATTTAGAGCAGCAAGACCAGAAAATGATCCTAAACTACATGGAGCGATTCAAAGAAGAATTATTGACCCGAGAAAATGGAATCGCCCATTTTACTGCTTCTGGCTTTATTCTAAATGAAGCGATGGATAAAACGTTAATGGTTCATCACAACATTTACAACAGTTGGGGCTGGACCGGTGGTCACGTTGATGGAGAAGTCGACCTACTGAAGGTCGCCATCAAAGAAGCGGTGGAAGAAACTGGTGTTGAGGGAATTGAAGCTTTGACTGATCAACCGCAAGCCATTGACATTATCCCAGTTTGGCAACACCACAAAAAAGGCGAGCCTGTTAGTGCTCACCTTCACTTAAATGTGACCTATCTACTTCTTGCCGATGAATCGGCCCCATTAACCGTTAAAGTAGACGAGAACAGCGGTGTTAAATGGATTCCTCTTGATGCAGTTAAAGACTATTGTAGCGAACCTCAAATGATGCCGATTTATAACAAGCTGATTGAAAGAAGTCGACGCCTTAATTAGGTGATTGGCTTTTTTATTTAGCGCATTAAGAAAACGGCGATAGCGATTGAATGCAACACAGAAGCGGCATTAACAAAAACATGGAAGACACCATGCATGTATTTTTTCTTTTTTCCTAACACGTAAAACACCACACCGGCCATGTAAAGTAACCCACCAATTAGAATGATGATAAAGAAAGTTGAGCCAAGGACGGCAATCAATTGATTGATCCTAAATAAAGCCATCCATCCCATGCCGATGTAACAAATTAATGAAAAAGTCATGAATCGCTTTAAGTCGATGATGTTTAAGATAATACCGATTACAGCTAGCCCCCAGATGGCACTAAACATGATCCAAGCTTCTACGGGATAAACTGCTCTGAATTGGGTGAGTAAAACCGGCGTATACGTTCCTGCAATCAGAATAAAAATTGTACAATGATCCAATGTTCGAAAGACTTTTTTGGCTTTACCAACCTTAAGCCCGTGATAGACGCTAGACATGGTAAACAACAGAATAACCGAAAGACCATAAACAAGAGCAGTTGCGACACCCCAAATGTTTTGAGCAAAAGCAGCAATGATGATGCAAACGAGGAGTGCCACAACACCAAGTCCACCACCAACGATGTGGCTAATCATATTAAACAATTCTTCTCCCTTAGTATAGCGTGGTTTCTCTAATGCATTTGTCATTTTACCTTCCTCCCATTTTCACAAGTGTTAACTTGCTTTTATTATACAGTCCTGAGGCTAAAAAAGAAAGAACTCTTGGAATTTTATGTTATACTTATAAGCACCTTTTAGCGAGCCGAACAGTTTTTAAAATAATTTGTCTTGCCAAAATTCAGAGAAGTTGCCTACGTTGTGCTTCTCTTTTTTTCTGCCTTGAAAAACTCCAATTAATAAAAATCCAATCAGATCGCTTTGCAAGAAATCTGTATCTAAGTGGTTAACCAAAAAAGAAAAGCCAGTGAAACCCACTGCAAAGTTTGCCTAGGGGTTGTTTATTTTATGTTTTCCATTTTCCTCTTGACTTTTATACTCCCCTATGTGATAAAATTTGATAAAGGGGCTGTCTCGTGAAGAGAGAGTGAGAAAAAGGTCAAAAAAGTCGCGAACTAGTGTAAACTAGAGCGCGACTTTTTGGTATAATTTAGTTATG
>JGI24703J35330_11748643_pt1 | contig 23143 bp, 19 predicted proteins | sample TergutNt197P1_FD_35330 | JGI IMG/M metagenome (IMG submission 35330)
TATCAGGTAAGTACTTATTTTAACAAAAACCTGACAATTTTGAGATTAATTTTGTTCTAGGACTTGAAAATTCCCCATTTGTCAACAGTCTGAAAGCACCGAAGTGCTTTTTTGAGCTGACGTGTCATCATAAGTTTTCAAATACGCAGGTGGCATCACCCACATATTGAGCAATGGCACTTGTTACATGGACAGGTGTTTTATTGATGGTTAGAATTCTCGCATCTGGACGGGCATACTGGATCAAGCTAGCAAAGGGATAAACCTGAAAGCTCGTCCCCACAATCACAACAGTATCTGCTATCGATAAAGCATCTATGGAACGGTGAATCGAATCTGAATGGATCTGTTCGTCGTACAATATCACATCTGGCCTGACCAAGCCACCACAATCTTTATGCAAATAAGAGTCAGCAAAATCGGCAGTTTGAACCGTTTGTTTACACGTCATGCAATAACAGGTTGCCATGGAACCATGAAACTCCACTACGTTTTTACTACCCGCCTGAAAATGAAGCCCGTCAATGTTCTGCGTAATAACTGTCACATTTTTTACCATCTGCAATTCAGCCATTTTTTCATGGATCACATTTGGCATAACCCCCGGTAGGTAAAGTTGCTTACTAAATTGATGGAAATCTTTCGTGTCCTGGAGCAGGGCTCGCTTACTTAAGAGGTACTCAGGTTCTTTAACACCTTCTGTGGTATAAAGACCATCTAGTCCACGATAATCTGGGATCCCACTTGGGGTCGAAATGCCAGCTCCCGTCATGAAAACTAGGTTGCGACTTTCTTTAATTAAGTTAGCCATTTCAGTAGCAGCAGTCATAACGCCAGCTCCTTTTACTTCTTTTTACTATAACCCGTTTGAAAGTCAACTTCACTTTGTAAGGTTTCATTTGCCATATAGTGAGCCATGTTTGTAGTGAGAAGCTTTATGAAACGGTTCTTTGTTTCTTTCAAGGCATAATTTCCGGAAACATGAGGCGTAATAACAAGGTTTGGTGTTTGCCAAGCACGATGCTCTTTAGGCAGAGGTTCCGGATCGGTAACGTCAAGGACGGCACCTTGAAGCTGTCCTTTTTCTAATACATCGCACAGTGCTTCTGTATCAACGGCATTTCCACGACCAACGTTAATGAAGATGGTGCTTTCTTTCATGTTGGCAAAGCGGTCAGCATTATACATTTTCAGTGTTTCCGGTGTGTTTGGAACACTTGATACGATCACATCTGCACGAGGAATTTGCCGGTCTAATTCTTCGTTAGTATAAACTTCATCGACGTATTCTTCGTTACCATAAATGGTTCGCTTAATCCCAATGGTGTAACCACCAAGAGCTTTTACCCGCTTGGCGAGTTCAGTTCCAATATCGCCTAGTCCGACAATCAGGAAAGTTGACCCAAAAATAGATTGGATTTCCCCTTCGCTTTGCCATAGATTTTGACGTTGATTATCTAGGTAGCGATGGAATTTTCTTTGCATGAGTAGGGTTGTCCCAATGAGGTATTCAGAAATGGTTAGTCCATAAGTCCCTGTTGCGTTAGTAAGTAAAGCTCCCTCTGGTAAGACACCAGGTGTGGTATACCCATCTGTACCAGCACTTGTTAACTGTAGCCATTTTAGACTTTGGAACCTTGGTAGTAAATCATGCGTGCATTTTCCAACCAAAATCTCTGTTTCATTAAAATCTTGTTCAGCAAGCTCATCTTCTGACTTGTATTGAATGTCGAATCTTCGAAATTGTTCAAGGCATTCTTGAAATTCAGAAGAAGCTTGAATCCAATCAACTAAAACGATCATTTTTTTGTTCATTTTACTCATTCCTCTCTGCTTTATTAGAGCCAGCTCTTACGTAGAACTTTTCAATGTGTTGCGACATTGCTTTTTGAGCTAGAACAGGGTCTTTAGCCATAATGGCATCGTAAATAGTGGTGTGCTCTGCATGAACTTCTTCAAACTGAATGGAAGTTGTGAGACCTAGTTTACTTTCTTGCTGTACAAGGTTGCGAATGACAAGCAATAAGTTTAGGATAATTGGGTTATCGGCACATTCTGCAATGGCTTGGTGGAATTCACGGTCTAAATCTAAAAAGCTTTCGAAGTCGCCAGATTTATAAGCTACATCGGATTTTTCAAAAATCTCAGTCAGTCTTTTAACACAGATGTCGTCTCGGCGCATAGCAGCTAATCTGGCACATTCGTTTTCTAAGATGTTTCGAAGATCAAGTACATTTTTAGTATGCTGGCTGTCCATGTAAAACGACCAAGATAAAGGAGCGATAAAGAAGTGTTGACTTCCAGCAGCGATAAACGTCCCCTTTCCAGGAAGAATGTCAATTAATCCAAGAACTTGAAGGGCTTTTAATGCTTCTCTGATAATCGTTCGTCCTACATCAAACTTTTCTGCTAAATCGCGGTCAGATGGTAATTTCATACCAGGGGATAAGTCACCTGCTAGTATACTTTCAACCAAATAATCGTTGATGGTACTAACCAGCTTTACCACGTTGCTATCTTGCTGGGCATTAGCGGCATGTATTCGTTCATTTTCGAGGATAAGATCTGCTAAGAGATGTTCAATTTTTTGAGAAAAAGCATCGCTGTCTTTTGTGAAGAGCTTAGGATCTAAACCAAGTTCTGATGAAAGGTGATTAATGATTGATTGACCATCTTTGCTACCACGATTTTCAAAATTAGAAAAAGTGGATAAGCTCATGATTGGAGCTTGATCTCTATCAGATAAGTAAAGCTTTAGAAAATCGGTTTGGGTGAGTTTCAACCGTTTCCTTAAAATGAGTACGTTTTTGTTAAGATTAGAATTCTGAATTTTCATATGTCCTCCCAGGGGATGAGCAGCCTTTTTTACTATTTCCATCTGTGTATTCAAAAATTATAGCACACTTAACGGAATTTAAAAAGGTAAATACTAAACGATCCATTTCTCATTTGAAAAGTGGGTTTGGAAAGTGAAATGAGAGCACAAATGAAATGTTTTTTCACAATAAAAAGGTCTTGCATTTTTAGATAAAGTGTGCTTTAATGTAATCACAAAAATAGGTCGACCGATTTTTTATTTTTGTTAAAATAGTAACAAAAAGGACACTGTTGCTGTTAAGCATCGACTTTTACTTGGCTTTATGAGCCATAAGGAGTGTGTTTAGAATGGAAACTTTGCATCAAATTCTTAGAGAAAATTTAGATGGGTTATCGTCTTTCGGTAGAGAGGCATCAGGAGGAGTTAGTCGACTTCTTTACGATGAAAACTGGGTAAAAGCGCAAATGCACTTGAAAGACACTTTCGAGAAAGCTGGGTTAGCAGCCTATTTTGATGAAGTTGGAAACCTCTTTGGTCGACTAGAAGGTGAGAATCCAAATGAGACGATTCTTTCTGGCTCTCATGTTGACACGGTTGTTCAGGGTGGAACTCTAGATGGCCAACTGGGAATCATTGCTGGCTTTGTTGCTATCGATTATTTAAATAAAACGTATGGTAAGCCAAAGCGTAATCTTGAAGTGGTGGCGATTGCCGAAGAGGAGGGAAGCAGGTTCTCGTGTACGTATTGGGGAAGTCGTAACATTGTTGGTACTGTAACTGAAGAAGAAATTGGGAATATTGCAGACGGTGAAGGTATTCCTTTTGTCAAAGCGATGAAGGAGGCAGGCTTTGGGTTTAAGGAGTCAACTACTCGAACAGATTTCAAAGGATTTGTAGAACTTCACATTGAGCAAGGAATTGTATTAGAGCGTGAGCAAAAAGCATTAGGAGTTGTAACTGCCATTGCAGGGCAATATCGCTACACGGTAAAGTTGTCAGGAGAAGCAAATCACGCTGGAACTACACCAATGAGCTTGCGCAAAGATGCGGTTCATTGTTTCAGTAAAATTTGTTACGAAGCAACTGAGAAAGCTAAAGTTGCTGGAGATCCACTGGTTGTAACTTTTGGTCGTGTTGTACCAGAACCAAATGTGGTCAACGTTGTGGCAGGTGACCTGTTATTTACGATTGATTGTCGCCACACGGATGAAGAGGAACTGAAGGTATTTACAGAAGAAATGGAAGCAGATATGGAACGCACGGCAGCCGAAATGGGGCTAGCGATTGATATTGACCCTTGGATGAAAGTACCACCGGTGCCAATGGATGACGGGCTAGTTGCCATGATCGAAGCACAATGTAAAGAAGCTGGGCTCAACTATAAAATGATGCCAAGTGGCGCTGGTCACGATGCGCAAGTTTTGGCCAAAGCGATGCCATGTGCCATGATTTTTGTTCCAAGTATTGCTGGAATTAGCCATAATCCAGCAGAAGTGACCCATTTGGATGATTTAGTAGAAGGAACGAAAGCATTGATCGCAGCATTATACGAATTAGCCTATCAATAAAAATTCGATAAAGAGGTGGAAACGATGGAAAATGAAATGACTCGAGATCCAGAAATGCAAAAATTGTACGAACTCGATGGGAAGCCAAAGTTTAAACTTGCTTTTCCATTAGCATTACAGCATTTACTTATGATGTTTGTGGGGACCATCACACCAGCTATTTTAGTTGGTAACGCAGCAGGGGTAACGCAGGCTCAAATGATCATTATGATTCAGGCTGTTATCTTTGTTTCTGGTATTGCAACGCTAATTAGTGTTTATCCGATTAAAATTGGAAAACTACAGATCGGAGCAAAGCTCCCTCTTGTTTATGGAACGTCGGCCGTCTTTACAGCGCCAGCGATTATGGTGACAGAGCGAGCCGGAGAGTTAGGCTATGAAAACATCATTGCTATTGTGATGGGTGGACTCGTCGTTGCTGCATTAGCGGAAGGCGTGGTAGGCCTTTTCTATAATCAATTGAAGCGATTTTTCCCGCCAATGGTTATTGGTTTAGTTCTACTTACAACGGGAATCCACTTAGTAACGGTTGGTGTGGGGAACATGGGTGGAGGACGTGCCAATCCAAACTTTGGCGATGCTCGTTATTTGTTTGTCGGATTCCTCGTGTTCTTTACTTATGTGTTGTTAACCCGTTTTGGAAAAGGGTTGTGGAAAATTTCAGCGATGCTAATTTCCATGATCATTGGGTATGCTGTTTCATTTAGTATGGGGATGGTCGATCTATCCGGGGTTGCTGAGGCCAGTTTCATTGCAGTGCCAAGGCCATTCGCTTTAGGCTTAGAGGTTCATGGTTGGGCGGTCATGAGTTTTGTTGTCGTCTTTGTGGTTGCAGCATTATCAACCATTGGTTATACGGCTGCTGTTTGTAACGGCGGGCTTGGTCGACAACCAACATCGAAAGAAACGTCGTCGGCATTATTGCTAGATGGGTTAGGTTCGTCGATTGGTGCCATGTTTGGTGCCATGCCAAGTTCAGAATGTGGACAGAATGCAGGGCTAGTCGCGATGACCAAAATTGTTAACCGATGGGTCATTGCGCTGTGTGCTTTCCTTCTGATTGGAATGGGGATTTTTCCACAATTAGCAGCATTATTTGCTGGGATTCCAACGCCGGTTTTAGGTGGTGCTATTTTACCAATCTTCGCCATGATTTTTAACAACGGATTGATGATGATTGCACAAGAAGGATTCTCACAACGGAATTTAACGGTACTTGGGATTTCGGTTTCCATTGGATTAGGATTTGCTGGTGATACAGCCATTACAGAAAACTTCCCAAGTGTTCTACAATTTTTCTTCAGAGACCGGATGTCGTTAATGGCCATTGCTGCTATTTTGACAAACCTCTTATTCCCGGAAGATAAAAAAGTAGAAGAAGTACAGGAAGCGTAACGTTTAAAGGAGAGAAAAAAGAAATGGGTTACTTAAATAATAAAACAGGATATCAAACAGGACTACTAGAAAGTAGAGCCATCATTAAGCGTAATAATTTTGCACTTATTCCCCAAAACGGGTTAGTCAAAAACAACATCCTAGGATTTGAGAATTGTGAGATTACGATTCTATCAACACCAAGACTTGGCGCAACGTTTGTTGATTATGTTTGTAACGTCTTACCAGCTGGGAAAAACGAATTAGGATTTGGTGGCGACGGAATTGAAACGTTCTTATACGTATTAGAAGGAAGCTTGACTGCCAAAGCAGGAGACGAAAGCTTTGAACTAACAGCAGGTGGTTATTTATACTGTCCACCATGTACGAAAATGTATTTCAACAACGAATCGTCAACTAACACGCGTACGTTCTTATATAAAAGAAGGTATCATGCCGTTGATGGGCACACGCCTTACGTGGTCTGTAAAAACATTAGTGAGTTGGAAATAGTAGATTACGAGGACATGGAAGACGTAAAGTTATGGAACTTACTTCCAGATGAATTTGCTTTTGATATGAACTTCCATATTTTATCCTTTCTTCCAGGAGGATCCCATGGTTACGTTGAAACGCATTATCAAGAACATGGTGCCCTTATTATCGAGGGAGAGGGAATGTACAACCTAGATAATAATTGGATACCAGTCGAAAAAGGGGACTACCTATTTATGGGCGCCTACTCTTTACAATGTGCTTACGCAGCGGGGAGAAAAGGGCCGTTAACTTATTTATACTCAAAAGATGCAAACAGGGATGTGGAACTATAATGGAAATCATCACGATACAGTATGCTGAGTTACATCAGTTGATCAAAAACAAAATTACGAAAGCGGGACTGCTTGAAGAACACGCTGAAAAAGTAGCAGATAACCTGGCTTACGCTGATGCTAGCGCCATTCATTCCCATGGCGCGGTAAGGGTGGAGTACTATTCAGAGCGCATTGCAAAAGGTGGCATTACCCACCGACCAGACTTCCGTTTTGAACAAACAGGCACCTCGACAGGGGTCTTTCATGGTGACAATGGGGTTGGTCACGCTGCTGCTGATTATGCCATGGACGAAGCCATTAGACTGGCAAAAGAGACTGGAATCGGCGTCGTGGGGATCAGCAGAATGTCACATAGCGGTGTCTTAGCACCTTTTGTTGAACGAGCGGCTCAAAACGACTTAGTAGGAATCTCCGTTTGCCAATCGGATCCAATGGCAGTGCCTTTTGGTGGAAGCGAACCATTCTTTGGGACCAATCCAATTGCTTTCGCAGCACCCGTACTAGATAAGGCGCCAATTATTTTTGACATGGCAACGACGGTACAAGCTTGGGGAAAAGTATTAGATGCTCGTGCTAAAAATCAACAAATTCCAGATACGTGGGCGGTAGATGTGGATGGGAATCCAACGACGGATCCGCATCAAGTAAATGCCCTTCTACCAATTGCGGGGCCAAAAGGTTACGGTCTGATGTTAATGGTAGACATTCTATCAGGATCCATGCTCGGACTGCCATTTGGAAAGCACGTAACGTCCATGTACGAAGATTTGTCTGCTGGACGCGAGCTCGGACAACTACACATTGTCATTGATCCGGCTAAATTTACAGACGTTAACACCTTTAAGAAAAACTTAGCGCAAATGACCGAGGAGCTTAACAGCCAAAAACCACAGGAAGGCTTCAAGCAGGTCCTTTATCCTGGACAACGTGCCAACGGTACGAGAAAGAATTCCATGGAAAATGGGATTCCAGTTGTCAGAGAAATTTACGACTATTTAGTAAGTGACGACGTTCATTACAACAATTACGATCATGGAAATGCGTTTGCAAGCAAGAAATAAAAACAGTAAAGACATTCAAGGGAGGCACACATTGTGTTAAAAGCAGTCATCAAGAAAAACAACTACCAAGATTCTGTTGTGCTCATGTCTTTAACGAGTAAAATATCAAACATGCCGGAAGTTAATCAGGTCTCGATCATGATGGCGACATCATCTAACAAAGAGATTTTACAAAACAGCGGGTTATACACTTCTGACATGGACGATGCAAAAGCTAACGACATGATTATCGCCTTAGATACGAAGGCTGAAGCAGATGAAATTTTAAAAGAGATTGAGTCGGTCCTAGCCGGTGAGCAAACATCAGCAGGTGATGCGAAAGAAAGCATCCACAGTTGGAAAACAGCCATGGAAGTAGGGGCGGATGCCAATGTAGCCATGCTTTCGATTCCAGGCGCTTATGCCGCATTAGAGGCTCACAAAGCATTAGACAACGGGTTACATGTTTTTATATTTAGTGACAACGTGCCGATGGAAGACGAAGTCACTTTAAAAAAGAAAGCCCATGAATTAGGCCTACTTGTGATGGGACCAGACTGTGGAACCGGGATGATTAATAGCGTTCCACTAGCCTTTGCTAACCGCGTGAATCCAGGAAGCATTGGGATCGTTGGCGCATCGGGAACCGGAATCCAAGAAGTGACGTGCCTGATTGATCACTATGGAAGTGGTGTTAGCACGGCTGTTGGAACAGGTGGGCGAGACCTAGCTGAAGAAAATGGTGCGACGACTATGATCGATGCGATTGTAGCAATGGATCAAGACCCACGTACGAAAGTCATCACCATTATTTCGAAGCCACCAGGTGCAAAATCAAAAGAGAAAGTTCTTTCTACATTGAAGGCTTGTTCTAAGCCAGTGGTCGTGCTTTTCCTAGGTGAAAAACCAACAACTCACGAAGACAACCTTTACTTTGCTTATACATTAGAAGAAGCTGCACAACTGTCAGTGAAACTTGAGCGAAACGAAGAAGTTGTTTACGAACCGAGCAAGCCTCGTGAAGGAACTGCATTAAAGGCAAGCCAAACTGCCATCAAAGGATTATACTCAGGTGGAACCCTTGCTTATGAAGCGGGAATGCTAGTGATCGATGCTTTAGATGCAGAACGTTCTAAGAAATTAGATGATGGTGTCCAATTCCAAGACAACGGCCACATCGTCATCGATTTGGGAGACGATGCTTTTACACAAGGAAAGCCTCATCCGATGATTGACCCTGAAAATCGGGTTAAGATGATTGAAGAAGCTGGAGCAGATGAAGCGACAGCAGTTATTCTATTCGATGTCGTATTGGGATGCGGCGCTCATGAAGATATGGTAACGCCACTTCTGGCATCGATTGAAAAAGCGCGTCAAAATGCCTCTAAGTTTGATCAAGAGCCAGCTGTTATCGCAGCCCTTGTTGGAACGAACATCGATGGTTACGAAGAGCAAAAAGCACGATTAGAAGCAGCCAACGTCATCGTTTGTCAAAGCAACGTGGAAGCGACGCTAACGGCACTTCACGCCATTGGCCATGAGGTTGAATTTTTCGAAAAAGAAACCGTTAAAACAGATGAACCACTCACTACTTTACCTGAAGCATCACCGAAAGTGTTGGAACTACTTTCGAGCAAACCAAAAGTGATTAACATCGGATTAAAAAGTTTCGGTGAACCAATTGAGGCCCACGATGGGAAAATTTATCAATTTGACTGGAAACCTGTTGCTGGTGGAGACGTTGAACTACAAAAAATGCTTCACTTCTTATCAACAGCCGAAATCGACAACGCCAATCAAGACGTGGCGGATAAAATTGCTGCGGGAGCGCCTTATTTGCTAGACGTTGTACCGGCGCATACTGTTATTCCTGAATTGAAAGAAAAAGTCCTTCTCCATGCTGGACCGCCAATTACGTATGAAAACATGACGTCACCAATTCAAGGGTCATGTGTGGGAGCCATTCTTTTTGAAGGTTGGGCAGCCGATGAAGCGGGAGCAAGGAAAATGTTAGAGCGTGGCGAAATCACCTTTGTACCGTGTCATCATGTAGATGCAGTCGGACCAATGGGTGGCATTACCTCTATGAACATGCCAGTCTTTATTGTCGAAAACAAGACCGATGGTAACCGAGCTTACTGTACGATGAACGAGGGAATCGGAGCGGTTCTACGATTCGGAGCTTACTCACCAGAGGTCATTACCAAACTCAAATGGTTAAAAGACACGCTAGCACCGGTTCTTAGCCAAGCGTTCCAAGCCATAGAGGGAGGAATGGATCTAAACGTTCTGATCTCAAAGGCGATTGCCATGGGAGACGAGTTCCATCAACGAAACATTGCCGCATCGGCGTTGTTCTTACGAGAAGTAGCACCGATCATCGGTGGATTAGAGATTGATGACGTTAAGCGAAAAGAGTCGCTAGCCTTCTTAGCAGAGACGGAACAATTTTTCCTTAACATTATGATGGCATCTTGTAAGGCCGTTTTAGATGGCGCCAGAACCATTGCAGAAGGAACCGTGGTAACGGCTATGTGTCGTAACGGAGAAAAGTTCGGAATTCGCATTGCCGGTATGGGCGATCAATGGTTTACAGGGCCGGTTAACATTCCACAAGGCTTATATTTTGCAGGTTATTCATCAGAGGACGCTAGTCCAGACATGGGGGATAGCGCCATCACCGAAACATTTGGAGTTGGTGGTGTCTCAATGATTGCAGCGCCAGCTGTGACACGTTTTGTGGGAACTGGTGGTTTCCATGAAGCATTGAACGTTAGCAACGAAATGACCGAGATTTTTACGGGGTCAAATAATAAACTTCCAATCCCAACCTGGGATTTCAAAGGTGTTCCATTAGGATTAGATGCAAGGAGAGTGGTAGAAACGGGGATATTGCCGGTGATTAATACGGGGATTGCACATAAAGAGGCAGGAATTGGTCAAATCGGAGCGGGGACGGTTTATCCACCAATTGAATGTTTTGAGAAGGCAATTAAAGCTTATGCTTCAAAGTTAGGGTACGAGATTTAGTGGTACGTCTTTAAATTTTGGATTCAAATAAATCATAAGTGAGGTTTTAAGAAATGGCAGAACAAGGTAAAAAGAAGTTGTCGTTAACAACAAAGATTATGATTGGAACGGCTTTAGGTCTAGCTTTAGGATCTGTTTTTGGGGAAAGAATTTCAGACATAAGAGTCATCGGGGATATCTTCATTCGTTTGATCCAAATGGTTGTACCAGTTCTTATTCTTGGGTCGGTTATTGAGGCCATCGGTAAGATTGATCGTAAGCAAGTAGGTCGAATCGGGATTAAAACCATTGGATTCTTTATGATGACGACATCAGTTGCAGCGATTTCTTCGGTTGTGGTTAACTTCTTTATCATTAACCCTGGTCGCGGGCTTGATTTTCCAGAGCTAGCTAACTATGCAGTAGAAATTCCTGAGACACAAACGATTACCGATGTTATTTTAGGATTCTTCGGAAACAACATCATCAACTCGATGGCACAGGGAACTATTGTTCAAATCATCGTCTTCGCAATTTTATTCGGCCTTTCTTTAGGAGAGTACACGTCTAGAACAGGTGATCAAGGTGTTCTTAATGCGGTTAACAAGTTCAACCAATTAATCATGGGCTTTGTTAAAATGGTTATGAACTTAGCGCCGGTAGCTGTATTCTCTCTTATGGCATGGGTAGCGGCTGATGTAGGATTAGACGTTATTGTTCCATTACTGATGTACTTAGGTGGATTAGCAGCGGTACTACTTACTTACTACTTAGTTTTCTATACGGCGGTTGGTACGTATATCGGTGTTAGCCCAATTAAATTATTCCAAAAAACATCTAAAGCTTTAATTATTGCTTCAACGACCACTTCTTCGGCGATGGCTTTACCAACAGCCATGGAAGATACGAGAGAAAAGTTAGGGGTTAGCCGTAAAATTGGTGACATTGTTAACCCATTAGGGATTAACCTAAACGCCGATGGACAAGTAATGTTTACAACGGCAGCTTCGATTATGCTGTTAAACGTTATGGGTGTTGACATTCAACTGGGTCAATTAATTAACATTGTTGTTATCTGTACGCTAGCTACTTTCGGTGTTCTCGCTGTACCAGGTGGAGCCCTTGTTGTGTTAGCAGGTTTATTACCACAGTTCGGAATTCCAAGTGAAGCCATTGCCATCATTGCAGGTGTTGACTGGTTCCGTGGGATGATCACAACGCCAGCTAACATTAGTGGAGACATGCTTGCTGCAGTAACCATTGCAAAAAGTGAAGGTCAATTCTACAAGGAAGTATTTGATGGTGAATTAACGACTGCAGAAGCTGAAGAAAAATATGCTGCGACCGGTGGGAAAGTTGTAGCAAGTGCATAATAGATGCAAAGTTTGGAGGGATGAATAAATGAAAATTTTAGTAGTAAATCCAAATGCTTCAGAAGTTGTGACCGATGTGATTGAAACGTCAGCACGCAAAAAAATCACGGATCCAACGACCGAAATCATCATGATGAAAAACCCGCGGGGAACACGAAATATCGATTGCACCTTAGCCGATTACCAATCAGCATGGTCGGTGATGCAGGCCATCGTCCATCGAGTAGAAGAGGGTGACATCGATGCGGTTGTGATCGCTGGTTTCGGGAATCTAGGTATTTATGCTTACAGAGAACTTTTAAACATTCCAGTAGTGAACTTATCAGAAGTTGCCATGACCATTGGGTCAACCTTAGGCCATCGGTTTACAGTCTTAACCACCATGCGAAATAACATTCCTTTGATCGAGGATCTTGTGGGATTATATCAGTTGAAAGGGCGGTGTGCCTCTGTCCGCGGGATTGACATCAACGTAGAAAGGGCAGCGACTCATCGAGAAGAGACCTTAGAAAAGCTCAAATCTGAAATTTTGGAGATCGTGGAAAACGACGGTGCTGAGGTAGTTGTTTTAGGGAGTGCTGGGCTTTCTGGATATAGCGAAGAGTTAGAAGAGCTAGTCAACTTACCAGTTTTAGATCCTGTATCGGTTACCGTGAAGTGGGCAGAGATGATGGTTAACACTGGTTTAAAGCATAGCAAAAAACGTAAATTTGTAACGCCACCACAAGATCTTTCTGAATACTTCTAAAGGGAGGGCTTTAAATGGATAAATTTATTATTGCATCGACAGGCATTTCCATGAATTATATGCCCCACTACATCGCCAAAGAGCGTGGTTACTTTGCAGAAGTGGGTTTAGAAGTATTAACAACAGTTCCGATTCCGTGGACCAATGCATTAACCGCTCTTGATACTGGTGAAGCTCATGCAGTAGAAGGTGGAGTATGGGTGCCAATCATTTATCACAACCGTGTGCGGGATTATAAGACCTTTGCTAAGCTATCTTCTCGCTGTCCTTTAGTGCTTGTTTCAAGAGCGCCGATTGACAAATTTGATTGGAAGCTGTTGGAGAATAAGAAAGTTCTAATTGCTGGAGGAGACGGTGCTAGTCATGGTCTATTTATTATGGGGTGCGCTCAAGAAGCGGGAATCGACTTAGATAAAGTGACAGTAATCAATAATTTTATGGCTTCCATGCTAGTAGAGATGTTTGAAGCTGGATTTGGGGACATCATCGCTCTACAACCAGATGTGGCCGCCGAGTTCATCAAAGAAGAGAAAGCTTATTTAATGGCTGATCTGACCGTATACGGTGGAGAATGTCCATGGAGTGTTTATTATGGAAAGCCAGAATTGATGGATCACTCGGAACAACTAGCAGGTCGTTTTACACAGGCGATCCAAAAGGCGGCGACGGAATTGTTAGAGAAAGATGCAGCTGATTACGAGGACATCATTAAGAAGTATTGGCCGAATGTAGACATGGGGTATGCCGTTGATATGATCAATTTATTTAGACGTGAGGGCATGTGGTCACCATCGGTTGAAATGGATCGTGCAATTATGGATCGCTGGCAGAAGTTCTTGGTATACGGCCATCTGATTGATCAGCCTTTTGCCCATGAAGAGATTGTCGATAAGCGACCTTATCTCTTTGCAAAGGAGGCGTTAACAAACAAATAGGACTCAAAAGAATTAGTGGGAATGTGTAGTGATCATGCTTCAAAATAACAACAAAGGAAGGGAATCTAGTATGTTTAAAAAGATATCACCCTGGTTATTTGGTTTGTATTGTTTCTTATGTATTGCTCCGTTTTTAATTCCAGGTTTAAACCGGATTGAGCCAATGGTGTTTGGTATACCTTTTACGGTGTGGTATGTGTTTGTTCTAGCGTTTTTATGTTGTTTGTTGATCAAGTATCTTTCGGTTCACGTTTGGAAAGGTTACGATCGTGAAGAAGAGCAAGGAGGTGCCAACTAATGGAAACGCATGTTCTTGTTGGTATTATTGCGATTGTCGTTTATACGATTATCAGCCTTGCCATTGGATTAGGCTTAGGGTATAACAAAACAGAAGTATCTAGCGCCCGTGGTTACTTTTTAAGTGGTGGGGTTGGGCCAGTTTTGCTTTTCTGTACCACGGCGGCGACAGCGTTCTCTGCTTGGATTTACATGGGTGCACCAGGTGCGTTCTTTAGAAATGGTATCGGCTTCTCAACTGCGATCACATGGCAGTTAGTTGGTATGTTTTTAATGGGAACTTGGGGTCCAAAGTTATGGCGTTTAGCTAAAGACAATCAACACATTACACCAGGTGAGTTTCTGCAGGATTATTACGATCCAAAAGGAAAGTCAATTCGTTTGAGCGTTGCCCTTGGTCAGTTGGCATTTTGTATTCCAACGATGATGGCGCAAGTAGCTGGAGTTGGTTTGGCTGTTGATACGTTGACTGGTGGGCTGATCCCGTTTTGGGCTGGTTGTCTTTATGCTGCCGGAGTTGTGGCGATTTACGTTTATTTCGGTGGTCTTAAGTCGATGGCTTGGGTAGATGCCTTCCAAGGTGTCCTATTTATGTCGATTTTGTGGGGAAGTGTCTTAATCATGATGTTCCGTCCAGAATTAGGTGGTTTAGGCGGTTTGTTTGATCGAATTCGTGAAATTGGAGATAACTATTTATTGTATCAACCGTTCACTGGTAATTGGAACATTCGTAATTACATTGGCTTCTTCATTGTGCAGTCGATTGGTATTACATTAGCACCTTACGTTTTGCAGAAGACCTTTGCAGCAAAGAGTGGAGCGACCATTAAAAAGACAGCTGCGTCATTGAGCTTCTTCTATATTTTTGTGATCATGTTGCCGGTTATGCTCATCGGTTTCGGTGGTCTTGCTTTAGGTGTTGCGGTGGAAAATGCAGATAGTATTTTAGTTGTGACGCTAACTGAGTTTGCGCCAATGTTCGGTGTTGTTGCGGTTATTGGTATTGTTGCAGCAGGGATGTCTACCTTCTCGTCGATTGCTATTTCGGTATCGTCCTTAATCACCATGGACTTGGTTCGAATTTTGAAGCCTAATTTAGAAGATCAGAAGCTTCGAACGATCGCTCGAATCGTTGTCTTGTGTTTAGTTGTTGTTTCGGTGACAGCTGCCATTGTTGGGACCGACGGGATTGTTGTCCTGATCAACACCGCCATGGCTGGTTTTGCCCAGGCATTCTGGCCGATCTTTGGTGTCCTTGTTTGGCGACGTGCAACGAAGCAAGGTGCGCTTGCTGCTTGGCTTGTGGGAATCACAACGGCTGTTGTCTTAACTTGGATCGGGAACCACACAGGAAACCACATGTTTGGATTTATTCCAGGATTCTGGGGTCTACTGTTTAGTGGGATCGCGCTATTTGCGGTTAGCTTAATGACAAAGCCGATGGATAAATCTCACCAAGAAGAGTTCTTGAAGCCAATTACGGAAGCAACGCATTAAATGATAAAAGGGAGGAACAATAGGATGTATGACGTATTAATAAAAAACGGGAAAGTTGTTTTAGAAGATCAGGTGGCAGAAATTGAAGTAGCCATTAAGGATGGGAAGGTCGCTGCTTTAGGGACTAGCCTAGGAGAGGCTAAGGAAGTTGTCGATGCAGCGGGAATGTATGTACTTCCAGGTGCGGTTGATTGTCACATGCATTTTTCGGATCCAGGTCGTGAAAGTTGGGAAGGATTTGAAACAGGGACAAAGTCACTGGCTAAAGGTGGGACAACCACTTATATCGACATGCCTTTAAATGGACTTCCTGCCATTACAAATGGTTATGCTCTTAACCTAAAATTAGAGACGGCTAAAGATCGTAACTGGGTTGATTATGCCTTTTATGGTGGTGTAACGCCTTATAACTTAGACAAAGGTGAAATCAAAGAGTTGCACGATGGCGGTGTTGTCGGGTATAAAGCTTTCTTATCAACGTGTGGGGATCGAAGCGTTGAGGACGATTTCCAAGATGTAAACGACTACGGCCTTTACGAAGGAATGAGCCAGCTTGCGCCACTTAACCAACGGATCTTGGTGCATTGTGAGAACGCGACAATCTGTGATTCTTTAGGAGCGAAAGCGCAAAGAGAAGGTCGCCTTGATATGGCTGCCTACTTGGATTCGCGCCCAATTTTTAGTGAAGTAGAAGCTGTACAACGCGCCTTGTTCTTTGCAAAAGAAACGGGTTGTAAAATCCACTTGGTTCACTTAAGTTGTTCTGAAGCTGTACAAGCAGCACTTAAAGCGCGTTACGAAGACGGGGTTGATGTAACCATTGAAACCTGTCCGCATTACTTAATCATGGATCGCGACGATGTGATTGAGATTGGGCCGCTTGCAAAATGTTCGCCACCAATTCGGGCAAAAGAAGACGTTGAGCAACTTTGGGAAGAGTTCTTTGCTGGTAACATTGATGCCATTGGAACGGATCATTCGCCATGTACCATTGATTTAAAAGAAGTTGAGGATGGCAACATGTTTAAAGCATGGGGTGGTATTTCTGGGGCTCAGAATTTGATCGATGTGATGTTTGATGAAGCCGTTCAGAAACGTGGTATGTGTCCGTCTCAATTAATGAGAACGTTAGCGACCAATGCTGCTAAAATTTTCGAATTGCCTAACAAAGGTAAAATCGAGTACGGCTACGATGCGGACATTGTCCTTTTAAAGCCAAATGCACCGTATGTGTTAAAAGCAGAAGATCTAGAATACAAGAATCAGCATAGCCCATACGTTGGACGTGAAATTGGTTGTCAGATTATGAAAACTTTTGTTCGCGGGAACTTGGTTTATAGTCAAGGTGAGGGGATTATTGGCGAAGCGACTGGTACGTACATTACCAAAAACTAGTTACTTTTGATATAATAGGTGTAACAAGCCCAGTTGGCCCTTGCTAACTGGGCAACAAAAAGATAGAATTCTGGTTGACCGTTTTTTATAAAAGGAGTTTTTTGATGAAATTTGACACGACACATAGCCCTTATACGTCCATAAGAAATACCGTTGTCGGAAATAACGGTATGGTTGCAACGTCAACACCGCTTGCTGCACAGGCTGGTCTTGATATGTTGAAAAAAGGTGGAAACGCCGTTGATGCTGCCATTGCAACGGCGGCCACTTTAACCGTTGTTGAACCAACCGCTAACGGCATTGGTGGAGACGCCTTTTCCATTGTTTGGTTTGAAGGGAAGATGTATGGGTTAAACGGTTCGGGCTTTTCACCAAAAGAGATTGATATTGAGAAGGTAAAGGCGCTAGGTCACAACGAAATGCCAATTCATGGTGTTTTGCCGATTAATGTTCCCGGAATTCCGGCTACATGGGTCGCCTTAAGTAAGAAGTTTGGGAAGCTGAGCCTAGCAGAATGTTTAGAACCGGCGATTAAATACGCAAGGGATGGCTTTCCAGTTGCGCCGACACAAGCGAAGTATTGGAATCGGATTTATAAACGTTACTTAACTCAGCTAGAAGGTGACGAATTTAAACCTTGGTTTGATATGTTTGCACCGAATGGTCAAGTGCCACAACCAGGTGACATTTTCAAATCTATTGACCAAGCAAACTCTTTGGAAGAGATTGCTGCGACAATGGGGGAGAGTTTTTATCGTGGATCACTAGCAAAAAAGATTTGTGATTACGTACAGAAGCATGGCGGATTTTTAACAGAAGCCGACATGGTTGATTTTGAGCCAACTTGGGAGGTGCCGATTTCTGTTAATTACCGTGGTTATGACGTGTGGGAAATGCCACCAAATGGCCAAGGAATTGTAACGTTATTAGCCCTGAATGTTTTAAAAGGCTTTGAGTTTACGAACCGGGATTGTGTGGAGACTCACCATAAACAATTTGAGGCCATTAAACTAGCATTTGCTGTAGCAAAAGAGCACGTAACCGATCCGAAGTTCATGAAAATCGACGTTCAGGAATTATTGACCGATGAATATGCAGACAAGCTTAGATCACAAATCACCGATACGGCAACAGAAGTAAACGTAACACCAAGTCCGGGGGGAACGGTTTATCTTGCGACAGCAGATAAAGATGGGAACATGGTAAGTTACATTCAAAGCACTTACATGGACTTCGGTTCAGGGATTGTCGTTCCAGGAACTGGGATTGCTCTTCACAATCGAGGAGCTGATTTTAGCTTAGATCCATCGCATATCAACGCTTTGGCAGGTAGGAAACGGACGTATCATACGATTATGCCTGGGTTTATGACAAAAGACAATCAAGCGATAGGACCCTTTGGTGTCATGGGTAAATACATGCAACCTCAAGGACAGCTGCAAGTTGTAATGAATACCATTGATTTTAATCTGAATCCACAAATGGCTTTGGATGCACCACGTTGGCAATTTACTAGAGAGTTGAACTTTGACATTGAGCAAAGTTGTGGCGCTCACATAATCGAAGGACTTTTGGAAAAAGGCCATGATATGAACATCGCTGTTGATCCATTCTTATTTGGACGTGGTCAGATCATTTGGCGAAACGAGAATGGGGTACTGATGGGGGCAACAGAGTCGCGGACAGATGGAATGGTCGCTGTTTATTAGATTGTAGAGAAGAAGGAGCTTTGTTTTATGGAAAATCTTCAAAAAAAAGCCTGGGTCGTTTTAATCGCAGGAATTTTATTTAACCTTTCAGTGGGAATGTTATACACATGGAGCATCATTCGGTCGGAATTAATGGTATCTATCGCTGAAGGTGGCTGGGGCTGGACCAGTGCTCAGGCAGGTCGCCCGTTTACGGTTGCCATCGCCTTTTTTGCCATCGGTCTTTTAATCGGTGGTCGCATCCAAGATAAAATAGGACCACGTTGGATTGTAACCCTTGGTGGATTTATGGTCGGATTAGGCGGTGTCGTCTCGTCGTTATTCGGTAATTCGCCAATGGGGATTACCTTTGGATTTGGGATTATTTCAGGTCTTGGGATCGGATTAGGTTACGGCTGTGTCACGCCGCCAGCTTTGAAATGGTTCCACCCTTCTAGGAAGGGGATGGTCAGTGGTTTAATTGTTGGTGGCTTCGGATTTGGAGCGGTTTATTATGGTCCGATCACAAGCTGGCTATTAAATAACCACGGCATTGAGAACACGTTCTTATTTTTCGGGCTCGCCATTATTGCTTTAAGTGTGCCGATTGCTCAATTTGTTAAAAATCCGCCGGAAGGCTATGTTCCTGAAGCGCCGAAGAATCAGAAAGCATCGAAGAAAGCGGCTGCTCCGACGGTAGATTATTTCTGGCGTGAGATGGTGAAAACACCGCGTTTTTACATGATGTTTGTTTTGTTTATGATCGTTTCTTCCGTTGGGTTGATGATCATTGGAAGCATCACCCGAATCGCTACACAACAGGCAGGAATTACGGATGCTGCTACCTTAGCATTTTTCGTTTCGTTTATGGCGATCACTAATATGATTGGTCGCATTACAGGCGGCCTTATTTCCGATAAGATTGGCCAGATTAACACGTTGTTTTTGATTATCATCATTCAAATTTTCAATATTATTGGCTTTGTTTTCTATAATAGTTTCCCATTAATGATTGTGGGGATCGTTGGTACAGGGATGTGCTTTGGCGCCTTACTTAGTGTCTTCCCAGCTTTAACGGCGGAACAGTTTGGTCTTAAAAATTATGGAGCCAATTACGGGATTGTTTACTTGGCTTGGGGACTATCAGGCATTGTGGCACCGATGCTTGCTGACTACATTTACGACACGACGGGAGCCTTCACGGTTGCTTACTTTATTTGTGCGGGCATGATGATGGCGATGTTACTTCTCAATGTGATGTTGAAAAAGAACATTCAAAAGGTTATCATATAAAGAAATTAGAATGGAAAAGAGGTTAGGTTGATGAAAAAGCTAGTGATTGCACTGGGTGGGAACGCATTAGGAGACACCCCAGAAGAACAATTGAAACTGGTCCAAGAAGCAGCGAAGTCAATTGTGGATTTAACAGAAGAAGGATATCAGGTAGTTGTTGGGCATGGGAACGGGCCGCAGGTCGGGATGATTAACTCAGCCATGGAGTTTGCAGCAACCAATGGTGCAAACACACCAACGATGCCATTTCCGGAGTGTGGAAGCATGAGCCAAGGTTACATTGGTTATCATCTTCAACAGTCAATCGGGAATGAATTAAAAAGACGTGGCATGATAAAAGACGTCGTCGCTTTAGTAACGGAGGTCGCTGTAAATGCAGAAGATCCAGCGTTTAACAACCCAACGAAGCCGATTGGTGCCTTCTATACGAAGGAAGAAGCGGATCAGATTTCCAAAGAACGTAACCTTCAATTTATGGAAGACGCAGGTCGCGGTTATCGCCGAGTCATCGCATCGCCAGAACCACAAGAAATCATGCAATTGAATACCATTAAAAAATTGATTGACGCAGGAACCATCGTTATCACTGTCGGTGGAGGTGGAATTCCAGTTACGATTGAACCAGATGGAACGCTGCGTGGTGTTGCGGCTGTTATTGATAAGGATAAGTCAACAGCCAAATTAGCAGAAACCATCGAAGCAGACATGTTAGTAATTTTGACCGGTGTAGATCAGGTGTGTATCAACTTTAACGAACCTAACCAGAAGGCACTGGACACTCTGACCCTTGAAGAAATTGAGCAGTACATTGAAGAAAAGCACTTTGCACCAGGATCAATGTTACCTAAAATCGAAGCATGCGTTGACTTTTTAAAGGCTACACCAGACGGGAAAGCATTGATAACCTCCCTTGAAAGAGCGAAAGATGCCTTACGAGGAGAAACAGGAACGCTAATTTCTAACTAAAGAGCAATTTGACTACCACTAAGTGTGGTGGTTTTTTATTTTCTATGAGTGAAATCGCAAATCAATGAAAAAAAGTACACAAACCTGTTGAATAATTATTTTTCTTGTGTTATATTAGCCGTATACCTTTTCAGAATGCCGTTCGCAAATGCGAACAAAATGATGGAGGTTGCATAAATCGAGGGTAAAAATAAAATTTCAGGAGGAATAGTAGACATGAAAAAGAATCACATTTTTCTATCAGTTGGAATAGTAGTAGCAACATTGGTGTTAGTGGCTTGTGGTGGCAATGGAGAGGGCTCAGGAAGTCACTCTTTTCAAATGGCAGACACGCATGTTGAGGGGTTCCCAACCATTCTTGGCAACAATGAATTTGCAAGTTTAATCTATGATGCAACAGATGGTGATATCTCAGTTGATGTATTTGCAGGTGGTGTTCTTGGTGACGAATCCACAACGCTTCAGCAAGTGCAACTAGGTGCGATTGATATGGTAAGAGTGCCTGTAACGCTGTTAGCTTCTGTTGATCCAGGATTTGATGTCTTGGCATTGCCTTACATTTGGGACGACGGTGAAACCATGCTAGAGGTGTTAGACGGAGAAGTGGGAGATTACTTTAGATATCGTTTAAATGAATTTGGTCTGCACGGTTTGGCTTGGTATTATCCTGGTGCACGACACATTTATAACGCAAGTCGTGAAGTTATTACGCCAAGTGATTTAAATGGGCTAAGAATCCGAGTGCAAGAAAATCAAATGATGATGGGACTAATTACAAACTTAGGTGGATCACCAACACCGATGCCGTTTGGTGAAGTTTATTCTGCCATCCAAACTGGTATCGTCGATGGTGCTGAGAATAACTGGCCGAGCTACATTTCAACTGCTCATTATGAAGTTGCACCTTACATCACACTTACTGCTCATACACTTAGCCCAGAGTTGATCGTTATTAACCTTGATACATGGGAAAGCTTAACAACAGAACAACAAGAAGCGATGATGGAAGCTGCACAGGGTGGAGCGGTTCTTCAAAGAGCAGAGCAGCGTCGAGCCATTGATGAAGCCCTTCAAACAGCAACGGATGCTGGCGTGACCATCACTGAATTAATACCTGAGCAACGCCAAGTATTTGCAGATTTGATGGCACCTTTACACGAAGAATTTTCAGAGTTCCAAGATTTAATCGATCGAATTCGAGATGCCCAATAAGAATTGTTTTGTTTAGACATGATGAAACTTAGTAAGTGAGTGGTGAAGTAATATTATGTACGATGTTTATAAAAAATTAGTTACAGGACTTAACAAAATATTGGAAGTCTCTGGAATCTTGATGATGCTGTTGATGGTTTTCTTAATTGCTTATCAAGTCTTCATGAGATTTGTGCTTAATAATGCACCTAGCTGGACAGAAGAGTTTTCAATTTTTCTCATTGGTTGGTTTGTTTACTTTGGAATTGTTGTTGCTGTAAAGGAAGATCTTCACATTAGCATTGAGTTATTGGTGTCGCGACTACCTAAAAAAATAGCTTTCGGTATTGAAGTAGGTGTGAACTTTCTTTTGATTGGTTTAGCGGTGATCATGACTTACTGGGGAATTAACTTAGCCACTAATTTGAGTGGCAATAGACTACCGGCAACAGGGATTTCGGTTGCGTTTGAACTAATGCCTTTAGCTTTAGCGGGAACATTCATGATTTTAGTGCTAATCGAAAGAATTATCGAACAATTTTTACAAAGGAGAGAGCAGAGCAATGACTAATCCAATCTCAATTCTTATTTTAATTGGGGGTTTCATGCTACTTTTAATGCTCAAAGTTCCGATCGCTTTTGCTTTAATGATCGCTGCTTTTGCCTCTGCGTGGTATCACGGTATTCCATTATCAGCCATTGGTTTGCAATTAATTAATGGCGTAGGGTCATTCTCTTTGTTGGCGATTCCGTTCTTCATTATTGCGGGTAACATTATGGGTGAGGGAGGAATTTCAACGCGCCTAGTAACTCTAGCTGATGTATTAATTGGACGCGTACGTGGTGGGCTTGCCATGGTTAACGTGCTATCTAGTAAATTCTTTGGAACGGTGTCTGGTTCGGCGGTAGCTGATACATCAGCATTGGGAACTATTTTAATTCCAATGATGAAAAAACAAGGTTACGATATGGAGTTCACCGTAGCAAATACGGTGTCATCTTCGATTATTGGACTGTTAATTCCGCCGAGCCACAACATGATCATTTATGTGATGGCAGCTGGTGGTGGAATTTCAGTAGCCGCTATGTTTATGGCAGGGATCGTCCCTGCACTAATT
>JGI24703J35330_11748642_pt1 | contig 23125 bp, 18 predicted proteins | sample TergutNt197P1_FD_35330 | JGI IMG/M metagenome (IMG submission 35330)
CCACCCGCCGTTTTCCGGGCAACCGTAGCGGTTTACAATCGGGTGCGGCGTGGCAGGGTCGCCCAAGTGCCGCAGGGGATAAATAAAATCACTGCTGTCTAAATAACGGATTTGCAAGCCCTCGTCCGGGTCTAACCGTATTTCCATGTTGATGGCAATATATTCCCTGTGTACGTTTTCTTCACCCGGCACAAGAGCTTGTGTTTCCGGCGATGTGGAATGCCCGATAATATAACTTACCGACAAAACATCGGAAGGGTCGCCGTAGGGATAGGTGAAAAGTGACATAAGCGTGTTAAAAGGCGCGATATTCCATTGCACCGTAAAATCAAGGTGCCCCGCAAGGGCATCTTCCTGCATTGGCCTGTGCCTTATGCTTTCGGGCAATATTACAAAGCTATGGGGAATGTCTATAGCCGGCTCTCGAACAGGTTGCCAAATCACATCTTGCGAGAACTGCCTGGGCGGCGTCCCCTGTGCTATGGACGCCAATGAGCGCGAGACGGTAAATTGCAACGAGAACCCAAAACCGCCCGGCAAGTTGAAATAAACCTCTGTTGAGGCGGCAGAAACCGGGATTTCACTTGGGGCATCTGTTCCGATTTGCAAATGATAAAACCCGTCAATATTGGCATTCACCAGTAAGTTAAACGGCTCGACAATTACAACTTGCGTTCCCATAAGTGTGTCAAAACGCATGTTCAAAAATGTATAAAACGGCGCGTCTTGCGTACCTGCAAGCCGTCCTTCGTTTGTCAGGAAATTTCCCATGGCAGGCAGAATTATCCCTTCTTGCCCGGGCAATGGTGCTTCGGTAAGATACAGCCTTACGTTTTGGTACGCTATACTGGGGTTTAATCCCCCGATTTTTATACGCATACGGTCAGGATTTTCTTCGCCTACCCTGTGCAACAAAGAAACGTCACGCAAAGCAATGTCGTCGTTGCGGTCGCCGGAGGGGCCTATGGGCAGAATATGCGCATTGCCGGCCCAAGGGTCGTCGTTTCCGGGAACATGCAAACGCCCGCCCATGCCTTGAAGCGGGATTCTTACGTCAAAGTCTTCTGATGTATCCCTGCCCAAAACCACGCGGGAGCGTAAGGTTACGTTAAGACGTTCGCCCAAAAGCGGATGCTCATATACCGGGATGTTAAAAGTACCCAAAGACTCGTTATGCATACTGGGCAAGTTAAAACGTACATCTATACCAAGGTCATCCTGCGCGGGTACTGCCGGCGGGGTTGCCGTCAAGTTAAGCGGCGACAAATCTGCCAAGGGCATATTGTACAGGTTTCCAATATCATCCTGGGTGGCAAGAAGCTGACCGCGACGTGTATTGGGAAGCCCGGGCGCGTGCAAGTTTGCCGCAAACGGGATTGCGTTTAACGCTGTACCTGAAAAGTCAATGCCGCGGAATACATAAACTACATTGCTTCTGTTGGGGCTTCTCCAATCCTCGCCTGCGCCGCCAACCATGCGGTTACCTGCGGGGGTTCCCGTTGCCAGTGGGGTTTCGGGCGGCACACCAACAATGTATCTGTGGGCGTCCATGGGGTTATTGTAATGTTCTAAAACAAATTCATATATTTGTCCGTGTTCCAAAAAGTCCTCGATAAAGAAGAAAAACTGGTCGCGTTCGCCCGGTGTTGCAGCAGCTTCCCAACGGAAATGCATGTTGTTTCCGCCGAATTGGAAGGAAAAACCTCTGCCCGGCCCGATGTTAAAACTGGGGGATAACCATGTGTAATACAGCGGGTCGTCTTCATCGAATATCGGGTAAGGAACGTAGATTGTATACGGCACATAACCCGGGACTGTAGCGGGGCTGTCCGGGTCATTAGGGTCGTGGTCAGGATTGGGAACTTCGCCCGGCACCATGATTACTTCGGGAACCGTTATCGAGCGGGAATTCATGTTTAAGATAGGATACATTGGCCACAGATAATCTGCGCGAACAGGAGTGTACGTGCTTCCGGTTACGGCGGATTCAAAACGCGGACGGTCGTTTGCCCTGTTAAGACGTGTGCCGTGTTCGCAATCCTGAACCCCGGCATTTCCGTTAAGCTCATTAAAGAAACTGCTTGCAGATACGTAGTTGTTTATCCCCGGCATCCATATATGAAAACCGCCCGGCGCGCCAAAGCCCGGCCCCGGCAGTCTTCTTAACGGGTCGTTAATATGCCTGTAGCCTGTAACAACGCCGCCGGCACCCCTTATCGGTATATAGATATCCAAGTCAACCTGCAGGCCCAAAGCGGGATTATCGTGGGCGTGAAGCTGTCTTACTGTAAGCTCAAACCTTCTGCCGTCATGGTCGAACCACCGCAGAACATCCAAGAAACCTTCCCCGCCTATTCCGGAAGGAACGGTTATGTCCCAGTTAGCCATTACACTTCCCTCCGGCGCGACAAACAGCCCGGAGTGGAAATTCGGCCGGCCGGGGGCAGGCGTTAACATCGCGTCAAAGGAGACGCGCAATTCGCCCTGCGCCGCAGTACCCTCATGCTCGGGGTCAAGCCTTCGCGGTATTTCGTTGGCAACTACCGTAACGGGCGTCGCAAACGGAGCGAACAGGCCGAACACCATTGTCAATGCCAAAAACAGGCTTATTTTCTTTTTGAAATTCTTGAAATATTTCATATAAATTACCCCCCCGGGAGATAGAATTTATGTCAACTTTTTTTGCAATCAAAGAACGCACAGGTATACTTTACCTGTATCATTATATCGGCAAAACAGGATTAATGAAATAGGGAATAAATGTTCGACTTGCGGAAAAAGTCATAATTTTTCCCTGACTCCGCGCCCGATTTTGACAAAACCCGCAACCGGGACAGGCATAGAATATGAAGAAATTCTGCTGTTTCGCGCCGACAAAGGGAAAAAGCGGCGCAGATGCGGTTTTTGGAGGTTGCGTTTATGCATATACCCGTTGGCCGCGCACGTTTGACGAATGAAACAAAAAGGACAGGGATTGCGGAAAAGTCAGAAAACAGGAAGCCCGTACCCGGTAAGCGAGAGCTTGCCTTTACTTTGGTTGCTGCATTTGGGTTTTTTATAGGGCGGGCAACGGTTTTTGGTTTTATTAACCCGTTGGCTGTGCCGTTTCTTGCGGCGTTTATGGGGGCGGCACAGGGGTTTGGGCTTACGGCGGTTTTTGTTTCCCTTGGGCTTGCCACACGATTGGGTGACTTTATTGCCGTCAGGTACATTCTAGCAGTTGTTCTGCTTTGCGGGTATTACTTTTTCATGACACGAGCAACCGCCGGGGAATCGCGTTCATGGCTTAGACTGCCGTGGGTTTCTGCAGCCGCGGCCGGGGCGGTTTTTTTTGCAGGGGTCATTGTTGCTTCATTATACGGTATGAGCGCGTTTCTTTTCACTGTAGCAATTCTGGAAACTGTTCTGATCGGGGCTCTCACTTTTGTTATAAAGCGTGCAAACATCATACTTACGCGGCGCAAACGCAGGGTTAAACTTCTTTCGGGGGAAGATATTGCATCTGTTACCATTGTTTTTTCGGGGATAATTGCAGGCGCGTCGGATATATATGTAGGAATGATGCCGCTTCGTATTTTTTTCTGTGTGTATGTAATTTGCATCGTGGCGTTTAAGGGGGGAGCATCAATGGCCGCCGCCGCCGGGATGTTAATGGGATTTTTTCTGCATTTGGCGGGATACTGGGGGCCTGAATGGGCGGCAGTGCTTGGCTTGGCGGGGCTTGGCGGCGGGTTTGCCGGCGGTATTTCTGTAAAAAACAAACGCCTTAGCCGCCCGGCTGTAATCGCCGGAATCGGCGTTGCCGGCGCAGGGGCATTGTTTCTTCTTGCGCGCCCGTGGCTTGGGTTTTCTATGATTTACGCATTAATTGCCGCAGGGCTTGCATTTGTAATCACCCCACAGTCATTTTACTTTAATGTTGCATCGGCAATAAATCCGGTTCTTGACAGCGCGGATGATTACATGGACAAGATAAAGGAAGAAACAACTCGTCGTTTAGACAGTTTTGCATCGGCATTCGGAAAACTTGCAGATACATTCAGCGGGCTTTCCAAACCAAAAACCGGGCTTAACAAACATGATATCGCGCTTCTTATCGACGACCTTTCCGGCAGGGTTTGCGGCACATGCCCAAGCCGCGAGTGGTGCTGGGAAGAAGACCTTTACAACACGCACAGGCAAGTGTTTTCTATGTTGAATGCGTGCGCAGGGCGCGGCGCGGCAACCTTTGATGATTTCGACAAGAGTTTTCGCAACGACTGCAAGCATCCCGAAATATTCCTGCAAGAGCTTAATGCAATCTTTGGCGTATATCGCAACGACCTTCGTTGGCACAACAAAATAGCCGAAAGCCGTGAGCTAATCAGCCAACAATTGCATGGCGTATCGGGCATAGTCAAATGTCTTTCAGACGAAATTGACATGTCTTTGCGTTTTCATGAAGGGCTTGAAGAGGAAATGATTATGGCATTGCTGAAACAGAAAATTGATGTAAAATCCGTAATCGTGCTGGAAGATAATTCGGGAAAGTATCGTGTTTCCATTACCCACAAACCCTGCATAGGCAAAAAATCTTGTACCAATGAAATTCTGCCGGTATTAAATGCCGTTTTAAAGCGTAAAATGCGCGTAGAACCCGCAGAAAACACCGGTTGCGGCGGAAATTCCTCCGGCTGTAATCTCCGCTTTGCAGAAGACCAAAAACTCCGCGTTTCCAGTGGCGTAGCGTTTCGCGCAAAATCATCTCGCGGCTCGGGCGACAGCTACTCTGCAATGGAACTTCGTAATGGATTATCAGTGCTTGTACTCTCCGACGGAATGGGCAGCGGCGAACGCGCCCGCCGCGAATCTGCCGCAACAGTGGGGCTTCTTGAAGATTTTATCGAAAGCGGTTTTGACAAAGAACTTGCCGTACGCATGATAAACTCTGTACTTATTCTCAAATCCAACGAAGAATCCTTCTCTACGCTTGATATCTGCTCGGTAGACCTGTACACAGGAAAAGCAGAATTTATAAAAATAGGAGCGGCAGAAACCTATCTTCTGCGCGACGGTCACATATCTGTAATTCGCTCATCGTCCTTGCCCATCGGAATGCTGAACGACGTAGACCTTGAAATAACCGAACGCCAGCTAAAGCACGGCGATATAATCCTTATGGTAACGGATGGTGTAACCGCCGCGGGAAGTGGGGCGTCCGCGGGAAGCGAACTTGCCGAAGATGAACCCTTCCCTGCCGAAAATTGGCTGAAGGCTGCCCTGAAAACAGCAAACTACGCCGACCCGCAAGACCTTGCCGACCACATTCTGTCTGTCGCCGAACGCCGCTCCCGCGAGGGCTTAAAAGATGATATGACAATACTCGCGGCGCGGGTATGGCAGAAAGCATAGGAACTGTTGACTAACCATCTTGATTTTGCTAATATGCCCGATGGAAGACTGTAAAAGTTATTCGGGCCCTTAGCTCAGTCGGTTAGAGCGGCCGGCTCATAACCGGTAGGTCCCGGGTTCAAGTCCCTGAGGGCCCAGAAAAACCCCGTGATTCTCGTGTTTGCGAGAAGCGGGGTTTTTGACTGGAAACGAACTTTACACCTTTTTTACACCTTGGGAGAATTTTAACCCCTTTTTAGGGTAAAAAAATACCCCTACTGTCAAAGCAGGGGCATTCAGGGTTAAGACTTAGCAGGGATTGGAGAACCAATCCATATTGCTGGGCTGTCCCAAACTATTGAAGTTATAGAACACGTCTAATCTTTGTGGTAAACTTTTTGGCAAATGCAATTTTACTTTTGGGGTGAATTTATGAAAAACCATACGATAATTTATTTTGTCCGCCACGCCGAGCCGGATTTTAATGTACATGACGATTATTCGCGGCCGCTTACGGCAAAGGGCGAAAAAGATTGCGCGCTTGTTACAGGATTTTTGCGTGAAAAAGATATTTTTGCAGTGTTATCAAGCCCGTTCAAAAGGGCGAAAGACACCGTAGCACCTTTTGCAAAAAGCGTGGGTTTAAGCATTCGCGAAATTGAAGATTTCCGCGAACGCAAAGTCGCCGACGAGTGGATAAGGCCTTTCAGGGAATTTACAGAGAAACAATGGGCTGATTTTTCGTATAAATTACCCGGGGGCGAATCGCTTTCCGAGGTGCAAGGGCGCAATATTGCCGCGCTGGAACAGGTCTTGCATGAATATCGCGGCAAAAGCATCGTCATTGGCACGCATGGCACAGCGTTATCCACAATAATTCATCACTTCGACGATACATATGGTTTTGAGGGTTTCTCTGCGATGAAGGTATGTTTTCCGTGGGTTGCGAAGATGGAATTCGACGATACCGGCAGTTGTATTGGAATTGAAAAAATCGACATTTTGGATTTACACCATGCGCCCCGGAAAAGCGTTTAAATCCAAGCCATCCGGCGGTGCAGACAAAAGGCGATAATATCCGCGAGATGCAATCATTGCGGCGTTGTCGGTGCAGTACACGGGCCTTGGTTTGTACAGGCGCAAATTTTTTGCGGCGCAAGCTTCTTCCATTGCGGCACGAAGGGCAGAATTGCAAGCAACGCCACCGGCAAGGGCAATTTGACCAAAACCTTCGCGTTCGCAAGCTGCGATTGAACGCTCGACAAGTACATCAACCACGGCTTTTTGAAAAGACGCGGCAATATCCGGAATTGTATCTTTTTTCAAATTGTACCGTTGGATAACGGCGGTTTTTAAGCCGCTGAAGCTAAAATCCAAACCGTCAACCTTTGCGCGGGGGAACGCAATTGCCGTAGGAGAACCTTCACGCGCAATGCGGTCAATCTCCGGGCCGCCGGGGTACGGCAAACCAAGCACACGCGCAACTTTATCAAAAGCTTCGCCTGCGGCATCATCACGAGTAGAACCCAAAACTTTGTACGTATCGTAATCTTCCACAGCAAGAACCAAGGTATGCCCGCCGCTTACAACAAGGGAAAGAAACGGCGGCTTTAGGTCGCTTTCTTCAATAAAGTTTGCGCAAACATGCCCCTCGATGTGATGCACGCCCACGAGGGGTTTTTCATTTACAAATGCCAAGCCTTTTGCATAATTTAGCCCAACAAGCAACGCGCCCGCAAGGCCCGGCCCGTTGGCAACGGCATATGCGTCAATTTCGGCAAGGCTTACGCCGGCCTTTGTCAACGCTTCGTCCACAATAAACCCGATGCACTCGATATGCCGCCGTGCCGCAATTTCCGGCACGACACCGCCAAAGGGCGCGTGCAAATCCACCTGTGAGGCGATTATATTAGAAAGAACATCGCGCCCGTTTTTAACAATCGCGGCAGATGTTTCGTCACAACTTGTTTCAATTCCAAGAATTATCATGTATTAATTCTTTCCCCATTTTGTAAAATGTAAAGTAAAATGCCCGGAATCGCTACAAACAAAAGCGCGACAACGCCCATGTTTTCCACAGAAAGCAAAGCATCGCTTTGAGAAAAACGCTCTGCAACATCGCGCATAAATAAACCCGCGCCAGAAAACGCGCCAACAACGGGTTCAAAAACAAAGGCAAGCAACAGCCCAAAAATTATTGCCGCGCCACCAAAAATCATTTGCGCAAGCGATTTAGCTTTTCCGTATGCGGCGTTTTTTGCATCGGCACTAATCGCCGCCATCACTGAATCGGTAAAGTTTTGGGGTACGGGTTCAAGTTTTTGCCCCGGATTTTCGTTAAACACTGCCGCCTCGTCAAAAACCAGATATAACTCGCGGCAGTTTTCACAGGTTTTTATATGTTTTGCCAGTTTTATTGCATTCTTTGGCTCTATTTTTTTCTCAAAATATTGCATGAAAAATTTTTCGGCTTTTTTGCATTTCATCTGCCATTTCCCCTTTTGACGCTATTTCCAAAACATTGGCATCAAGATGTTTTTTGATGCTAAATCTCTTCTGCCAACAATGCTTTTAACATCTTGCGGCCCCTGAAAATTCTGTTTTTTACCTTGGAAAGCGGTTCACCCGTTTTTTCGGAAATTTCTTGGTAACTCATGTTTTGCTGATGATACATAGCCACGGGGGTTTTATATATTTCGGGCAAACCTGCAACGATTTTGTTTATTCTCGATGCCTTGTCGCGCCTGATATATTCTTCTTCCGGCGATAAAACCGTGTTTTCTGTACGGCCGCCGTTTTCGGTATATTCCTCATAAGATATTGTTTCAAATTTTTTTCTTCGATGTGCGTCTATAATATGATTGCTTGTGATGCGCATTATCCATGTGCTGAACTTAAACTCCGGCGTGTACGACGCAAGATTTTTATACATTTTCAAAAAAACATCCTGCGCCAAGTCATTGGCTTCGTCTTTGTTTCGCAGTTGCCTGAGAATGATGGAGTAAACCAAGTTTTTATAACGGTTTACAAGCTCCTCAAAAAATTCCTGACGCCCTTCGAGACAGGCGCGGATTAATTCGTAGTCCGTTTTTTGCACTCCTTCACCTCACTCGAATTTTAGAGTTTTTGTCATGCGGTCTTTGCCTGTTTTGGTTTCGGGAAAAATATTTGAGGCGTTTTGCAAATAGTTGTACGGGTCGGGCATTGACGGGCTGTAATGGGTAAGCCAAAGCTCTTTTGCTTGGGCTTTTTTTGCTGTTTGAGCCGCTTCGCGAAAAATCATGTGCTTACGTTTTGCGGCTTTTTCTTGCAAATCATCTGCGCCGTAAAGCCCCTCGCAAATGAATAAATCTGCGTGCATTGCAAAATCGGGCAGAGTGGCTACAGGGCGCGTGTCTGTGCAAAAAACCACTTTTAAACCCTTGCGGGGCAAACCCAAAACCATATCGGAAGTAAATGTTCTGCCCTCATATACGATGCTTGCGTCAGGTTGTTTCTGCAAAACACCCCATAATTTTAACGGAATATTTAACGCCTTTGCCCGTTCCGGGTCAAATTTCCCCCGGCGCAAAAGCTCCAAGCTGTAGGCAAAACAAGGCGTGCGATGGTTCACAGGCAAAGCTTTTAAAATTAACATTCCGTCTGCGTCGCAGATGTGTTCATGGGGGTGTTTTGTGTCCCACTCCAGAAATTCTAAATGAAAGGGCAAATCTCGTGCTATTACGCACAAGCTGTTTACTATTGTTGCAAGCCCCATCGGGCCTATTAGTTTAAGAGGTTCGGTGCGGTCAGCATTTGCCATGGTAAGCAACAAACCCGGCAATCCGCTTATATGGTCGCCATGAAAATGTGTGAAACAAATCATGTCAATCTGTTTAAATCCCCAACCAAGCATTCGCAGGCTTACTTGCGTGCCTTCGCCGCAATCAAAAAGTATCATGCTGCCGGCTACCCTGCACAGCATCGAAGACAAAAAACGCCCGGGCAGGGGCATCATCCCACCCGTTCCCACAAGGGCAATATCTATCATTTGTTTCCTCTTTCTTGATTTATTGCAGCTATTGCGGGATTTTTGTGTCCAAAATATTTCCGTTTTCGTCAGACAAAAACACCCTGCGACCTTGGCGCACGTTAAAATCCATTTGAATACGAAACAAATCTTCAGGGCTTCGGCTGCCTCGCCCGGCTAATTCCAAAGTCCCGCCCGGCTCTATTGTTGCCCGGGGAATGGGGAAACGGTCTAACTCTTCGCGCCTGTTGCTAAGGAAAAAATCATCTGTGCGTACGGGGTAGTTTGTTGGGTTTATTAAAACCAAGCCATTACTTTGCGCCAACTCCCCTGCATAATAAATCAACAGTGGCGGTGGTGCGTGTCGGGTTACAAGCTCTAAGTTAACCACGCCGTTTACCGCGTCTGCAAATGATACATAAATATTTTCTTGTTCAACGCGGATGCCGTTTACAAGCCAGTGGTCGAAAGCGGTAAGGTGCGGCAAAACAGGGCTTACAGGAATGGTAAGATGCTCGAAGTACCGTGACCGCGTGCCGCGCTGTGTACCTATTATTGCCTCGCCGCCGGAAACGGAAACATCAAACATGCCCATGTTATCCTCGAAGTCAAAAAACCGCGAAAGTTGAAGGTTTATAAAACTGGCTCTGCGCCGTGCAAAATCAAGTATATGCCCGTGATGATACGGGAAGGTGTGCATACTAATCCAATGGTTAAACAGCCCGGCTTCCACTGTATGACGAAGCTCGTTGCGGGACGCGGCAAACAATTCATCTATAACATCGCGCACAATCTGCTCGTTTATTACATTTGCGGCAATGTCGTTAAATATCATAACGAACCGCTCTGCCATATCCTGCCGCTGTACGATTGCGCGCAGAAGTTGACCTCTGTCGTTGTTTTGAATCAACAAATATTGGAATGTGGGCCGGCGATAATTTTGCCCAAAAAGCCCCCAGGTCTGGTCTAAATCCCAGATTGCGTATCGCCAACGGCCATCAAGCTCGGGAGCCATACCCACAAACGGCTCGCCAATGTAACGCCAACGCCGCAGATTATTATGCGGCCAATCGCCATTGCCCGAAAAAATTTGGAATGCGTAATAAAAAAGCAGATTATCAATATCCACAATTTCGTTTAGCCTTGCAAATTCAGCATCGTCGGTAAGGTCACGGAACGCGAAATTGTTTTTGTATGTCAGTGCTTCAATTTGTTCCTCCGTTGCGTTGCGGAACCACCATTCCCCGCGTGAAACCACATCAAAATCGCGGTTTGGGGTATTATAGATTTCTTGAAAATAATGTTCATCCACGCGAGTTTGCAACCATTTGAAACCAAAGAATTCGCCATTTATAAAAACCGTTGCCGCACGAACGGGGGTTACATCATTAAAACCCGCACGCCGCGAAAGCACCGAACCCAGTTCGTTACGAATCATACCGTGTTGGCGGTCGTTGCCGCCGTTTCGTAAAATAAGCGTGTTATATTTGCCAAGCGGCGTGTCAAAACCATCGTGAATAATCTCGTCCGGGAAGAAATTATAATGGAAACGCCCGGCATCCGGCGAATACTCGCGTCGCGCAATAAGCCGCAAAGATTTTACATTCTCCCCGCGAGACCACGAGCCAAAAACGCGCACCCCGGCGGCTTGCGCAAGCACCCGTTCGCCGTCCGAAAAAACCTCTACGTTAATTGGACGTTCACTTTCGCGACCGCGCCAGTTAAAGTTGGCAGGTGCGGTGGGGTTAAGATATTGCCCCGGGTTTGCGCGAATATGTTCTTGCCGCGTAATCCCGTACACAAGAATTCCCTCGTAGAAGCAAAACAGATAATCCGGGTTTGTTGAAAGGGAAAACACCAGCGTGTCAAAGCGTTCAAAAACGCCGTCGCCTATAAAATATGTGTGAGTAAGCGGCGCGGAAACCTCGCCGTCGTATACCGCAATGGCTCGCAAAACCACGGCTTCGACACCGCGCCCGGCATTTAAGCTTATCGGGGCGTTGTGAATAGCGGAATTGGTTGTGGGAAATGCCCCGTCTAGTGTATAATGAATTTGTGCGTAGGGGTTTGACGCGAAAATTTCAACATAAATGCCGCTTTCGTGAAAATGCCCCGTTTCGGAAAATTCCAAAGTAAGAGGAATTTCTTCATATTCGCAGGCGATTGTTAAATCTTCCCCGCCGCCGCGTTGCATCACTTCATCGGGCAAGCCCACGGCTACGGGGTTTTCCGAAAGCAAAAATACTGCCCCAATCAACACAACCAACGAGAAGGCCAGAACAAAGATTTTTTTCATATGAATACCCCCAAATTTACATATTATGTATGAAAAGGTGATGCGTTTGCAATACCGCTACGAAAACAAATATTTTATTAACGAACACACGGCAACACTGTTAAAACAGCGGATTAAGGGAATAATGCAGCCCGACCCTCATGGTGAATCGTACATTGTAAACAACCTGTACCTTGATGACAGATACGACAGTTTTTATAACGCAAAGCATCTGGGACGGTTTGTGCGCGACAAATATCGTTTGCGTTATTACAATAAAGACACATCATTTATCCGCCTTGAACGCAAGCACAAAGAAGGAAACCTTGCTTACAAAGATACCACGCGCATAACTTATGAGCAATACCAAAAAATAAAATCCAACGATTTGGGGTTTATTTTGGAAGAAGATTCTAATCTGTGGCAACTGCTTGCGGTAATTCACAGATTAAAAGGCTTGCGACCTGCGGCAATCTTTTCCTACAAGCGCGAAGCATATGTATATTCCCCCGGGAATGTACGGTTTACCTTTGACAGCCCGCCATTCGATGCCGGCGAGCATCTGCCGACGCATTACGAGCCTTTAACCGCCACTTACGGAGAAGAAGAGTATAGCCCGCTTCTTCTGGAGGTTAAATTCTCAAAATTTTTACCCGAGATGTGCAAGCGATTTTTAAGCGGGCTTCCCCTTGCACACACAGAAATGTCAAAATATTGCATTGCAAGAGAAAGAGGAGTGTTACCCTATGGGCAGATTTGATTTTTTGCGTGATATTCTTGTGAATCCGCAGTTGATTATTTTGGACGAGCTTCAACCGCGTGCCGTGCTGGAAGTGCTTGGAGTTGCAGCATTTTGCGGCATTATAATTTTTCTTGTGTATCGGTTTTTTAACAGAGGCGTTCTTTACAGCGAAAATTTTAACCTGCTGATTGTAATGATAACCGTGGTTACTTCGTTTATCATTATTACAATCGGCACTAATCTGGTGCTTACACTGGGAATGGTTGGCGCGTTGTCCATTGTTCGTTTTCGTGCCGCCGTAAAAGACCCGTTAGATGTCGGCTTCCTGTTTTGGGGCGTTGCCGCAGGGCTTACCTCGGGTGCGCGGCTGTTTACCGTTGCTCTAATCGGGACGGCTTTTATTGCGGTACTGTACATTGCGTTTAATTTTCTGCGCTTTGATAAACGGGCGTTTCTTCTGATTGTTCGTTACAACAATGATGCAGAAACCGCCGTAAATTCTCAGCTGGCAAAAATTCGTCATAAGCTAAAAAATAAAACCCTGGGCGCGGGCTTTACAGAAATCACCGTCGAGTTGAAAGTACGCAAAAACAACACATCTTTCCTCGAACCCTTGCGTACCACCGAAAATGTTGACAATGTTGTACTTGTGGAATACACAGGAGATTACGCATGATGCCTCTTGAAAACGTGCGTAAGCTTGCAGAATCCGGTGATTACAATTTAGTCCCCGTTTCTGACGAGATGCTTTCTGACAGCATGACGCCAATCTTGCTTTTAAGGATTTTGAAAACAGCGGGAAGTCACTGCTTCTTGCTTGAAAGCGCGGAAGATACGCGGCATTGGGGAAGATATACATTTCTTGGCTGTAATCCGTCTATGCACATTAGTTGTGTAAACGGCGAAATGACAATTTCTTCCCCTGATGGCGTAAAAAAAATACAAACGAATGAACCCAACGCGGTTATCCGCGGGATTCTTGATGCCCACAAAAGCCCCGAAACAGAAGGCTTGCCGCCTTTCACCGGGGGGCTTGTGGGCTATTTTGCATATGATTACGCAAAATATGCCGAGCCGTCTTTGCAATTGGATGTTTTGGACAAAAATTCGCAAAGTCATTATTTCCGCGATGCAGACCTTATGATGTTTGATACGGTTATCGCTTTTGATAATTACAGGCATAAAATTATTCTTATTGTAAACATTCCAACGTCAAACCTTGAAAAAAGCTATGCCGAAGGTATGCAAAAACTTGCAAACCTAAAAAATTTAATAAATTCCGGCGCGGCGGGGGATTTTACCGGCCGTATAAAATCCGGATTTAAAGCCCTGTTTTCCAAAGAAAAATATATGGAAATGGTGGAAACCGCAAAGCATCACATACGGGAGGGCGATATCTTTCAAGCTGTTTTGTCCAACCGTTTTGAGGCAGACTACGAGGGCAGTTTGCTTGGGGCATATCGTGTTTTGCGCACAATTAACCCCTCGCCATACATGTTTTACTTCGCAGGCAGCGAATTTGAAATTGCCGGTGCTTCCCCCGAAACCCTTGTAAAGTTGCAAAACGGACGGCTTTTCACTTACCCTCTTGCGGGAACACGCCCTCGCGGTGCGTCCGAAGAAGATGACCTTGCCCTTGAAGCAGAGTTGCTTTCCGACGAAAAGGAGCTTGCCGAACACAACATGCTGGTAGACCTTGGCCGCAACGATTTAGGAAAAATAAGTAAATTCGGCAGTGTTGCCGTGGAAAAATACATGAAAATCCTGCGATTCTCCCATGTAATGCACATAGGCTCGGTTGTTAGCGGGGAAATTCTGCCCGACAAAACCGGCCTTGATGCAATTACCGCTGTTCTTCCCGCCGGCACGCTTTCCGGCGCACCAAAAGTACGCGCTATGGAAATAATCCACGCGCTGGAACAAAATAAACGCGGCATTTATGGCGGCGCAATCGGTTATTTAGATTTTACGGGGAATATGGACACATGCATAGCAATTCGCCTTGCCTACAAAATAGGCGATAAAGTTTATGTGCGCTCCGGCGCGGGCATTGTTGCCGACAGTAATCCCGAATCCGAATACAATGAATGCGTAAACAAGGCGATGGCTATGCAAAAAGCTTTGGAGTAGCTTTTAGCTTTTAATCCTGCAATGCAACAGCCCTGTCAAAGAGTTGCTCAACTTCTTTGGGGGGCTTTTTTGTTGCCTTTGTTACGATAACTGCCAAGATAAGGCTGATGAAAAATGCAGGTACAATACCAAAAAGCCTACCGACATTAAGAATGGTTTGCGAAAGCTCGCTTGGAACGTAGTCGGCGATGGCGGTGATAGACCCTGCTTCGTAGGCGGCTTCGGCGGCGTTTGCAACCGCGCCGCGTGTAATTTGAACCGCGCCGGCCCAAACTGCCGCGATTACTGTGCCGGAGGTTATGCCTGCGATTGCACCTGCCAAGTTAAACCGTTTCCAATAAAGGGCAAGAATCATTGCCGGGCCGAAAGCCGCACCGAAAACACCCCATGCATTGCCAACAATATCCATGATTGTACTGCGCCCGGGGCTTATTGCAATGCCTGTTGCAATTACGGCTATTGCCACAACAACAAAGCGGCCGACCCAAATCATTTCTCGTTCCTTTGCGTTTTTGCGGAATAGCGGTTTATAAACGTCGGCGGTGAAAGAGGACGAAGATACAAGCAGTTTAGAGTCGGTGGAACTCATTGCAGCTGATAAAATTGCCGAAAGTAACACACCCGCAATTACTGCCGGGAAAATTCTGCGTGCCAAAACAATAAAAACTGTTTCGCCGCCACCGGTGCCTACCGCGCCAGGTGCGCCAAGCTCAATCCCTTGCGAACTAAGGTAAACACGCCCCAAAATACCGGCGGCAACCGCCGCGCCAAGTATGAGCAAATTCCAAGAGATTGCAATTGCCGCGCTCTTTTTTACTTCGCTTTGCTTGCGTATTGCCATGTATCGCACCACAATATGAGGCATCCCAAAGTATCCAAGCCCCCACCCCAAGCCTGTGAGTATATGTGAAATGCTTTCCCAGTCAAAGTTGCCTGTAAACAGGAAATTCCAATAAGTATCGGGGAAAACGGTTGCGGCAAACGCACCGGAATCTATTGCAAAAAGTGCAAAAAACGGCGCGGACATAAGCGCAAGAAGCATCAGGCTTCCCTGAAAAAAGTCGGACACAGAAACGCCTTTAAACCCACCAAGGAAGGTATAAAAAACAATCAGCACCGCGCCCAAAAGCATCCCCGTTGTTTCGTTCATATCAAACACTATATTAAACAAAACACCGCAAACCACTATATGCGCGATGGTATACGCCGCAAACGCCACGATAAAAACAACCGCGCAGATACATTGAAGCACTTTGCTTTTTGTTACAAACCTGTTGGTAAAAAACTGCGGCAGTGTAATGGAATCTTCTGCCAAAATAGAGAATTGACGCAGACGCGGCGCAATAAAAATCCAACTGAGGATGTAACCAAGTGCGAGGCCTATTGCAATCCATGCGCGGCTCATGCCAAACCAATAAATTGACCCGGGCAATGCCATAAGTACCCATGCACTCATATCCGATGTTCCTGTAGACAGTGCCGAAACCCAAGGCCCCATCTCTCGATTGCCCAAGTAATATTCCTTCTCGCCGCCGCCCTTGGCTTTGACGAAGAAATACACCCCAAAACCCATCATTACCACAATGTATACAATAAACACTGCCACTTCTGTGTAATTCATAAAACTCTCCTTTTTTTAATTTTTCACAAGAATACTACAAATTGTAAATTTTGCCTACTGTACGAAAATGGCCTTTGTCGGGCATTTTTGCAAGCACTCGCCGCATTTTATGCAGCGCGATTTATCAATTTCGTGTAGTTTTTTATTTTTGCCTTGGATGGTTTCCGTTGTAAAAATGCAATCAACGGGGCAGACCTTTGCGCACAGGGTACAACCGATGCATTTTTTGGGCATTATTTCGTATTCAATCAGGTTTTTGCAGGCGCAAGCCGGACATTTTTTTTCTTTTACATGGGCGAGATATTCCTCGGGAAAATATTGCAGCGTAGAAAGTACCGGGTTTGGTGCCGTCATTCCAAGGCCGCACAAAGCAGTATCCTTTATTGTTCTGCCCAATTCGCGCAATTTTTCTATATCAGATTCTTCGCCCGCGCCCGTGGTGATTCTGTCTAAAATTTCATGCAAGCGGGTTGTTCCTATGCGGCAGGGGGTGCATTTTCCGCAAGATTCTTCCACCGTAAAATCCAGATAAAAACGGGCGATGTTTACCATGCAATCGTCTTCGTCCATCACAATCATGCCCCCCGAGCCCATCATTGAGCCGATTGCGCCCAAAGTCTCGAAGTCTACGCCGATATCAAGATGTTTTTGTGAAATGCATCCGCCCGAAGGCCCGCCCGTTTGAACCGCTTTAAATTTTTTACCGCCGGGCAAGCCGCCACCGATTTCGTAGATAATTTCCCTAAGGGTTGTGCCGATTGGGACTTCGATTAAACCCACATTGTTTATTTTGCCAGCAAGTGAAAACACTTTAGTGCCGGGGCTTTTTTCTGTGCCAATTTCGCGAAACCAATCCGCCCCGGCCGTGATGATTGCAGGGATGCAGACGTATGTTTCCACATTGTTGTTTACGGTGGGTTGTTGCCATAAACCTTTTTGCGCAGGAAATGGAGGACGAAGCCGGGGTTCGCCGCGTTTGCCCTCAAGGGAATTTAACAAAGCGGTTTCTTCGCCGCAAACAAACGCGCCCGCGCCAAGATTTATTTTTAGATTAAATGAAAAACCCGTACCCATTATATTTTCGCCCAAAAGCCCAAGCTCTTCTGCTTGCGCAATTGCCGTGTAAAGCCTCTGCACCGCCAACGGATACTCTGCACGAATGTAAATAATCCCCTCGCCCGCACCGATTGCGTAACCCGCTATTGCCATTGCTTCCAAAACGCTGTGCGGGTCGCCTTCAAGAATTGACCTGTCCATAAAAGCACCGGGGTCGCCCTCGTCGGCGTTGCAAATGATATATTTTGCAGGTGTTGCCGCGTTATCGCCCTTGGCAGATGCCCCGAATTCCCACTTTAAACCGGTGGGAAACCCGGCACCGCCGCGCCCGCGCAACCCGGATTTTTTTATTTCTTCGATTACACCTTCACGCCCGATTTGCGAAAGTACTTTTCCCAGTGCCGCATAACCACCGGTTGCGATGTAGTCATCAATTTTTGAGGGGTCAATTCTGCCGCAGTTACGCAGGGCAATGCGCACCTGCTTACCATATCCCGGGTGCCTGAAAATGCTTGCTTCGCTTGTAATTTCTTCGGGCTTTACGGCTTTTTCAAAAACATCTTCTATTAATTTTCCGCAGGCTTTTGCTGTTATGCCGCTTACAAAAATTGAAGTTTCCCCCGGCTTTTTTATTTCAAGCAAGGGTTCGGCATAGCACATCCCGACACATCCCGTTGGCACAACAAGAAGGTTTTTTATGCCGCGCTTTTTTATTTCCTCCGTAATTACATCAAAAACCTCTTGCGCGCCTGCCGCAATGCCGCATGTTGCCATTCCTATATAAATAACCGTTTTTTCGCAAGCTTCCGAAATATGCTCCGAAACACCTGCAAGGGCTTGTTTTTTGTGCTTTTCCAATGTTTCAAGGGAATTAATCATCTGCCGCCACCACCTCTTCTTTAGCATCGCAGATGCTTGAGCAAGCACCTTTCATTTCGTCCAAAATACGCTTAACATCGGCTTTTTTCAGCCGTCCGTAATACTTGCCGTTTACCGTGATTACCGGGGCAAGGCCGCACGCGCCAATGCACCGCAGTGCATCAACCGAAAAAATCCCGTCTTCGGTGACACCACCCGGCGGGATTTTTAAAATACGTAAAAATTCATCTAAAATATCCTGCGCTCCTTTTACAAAACACGCTGTCCCCATGCAAACGCTAATGCGAAATTTCCCTTTTTTATCCATAGTAAAAAACGAATAAAATGTAACAACGCCGTAAACCGCCGCCGCAGGAATTTCCAGTTTTTCAGCAACAAAATCCTGCACTTCCTCGGGCAAATATCCAAAAATTTCTTGTGCCTTGTGCAAAACTGCAATTAAAGAACCCTGCTTTGTGGGCAAGCTTTGGATAAACTCGTCAAGCAGGGTAAAATTATTGTCCATGAAAAATCATCCTTTTATAGCATCGCAGATGCTTGAGTCGTCATATCGCCGTGCGCAAGCACCTTTTATAGCATCGCAGATGCTTGAGTCATCATATCGCCGTGCGCAAGCACCTTTCGGCGAAATTATATACTAAATCCCATGCTCCAACAATAACCTCTTTACATTTAGGCACTATTTAATTATACTCCCTACACGGAGTAGGATATGCAAGGGGGTGCGCGCTGTGCGAATCGAAAGAATAAGCGATACGCAAATGAAATTTGTACTTATGACCGACGACTTGGAAGAGCGAGATATTAAAATAAACGAGCTGTCTTATGCGTCGGACAAGACTCAGCAGCTTTTTCGCGAAATAATGACGCTTGTGCAAGACGAGCAGGAATTTGTTGTGGGAGACACTCCCTTAATGTTTGAGGCTATGCGCGTTGGCGTAGATAGCCTTGTTGTTGTTGTTACAAAAATAAACGAAAACGGCGGCATAGAAGCCGAGCGGAAATTTAATTTGATTCCTGCGGCGCGGCAAGAGTGCAGGTTCAAAAAGCCTGCCCCGATAAAACAGCCCTTCATCGAAGGGGAGGACAGCTATGTTGTTTTCTCATTCGACTGCCTTGACACCATGGCAATGGCGGCGGCGCGTTTGCCCGCCAATTTCAAGGGGTTAAGCCAAGCCTATAAAATGGAAAACCGCTACTTCCTCACATTCACAAACGAAACCGAAGACACACGCACTACGGCAGAACTGGAAGCCGCATTACACGAATACGGCCAAAAGCATGTTTCAAACGTAGTCTCGCGCCTGTATTTGATGGAACGCGGCGAAACAATTATCGCCGAAAACGCCGTGGACAAACTGCGCGCCTACATGGAGGCACAGATTTGAGCGTTTTTATAAGGCTTGCAAATTTTAGAGATTTGGGCGGGTTAAGAACATCCGACGGCAGGGCAGTCAGGTCAAAACGTCTTTTGCGTGCGGCGCAGCCTGTGTTGCTTTCCGACGAAGACATATCAAGGCTTCGTGCGCATGATTTAAAATGTATCGTAGATTTCCGCACGGCGCACGAGGTTGCGGCAACACCCGTGGATAAAATCGACGGCGTTTCGTATCTTCACATAGATATTTTGGGCAAAAATTCTGCAAAGGCCGCAGATACAAGTTACTGGACAGGGCTTTTTTTGTCGTCCCCGGAAAAAGTAGAGGAAGAATTTACAAACACCTACAGGGAATTTGCAATAAGTGAAAATTCCATGCATGGTTATTCAGAATTTATCAAAGCGTGCGTTGCCCTTCACGGGGGTGCTACGCTTTTTCATTGTGCCGCGGGCAAGGATAGGACAGGCTTTGCGGCGGCAATAATATTAAAAATGTTGGGCGTTCACGAAGACGATATTTTTGCAGATTATCTCGAAACTATAAAATACCAGCATGAGGTACGAGAAAGACACATCAAGCTTGCCAAAGAAAACGGCGCGAACGACGAGCAAATTCAGGCAATGTCCGCCATCTTCGGCGTTAAACCCGGCTATCTTTCGGCAGCTTTTGAAGCGGCTGAAAAAGCATTCGGCAGTTTTGACTCGTATGTAAAAAACGGGCTTCGCATAAGCCCGCCGGAGGTTGAACGCCTCAAGGAGCATTATCTTGCATGACAAACTTCAGCTTCCCGAAAATGTTCAATTTATAATAAAAACCCTGGAATCCGCAGGGTTTGAAGCCTTTATCGTTGGGGGATGCGTGCGAGACATTCTTCGCGGAGTTGCGCCAAAAGATTGGGATATTACCACTTCTGCGCAGCCGGGGCAAGCAAAAGCTTTATTTTCCCGCACGGTTGACACGGGAATAAAGCACGGAACAATCACAGTTTTGTGCGGTTGCGAACGCTACGAGGTTACAACATATCGCGCAGACGGAGAGTATTTGGATAAACGACGCCCATCGGAAGTATTTTTTTCTCAAAAAATAGAGGATGATTTAAGCCGCCGCGATTTTACGGTAAACGCTGTCGCATACAGCCCCGGTCGCGGCTTTGTTGACCCCTTCGATGGTTGCGGCGACATAAACAGGAAAATAATACGGTGCGTTGGCAATGCCGCCGAACGCTTTAACGAAGACGCTTTACGAATGCTTAGGGCAATCAGATTTGCGGCTGTTCTTGGGTTTGAGCCGGAGCTGGAAGTGGTGGACTCGATTATTAAACTGCGAAAAAATCTGTCTTACATCAGCGCGGAACGGATTCGCGAAGAGCTTGGCAAGCTTATTTTCGGCAAAAACCCGGCGGCAATAAAACTGCTGGAAACCACGGGCATTATGCACCAAACCCTGCGCAACCGCGATTTCGGCGGTGATTTGGATGCAGTAATCTCTCAGCTTAAAAACGCGCAAGACGCTGATGAATCCATGCGTTTCGCGCTGTTTTTTGCATGGGCATCAGATGATTGCCGGGAAATAATGCGCGATTTACGCTTCGATAATAAACTACAAAAAACCGTCGCTTTGTATGTACAATTTCTTCCCGCAAAAATCCCTCACAAACGATACGAAATAAAAAAAATTTTGAACGAAATGCCGCCGGAAATTTTTGAAAAACTTCTTATTTTAAAAAAACTTCGCGGAGAAAATGCCGGCGAGCTTGAAAAAATCCGCCACGAAACAAACTGTCTTCTCAAAAACGGCGAATGCTTCACCCGGGCAGGCTTGGCAGTAAACGGCAACGACCTTGCAAAAGCCGGTATTTTTGGCAGAACCACAGGCGAAACACTAAAAACCCTTCTGGATGCAGTAATGCGCGACCCTTCATTAAATAAAAAGGAGAAACTTTTATGCCTGTTAAAATGAGCAAAAATGCATTCGGAATGCACGGGCAACAGGTGGCAGAAACCTATCTTTCTGAAAACGGTTATAATATAATTGCAAGAAACTATCGCGTAAGAACAGGCGAAATTGACATAATCGCCTGCCACGGCAAATACATAGTTTTTATCGAGGTAAAGTCGCGCACGCAGGTTTACGGCGGCCTGCCGCGTGAGGCTGTAACCCCGGCAAAACAACAAAAAATCATCCATACAGCAATGCATTACATCTCTGCAAACGAGGAAAAACTTCAAGAACAAGACTTCCGCTTCGATGTAACCGAAGTTTTGAAAATCGACGGCAAGTTTTACATTAACCACATAGAAGACGCATTTAGTTTATAGGCGACCTCCATGTTGGAAGATAGGTGAACCAAATGTCCAAATTGAAAACAATCCGCGCAAAATTTATCATAAGCGTACTTGCCATATATCATTGCCCACACAAGCGACCCCGCGCTGATTCCTGATTTGACGGTTGATGATTTAACGGCAGATTACCGCGCATTTATCGCTACCAACATGAGGGAAATAACCGCATACCGGCAATACCTTGATGCAAATATGGGCGTGGGGGAAGTTTTCCAAATCCGGGACGATACCGGCACGGCTTGGTATATGGCATCCCACGAAATATCCGAAACAGGCTGGACGCTTTTCATTGCCGTGCCGCAATCCTATGTACTGGACGGGATTATGCGGCTGATGTTTAACGCTTCAATTTTTTGGTTTCCAAGCATCATTTTTATTGTGGTTTTAATAGGATATGTAGTCAGCCGGGTAATCAGCAGGCCGCTTCACAAAATCGGGGTGTTTGCATCCGAGGTTTCAAGCGGGAATATTCCCCTTGTGAGCGTAGCAAATAACGCCATAGCGGTATATTCAAATGACGAGATTGGCGCGTTGGCGCGGACGCTCGAATATTCCTATATGCAGTTAAACGAATCGCGGCTTAAATCAAATTTCCTTGCCAATATAAGCCATGAAATGAAATCGCCCCTTGGCATCATGGGCGGCTATGCCAAACTTACAAAGAAGCAAATTGAAGCGGGTACGGTCAGCGAAAAAACATTGAATAATCTGCAAACCATATCAGACGAAGCCCTGCGCCTTGCCGAGCTTGTAAACAGAATGTTGCGAGCGTCCGTGGAAATGGAAGGAGCTTCTTCCTTCGCCTGTGTTGCCCCACAGGATATAATAGGTAATGCGGCGGCTCTTTGCGAGCCTATTTTTACAGCAAACAAGCTCACCATCCACATAGAGAAAGACTGCCCAAGCGTTATGGCAAACCCCGATATGATTACGGAAGTGCTTGTAAATTTGATTGGAAACGCTAACCGGCACACAGGCCGCACGGGCAAGCAGCTCCCGCAGGGAGCGACCGGCCCCAAAAGCGGGATAATCGAATTGCGGGCGGAACGCACAAAAGCCGGAATGGTTACATTTTCTGTTCGGGATAATGGAGAAGGAATTTTGCCCGATATGCTTGCGCGGGTATTTATTCGCGGAGTTAGCGGTGCGGGTTCTTCCGGCATCGGGCTTTCCACCAGCAAGGAAACGGTGGAAAACCACGGCGGGGAAATTAACATAGAATCCGCGGTTGGCAAGGGTACGCTCGTTACTTTTACCCTGCCCATATATAATAAACCCGAAGGAAGCGGAGCCGGGGTTTCCCCGGCGTAGCGGCGGGG
>JGI24703J35330_11748640_pt1 | contig 23114 bp, 11 predicted proteins | sample TergutNt197P1_FD_35330 | JGI IMG/M metagenome (IMG submission 35330)
CGTTATTATTATCAAGTGGAGGCAATATCAGATAGTGCCGAAATTGCTACTGCAATCGGCTGGTTTGAAACTGGGAAAATGAATGAAGAATGGCAAGCGGAATGGATAACTCTTCAAAGTCAAGAAATTGCTGTTCCCACTTTTTGCAAAGATTTCGAATTAACCAAAGAAATCATTGAAGCTCGTATTTACATTGGTTGTGCAGGCATTTATGACATGCAATTAAATGGTGAGAAAGTTGGAACTGAATATTTAACGCCTTATAGCAATGACTACCATTCATGGATGCAAATTATCACGCACGATGTAACACACCAACTTCAAAAAGGTGAAAACACATTAAAAGTAACAATCGCACCGGGCTGGTATCGTGGTCGCTTTGGGTTGCAACATCGTTCCAATATTTATGGCGATACTTCATCCTTTATTATAGAAATGCATATCAAATATAATGATGGAACCAGTGAATTAGTCGTAAGTGATGACACTTGGCATGCAGAAGATAGTGTTTACGAAGTCGCCCAACTCTATGACGGGGAGGTTTTAGATTTTACGAAAGAGCTTGACGAGCAGTATAAGGTTGCTATTTACGAACTTGATAAATCAAAATTGACGGACCGTCTTAGCTTGCCAGTTATTGTAAAAGAAGAACGTATGGTTGAAGCATTGATAACAACACCAAAAGGCGAATTGCTACTTGACTTAGGTCAAAATATGCCAGGATGGTTACAGATAGATACGTCAACGTTTAAGGATAAAGATTTTAAAATTCAATATTGTGAAGTACTTGATGCAGATGGGAATTTCTATAATGATAACTTACGTACTGCAAAGGCCGAATTTGTTTATAAGACTGATGGCAAGGCGAGAATTGTCGAACCTAAATTTACCTATTATGGGTTTAGATATGCGAAAATTGAAGGTTTAGAAACTGTACCGACAGATTCGTTTAAAGCTCGAGTAGTTTATAGCGATTTGAATCAAACTGGGGTCATCAATACATCAAATCCGCTGGTCAACCGTTTATTCCTAAATGCATTATGGGGTCAAAAAGATAACTTTGTTGATGTCCCGACCGACTGTCCGCAACGTGATGAGCGATTGGGGTGGACAGGTGATGCACAAGTATTTTGTGGCACAGCCAACTACAACATGAATTCTACGGCATTCTTCACAAAATATATGTATGACATTTGGCAAGAACAACAACGTGCAGATGGCATCGTACCCTTTTTTGTCCCCTCCTTTGGCAATTCAGGCGGCTATGGTTCCGCAGCTTGGGGCGACGCAGCAACAATCATCCCGTGGACATGTTACCTACACTCTGGCGACAAAACGCTCCTTGAAAAACAATACCCATCAATGAAAGCTTGGGTGGAACACATTAGAAGTCAAGATACTGGCACACGCCTATGGGATACAGGTTTTCACTTAGGAGATTGGCTTGCACTAGATAATGTCGAAACAACCCCACCAATCGGACTAACCCCGCCACATATGGTAGCCTCCGCTTACTACCTCTACTCAGTTACCTTACTCGCAAAAGCATCTAAGGCGCTGGGTAAAATCACAGAACAGGCAGAATATGAACAACTGGCAAGCGAAATAAAAAATGCTCTCCAAAAAGAATACCTCACTGAAACAGGGCGAGTGGCAAGTGATACACAAACTGCTAACATCATCACACTTTATATGGATTTCGCCACCAATCCAGAACGCGTGGCAACTATGTTAAATGACAAAATCTTAGGAATTCGAGGCGGACATCTTAATACTGGATTTGTTGGGACAGCCTACATCTGCCGAGTGCTAAGTGACCATGGTTTCAATGAAGCTGCCTACAAACTACTTCTAAATAAAGGCTACCCAAGTTGGTTGCATGCAGTTGAAAAAGGGGCAACTACTATCTGGGAACGTTGGGATTCCATCGGTGCAGACGGAAGGCTAGGGAGTGTCGAAATGAACTCTTTTAACCATTATGCATACGGGTCGGTCATGGAATGGATGTACCGAAATGTTGCTGGACTCAAACCGTTAGAAGAAGGAGCTGGATTTAAGAAAGTTCAGCTTGCACCACAACCAAGTGATAAATTAGAATGGGTCAATATGTCTTATGATTCACCATCTGGTTTATACCGTTCAGAATGGAGAATTAATAAAGACAGTCTTAATTTCGTATTTGAAATTCCATTTGGCGGCGAAGCAGAGCTTACCTTACCTGATGCGCCTGATGAGGTTGTAATAAATGGTGAAATAAAAGACTATTTCGCCACGATGCGATTGGAAGCGGGAACTTATGAAATTTCCTATCAACCAACCAGAACATATTACAACACATATACCGTCAACGATGACGTAAACCTAATTAAAAACAACCCTAGATTGATGGAAATTATCACGAAACATGTCCCTGCCATTTCAGCATTGCCAGAACATGCGCTTTTCTTACCACACGAGGGCGATTTTGAATCTTTACTAGCTAAATTTGGCATCCACCTTGAAGCAGAGGTGAAAATTGCACTTGATGCCGAACTAGCAGAAATTAGAACATGGGATTTGGTGTAAGTAAAATGGACGTTTATTCCTTAACTGGAAAGACGTCTTTTAAAGTTTTTCGAACGTCTCAAAAATTCGTTATTTTTGCTGCATCAGAGATTTTTTCTTTTTTCACTATCTAAAAAAGTCGAAATCTGTTATAATTGTATGAATAGCAACTATCAAATAGATTGGGGAGATTTAAAGATGAAACCATTTAAAACATTGGACGAGCAAATTCAACATTTGCAACAGAACAAACAGGTATTAATTCCTCGCACTACTAAGGCTAAACAAAATTTATATGACGGCAACTATTATAATGTTATCTCGTGTAGCAAGATTAAATTTGCAAAAAATATCGCGGGGAAAACACATATCTATAGTGAAACGCAGTTTAAAGATTGGCTTGCTTATTTTCAATTGGATTGTCAAATAAGCAAGCACCTTATGCAGAATATGATTGACTTTGAGCGAAAACTTAACAGTCGTATTGCCTATTGTGTGAGTGAGCTACTGGAAAACAAGGATTTAACTGATTACGAGAGGAATGAAATCCATCAGCTCATTGGCAGCAGTAATTGTTGGAAAGGAAATCTTGATTATCATGGGAAAGAAGCCTGGGTTTTTATCACAAAAATGACTTTTGGTGAAATGAAGCAGTTGATTTTTTGGTTGTTGAAAAATAGACCTGATATTTATGATGAGGTCGTACTGGGCTTACCTTATCTTGGGAAGGTCGAAAATACTAACAAAAAAATTCGGGACAAAATTAACGAGTTAAATAACTTACGTAATTGCTTGTTTCACTTTACACCACTGACGATTTATGTGACCTATGGAAAAACTCGAACAGGTAAGTTAAAAAATAAAGCTCGAAAGCAGGCTATAAAGTGGCTTTTTGATATAAACAGAAAAGCTGATTATGTCCGATACATTACAGAAATATTTGAGTGTTCAGACAAGTTTTGCACAATAAAAAACAGCCAACATAAGGTTGACTGATAAAGCCTCTTTCCATAACCAATGTATGGACGAGAACTTTTTCCCGGAGCCTGCTAGCAGAACTCCATCGGCTTCTTCTATTATAATATGCGCAACATCGAAAAGTCAATACTATAAATTGAAAAATTACAAAAAACGGAGGTGTATCTCGTGGACCGAACACAATTCTTCTTAGAACGCATATATAAAATGACAGCTATCCCTATTACCATGGTTGACTGTCATAATGATATATTACTGTTTTCACGAGGTTATTCTGAAAAATCAAATCCACTACAGTATTGTTTACAATTAAAAAAACGCCTCTGTGAGAAAGTATCTCTAGAAAATCCCATTGCACTCGATGTAGATGAGGAGCAATATGTTTACGGGATTTGTGCAGACTTGATTGGGAATATCATTATTTTTGGTCCAACCAGTGAATCAAAGGTTAATACAGACCAATTGGATAAATATCGTCACAAGCTTGGAATTTTAGATACCGATTTTTTCGTCAAACAACGAAATCTAAATGAATTATGTGCCACTGTTGCGACCATTGCCTCTTTTATCTGGGAGAAATCTATCACGGAAATTGATGTTTTGGCACAGGAATTTGAACAAGGTGAATCAGATGATAATTTTAAAGAGAATAACCGTGTGAAATATCGGCCTGAATTTTTTGATTATGAAGAGAATAGATTTACTTATTCTGATGAGCTGAACTATATGGATGCCATCAAAAGGGGAGACCCAGAAAGTGTTAAGCAATCAGCAAGCCATCGCTTGGAAAGTTTTAAAAAATCGAATGTAGGGAAGCAATTGGCACAAAAAGCAACGAAGCAAAATGAATACATGGCAGTAAGTGCCATCGTTTTAGCCTCAAGAGCTGCTATTGAGGGGGGCTTGGATACTTACAATGCTTATTTGATTAGTGAACATTACATGCAACGCTTAGAATTAATTTCTGGTATGAATGATATTTATAAGCTGATATATGACATGACCATTAGATTTGCTGAATTGGTTCGTGAGAACAACATTTCTAAGAGTAACTGGTCATATGTTGAACAATGTAAGAATTTTATTGATAAACATCTGAACAAACAATTTACGATTGACGAGGTTGCAGATGAAATTGCCGTTAACAAAACATATCTAAGTCGTAAATTCTCCGAAGAAACTGGGATAGGGATTCAAAAATATGCCCAGAAAAAACGGATTGAGGCTGCGAAAAATATGCTAGAAGCTACCGATTTTAAACTTGCGACCATTGCAAATTACTTTTGTTTTACATCACAGAGTCATTTTGGGCGGGTTTTTAAAGAGTTTACTGGCATTACGCCACAAGCTTACCGTAATCAAAACAAAAACTAACGAATAAATAATATGGCTCACTCATTTGTTGAGGGGCTTTTAATTTTGCGACAATTAGTAATTTTGGTGACAAAAAAGAAAATATTGTGATATATAAAGACTTGTTATTTATAGTATAATGAGGTCACACGAAATATGAAAGTGTTTCAAAAAAATGACAGACGGTAGGTTGGAAAGTATGAAAGCAATAAAATTTAATGATGACTGGACATTTAGGAAACAAGGAGAAGAGCAAAAATATCAAATTACGATTCCCCATGACGCATCATTTTTTGAAGGTCGAGATGCTGATAGTCCAGGCGGTAGTCCTAATGCATTTTTCAAGGGGGGAACTTATGAATACGAGAAATCATTCTTTGTTCCAACAGAATGGCAAGGTGGGAATGTTGAATTTCAATTTGAAGGTGTGTATCAAGATGGTAAGGTTTATTTAAATGGTGAACTTGTTGGTGGCTGTGCTTATGGTTATTCGGAATTTTGGGTGAATGTAACAGAATTTTTGCAATATGGTCAAGATAATGTTTTAAAGGTTATAGCTGACAATTCTGATTTACCAAATTCACGTTGGTACGCTGGGGCGGGTATTTATCGGCCGGTGACAATGTGGATTGGGGCAGAGCAATATATTAAAAGTCGTGGCATAAAAATTACAACATTATCAGCTGAAACTGGTATGATTCGCATCGAAACGGATTGTACTGGTGGTGATGTTTTAGTCGAAATTATTGCTGGTGGTGAACTAGTTGCAAATGGTTATGGTGTAGATATTGAAATTGTAATTCCAAATGCAAAACTTTGGAGTGATGAAACACCTTATTTATATGAATGCCATGTAACTTTAACAGCTGATGGAAAAATTGTTGACAAAGTAACAGAACGTTTTGGTATTCGCAGTCTTGCATGGTGCACAAAGGGGTTCTTTGTTAATGGGAAAGAAACTTTATTACGTGGTGGTTGTGTTCATTCGGACAACGGAATCATAGGGGCTTGCTCTTATAAAAAGTCTGAATATCGAAGGGTTAAGTTATTGAAAGAAATGGGGTACAATGCAATTCGTGTTTCCCATAATCCGGCGAGCGAATCGATGATTACAGCTTGTGATGAACTTGGAATGTATGTGATAGATGAAACATGGGACATGTGGTATGCAGTTAAGTCTAAATATGACTATGGCTTAAAATTTATGGAAAATTATCGTTTCGATATCGAAAGTATGGTTGCAAGAGACTATAATCACCCAAGTGTCATTATGTATTCGATTGGAAATGAGAATAGTGAGCCAGCAACCAAGAAAGGTGTCGATTTAGCTCACAAAATGGCTGATTTTGTACGTGAGCTTGATTCAACACGGCCAGTAACCGCCGGAGTTAACTTATTTGTTATTAGACGTTCGGCAAAAGGAAATGCAATTTATGCCGAAGGTGGCGGATTAAATAATTCGAAAGAAGAAAAAGTTAACAAAATGAACAGTACAATGTTTAATTTGATGACATCTATTGTAGGTACCGGAATGAACAAAGCGGCTAACTCGAAGAAAGCTGATTTAATTACAAAACCTGTTTTTGAAGCATTAGACATTGCTGGTTATAATTATGCATCTGGTCGTTATAAACTAGAAGCTAAAGAAAATCAAAATCGAATTGTCGTTGGTTCTGAAACATTCCCGCAAGATATCGCTAAAAACTGGAAAATGGTCGAAGAAATACCATACCTTATCGGTGATTTCATGTGGACAGCATGGGATTATTTAGGTGAAGTTGGTCTAGGGGCTTGGGCGTATACGCAAGATGGTAAGAGTTTCAACAAACCATATCCGTGGTTACTCGCTGATACTGGCGCATTTGATATTTTAGGGAATCCAAACGGTGAAGCATTCTTGGCAAAGACTGTGTGGGGTCTTTCAAAAAAACCATTGATTGCGGTTCAACCCATTAATCATGAGACGAAACCTACGAAAGCTGTTTGGCGTGGAACAAATGCGATTCCTAGTTGGTCGTGGCAAGGATGCGAGGGAAAGCGGGCGATTGTGGAGATTTACTCAGATGCGACGGTAGTTGCACTAAGCCTCAATGGTCGACACCTCGGTAGAAAGCGTGTTAAAAATTGTCTCGCTAAATTCAAGGTAGATTATCAACCAGGCACTTTAATCGCCGCTTCCTATGATGAAAATAATCAAAAAATCGCAACTACTGAGCTTCATTCGGCGACGGGGGATACCCAGATACGGGCGGTTGCTGAAGAAAAAGAAGTGGGAGTAGGTGAAATCGTTTATGTGAAGGTGGAATTGATTGGGGAAAATGGCGTGGTTGAATCTAATAGTGATGCAATATTAACCGCCTCAGTATTAGGTGGAACATTGCTGGGGTTTGGGAGTGCTAACCCACGAACAACTGATGATTTTACGGCTGGTGAGTACAAAACTTATTATGGACAGGCGCAAGCGGTAGTAAGAGCAGATAAAGTAGGCTTCATTGAAATGACAATTAGCGGCGAGAGGTTAAAGACAGAAAAAATTGCGATAAAGGTGGCGGAATAAATGGATATTAAGGCATTAGTTGATGAGATGACTTTAGAAGAAAAGGCGAGTTTAACCTCAGGCGCAACCAATTGGTTAACAAAAGCTGTTGAGCGATTGGGGATTGTATCTGTCAGGATGGCTGATGGTCCGCATGGCATCAGATTGCAAGAGGATGGTGAAAAAACAGCCCAACCTGCCACTTGCTTTCCAACAGGTTGTTTGAGTGCGGCCAGTTTTGATACAGAATTAGTCAAGGAAATGGGAATGGCACTTGGGCGAGCTGCAAAAAGCAGTGGTATTCATGTTTTGCTAGGACCAGGTGTGAATATTAAACGGAGTCCACTTTGCGGTAGGAATTTCGAATACTTCAGTGAAGACCCTTATGTGTCAGGTGAAATAGGAGCAGCTTTTGTTGAGGGGATTCAAAGCCAAGGTGTAGGCGCTAGTTTGAAGCATTATTTTGCTAATAATCAGGAACATCGTCGCATGGATGGTAGTTCGGAAGTCGATGAAAGAACATTGAGAGAAATTTATTTGTCTGCCTTTGAGCGGATTGTTAAAAAATCAAATCCATGGACTGTCATGGCTTCTTACAACAAAATAAACGGTATTCATGCAACAGAAAATCGCCAATATTTAACTGATGTTTTAAGAGCAGAATGGGGTTATGATGGTGTGGTCGTTAGCGATTGGGGAGCCGTTCATAACCGTTCGCATGCATTAGCAGCAGGGACTGACTTAACCATGCCCACCGCAACAGATACCGATTTAGAAATCGTCCGAGATGTTCTTGCAGGCGATTTAGAAGAATCTCATTTGAATCAAGCATGTGTGAATATTTTGACATTAATTTCAAAAATCCAGATGAATGAGTCTATAGCTGAGGTTAATCACGAAGCTGATTACATGCTTGCCAAAAAGGTGGCAGCTGAATCTATCATACTGCTCAAAAATGAAGCAGAACTACTCCCATTAGATGTTAGCAAAACAAAGATAGCCTTCATTGGAGAGTTTGCGAAAAATCCACGTTATCAAGGTGGTGGTTCAAGTCATATCAATCCCAATAAACTAGTCAGTGCTTATGAGGTTGCGCAGGAACAAACTGATATTAGCTATGCTCAAGGTTATGACAATCAAAATCTTGAGGTTGATCCAATCCTTATTGAAGAGGCTGTCAAAATAGCTCAAAAAGCAGACGTGGCAGTTATCTTCGCAGGACTTCCTGAAAGCCTAGAATCAGAGGGCTTTGACCGACACCACTTAAATTTACCAGCTAGCCATAATCGCCTGATTGAAGCAGTTTGCCAGGTTCAGTCTAATACAGTCGTAGTTTTACATAATGGTGCACCAGTGGAAATGCCATGGGTTCAATCACCAAAAGCTATCTTGGAAACTTATTTAGGTGGACAAGCTGTTGGCGAAGCTGTGGTCGATATTCTACTTGGAAAAATCAATCCATCAGGTGCTTTGCCAGAGTCGTTCCCAATTAAATTGGAGGACAATCCATCTTATCTTTACTTCCGAGGAGAGAATGGTGTGACCCATTATGGCGAACGCAATTTTGTTGGTTACCGCTACTATGAAAGTAAAAAAATGCCAGTTTTATATCCATTTGGTCATGGTCTTTCTTACACCACATTTGAATTCTCAGACCTGATAGTCGAGGAAAAATCTGCCACTATTCAGGTGGTTAATACAGGGACTAGGGCTGGGAAAGTTATCGTTCAATTATACATTGCCCCACCAATTGGCGAAATTATCAGACCAATTCGGGAGTTGCGTGCTTTTGAAAAAATCACTTTGGAAGCCGGAGAAGGGAAAATAGTCAGATTTGAGTTAGATGAACGTATGTTCTCCTATTGGAACACTGAAGCTTCAGATTGGGCGATAGAGGAGGGGGAATATGGCATTCAGATTGGTCGTTCTGCATCAAATATTATTTTAGAGGAAAAGTTATTTGTTGCTGGAACAAATTTTGAGCGAAAAATCATTTATACGCCTAATACCATCATTGCTGAGTTTAAATTACATCCCTTCGGAGCTAAGATTTGGAGTGATAATTTCAAAAATATCCTTTATGGAATGGCAAAGGCTGGCATGATTCCAGAAGCTCGTTTAGCTCAAATTGACCAAATTGAAGAACATTCGATGAACCATCTTTTAAATCAACCTATTGCGCTATTGGCAAACTTTGTTCCCGAAATTGGAGTGAATGGGTTGCTAGAAATCCTCGAAAAGATGAATGACACAGGGGAGGGCGAAGTCTAATGCAACAGCAAGGATTTTCTCCTTTTCTCCCTCATTACGAATACATTCCTGATGGAGAACCCCATGTTTTTGGTAATAGGCTTTACTTATACGGCTCTCATGACCGCTTTGGAAGTGGTAAGTTCTGTCTTAATGATTATGTCGCTTACTCTGCACCTCTTGAGGACTTAACGGACTGGCGTTTTGAAGGGGTTATCTATAAAAAAGAACAGGACCCTCAAAATCCACAAGGAAAAATCTCATTATATGCACCTGATGTTGCGCAAGGGTTGGATGGGAAATATTATCTTTATTATTGTTTAGCTGAAATCCGACGAGTGGGAGTAGCAGTAAGTGATACGCCTGTTGGAAAATTTGAATTTTTAGGCCATGTAAGCTATAAAGAGGGGATTGTTTTAGGGGAAAGGCAAGGAGATAATTTTCCGTTTGACCCGTCCATTTTTGTTGATGATGGTAAAATTTGGCTTTATGTAGGGAATGGTCCACTTAAACCTCATCACGACAAGAAAAAAGAAAAAGCCTGCACAGTGATGGAATTAGAAACCGACATGCTAACCATTAAGCAAGAACCGGTCAGTATTATTCCAACCTTACATAATGTACAGGGTACTGGCTTCGAGGGACATGCCTTTTTTGAAGCTAGTTCCATGCGAAAATTTGGCGATAACTATTATCTTATTTATTCTTCAACTCAAACTCATGAACTTTGTTATGCCATTTCTAAAAAGCCTAACGCTGACTTTCAATATGGCGGTGTCCTTATTTCAAATGGAGACATCTTTCCAGGCGAAGTTGACCAGGTTGACTTTAATATGAAGCCTCATCCTAAAATTAAAAATTACATTGGGAATAATCATGGGAGTATTGTCGAATTGAACGGGAAATACTACATTTTCTACCACCGTCACACTAACCGAGCCATGTACAGTAGGCAGGCTTGTGTTGCAGAAATCAAAATGCAAGCTGACGGCTCATTTGAACAGGCTCTAATGACAAGCTCGGGACTAAATGGTAAGCCTTTAAAAGACAAAGGTCGCTATGAAGCTAGGATTGCGTGTCAATTGTATGCATCAAAGGGTGCATTATTTAGTGTTCATCCTTTTGTTCAGAACAAGGCACACCCTTACTTCACTCAAACTGATTGTCAATATATTGCCAACTTAAAAAATGGCGCAACCGTTGGATTTAAAAGCTTCTTATTTGAAACAGCAAATGCGATAACTATAACAGTTCGTGGTAAGGGTCGAGGAGAAATAATTGTAAAAAATGAGGAAAAAATTATTTCAACCATTTCTTTACAACCGTCGACACATTGGGAATGTTATAAGGGAGTCCTTGAAACAGTCAGGGGTGAGCAAAATCTCTATTTTTCTTATAACGGAAAAGGAGCAGTTGACTTTTTGGAGTTTGAACTAAGTTAAGGAGGGATGAAGCCCTAATGATTGCAAAAAAATTGAGAACGGAATATTTAAAAAATCCCATTGGTATCGACATCATCAAACCACGCTTTTTCTGGCAAGTGGATGGTGGCATCACTCAAACTGCTTACCAAATTCAAGCATATGTTGGTGATGCGTGCTATTGGGATACAGGGAAAATAATGAGTTCTGAAATGACTCACATTATCTATGAGGGGAAACTCTTAGGAAGTAGAGACCAAGTCCTTTGGCGAGTTAGGTTATGGGATGAACATGATAGCATAAGTGAATGGTCACAAGCGAATTTCGAGATTGGCCTGCTAAATCCAACTGATTGGCAAAGTAAATGGATAACTGGAAGCTATAAACCAGCTAAAAATACCCGCTACCCGATAGACTGTTTTTTGAAGAAATTCCAAATCGAAAAACCAACTGAAAAAGCACGTTTATACATAACAGCATGTGGTTTATATGAAGCCACTCTTGACGGCGCAAAAATCGGCGAATTTTGCCTAGCACCGGGCATGACTGATTATCGCCATCGCCTTCAATATCAGACGTATGATGTAACGAAGCAACTCAAAAAAGGAAGCAATGCCCTAGAAATCCAACTAGCAGATGGTTGGTATCGGGGGAGTATTGGATGTTTTGGTCCAACAAATATCTTTGGACGACAAACTAAACTCATGTGTCAGCTTGAAATTCTCTATGAAGATGGTACAAAAGAAATGATTCTCAGTGATGAAACTTGGAGGTGGTCAAACGATGGTGCTTATCTTTTTGCAGACTTGAAAGATGGCGAGATATATGATGCAAGGAAGAATCCAACTTATAGTCAAAAAGCAAAGCTAATTCGTGAAGATATCATTCCTACCGCCTCAAATAATGTCATACCTAAAAAACAGGAAATCTTTACACCAAGAATGATTAAATCTCCGAGTGGAAAAGTAATATTAGATTTCGGGCAAAATCTTGCAGGATTTATTCGCTTCAGGGTTAAAGGAGAAAGTGGGCAAGTTCTGAATTTGAAACTTGGTGAAATCCTTGATGAAGATGGTGAATTTACTCAGAGCAATTTTCAAAAATTAAAACCATCAAAGGAATATACTAAATTGACTTCTGTCATGGTCATAACAGGGAACGAGCAAAAAATTAAACAACCACTAGTTTTGACACCTAAGCAAGAAATCAAATTTATTTGTAGCGGGAATGTTGATATTTATGAAACAAAATTCGCTATCTTCGGATTCAGATATGCCTTAGTCGAATCTGAGTTGGGTATCAATCCGAAAGATTTTGAAGCCATCGCAGTTTATTCTGATATGGAAGTAACGGGAGCATTTTCTTGTTCGAATCCAGAAATTAATAAGCTATATCAGAATACGCTATGGAGTATGAAAAGCAATTTTCTTGATGTTCCGACGGATTGTCCCACAAGAGAACGACTAGGATGGACAGGGGATGGGCAGATTTTTTTTGATACAGCCTCTTACTATATGAACATTGCTAGTTTTATGCGGAAGTGGCTTTATGATTTCAGCGACAACCAATTTAAAGATGGTCGAATATCAGCAGTTATCCCTTATACAGGCTTAGATATGGTTTATAAAAGTACAGGGGCATCAGTTGGGTGGGCGGATGCTGTTGTTTTAATTCCTTACAGGTACTGGAAACGATATGGAGATGACCAACTTATCACACAGTTCTACCCAATGATGAGGAAATACGCTATGTTTATGATTAAAAACACTGGTCATCGGGATAAAAAAGTCGCCAAACAAAACCCACATAATAAGTATGTCTACGAAAAAGGGATGCACTTGGGCGAATGGTTAGAGCCGGCAGATGTTCGAGATTTAGAGCAAGGTAATAAAATTGCTCGTCCAGAAGAATGTACAGCCTATTTGCACTACAGCATGAAACACATGTCTGAAATAGCGAAATTTCTTGATAAGAAAGCAGATTATGAGTTGTTTAACGAATATGCGCAAGGTGCAATAACGGCGTATAATCATTTATTTGTTGAAGACAAAACCATCAAAACAAATCGACAAGCAAAGTTAGTTCGACCGCTTGCATTAGGATTGATAGAGGGTGAAACAAGAAAAAACGTCCAAGGACAGCTTGTTGTAGCGGTTGAAAAAAGGAATTACTGTATTGGAACAGGATTTTTATCAACACCATTTATTTTGACAACATTAACGAACGCTGGTCGTTTAGATATTGCTTATAAAATGCTTGAAAATACGATAGCACCTAGTTGGTTATCACAAGTAAAAGCAGGCGCTACAACGGTCTGGGAAGATTGGGATGGTAAAGAGAGCCACAATCATTATTCACCAGGTTCAGTCTGTGGTTGGTTGTTTGACACAGTTTGTGGTATTCGCCTTACAGGAAAAAGAGAATTCCTTATAATCCCAAAACCAAGTGGTACTTTGAAAAAGGCGGAAGCCACTTATGAAAGTATTTATGGAGAGGTTCACTCTAGTTGGGAAAAATCTGAAAAAAAGGTGGTTTATCAAATCCAAATTCCACCGAACACTGTAGCAAGTATTGAACTTCCAGACGGTAAAACTTACCAAGTAGTATCTGGAAGGCACAAGTTTTCGCATCAAATTTAACTAAAATCATCAAAAGGAGATGTATTGAAATGGCAAAAAAAGAAAAAGCAGTTAACCCAGGCAAAGTTGGCGTAGGAAAATTTTGGGCATGGCAAACACGCGGTGTCTCAGCGGCAGTAAACTTTTTAGTTCTTAGTTTTTTAATGATTTTCTTGACTGATGCACAAGGTATGCCACCGGCACTTGCAGGTACAATAATAATGGTCGTAGGTTTATTAGAAGCAGGGGTAGATTTATTCGCTGGGTTCTTAGTTGATAGAACGAAGTCAAAAATAGGTGTTGGACGACCGTTTGAATTAGCAATTGTGGGTTTATGGGGAGCAACGTGGTTAATTTATTCGGTACCTGAAGCGCTAAGTATTCCAATTACGGCATTATGGGTTGGATTTTCGTTATTTAGCGCTCGAGCGTTTTTTGCGACGTTGTTAAGTGCAGCTCAAAATGCATTTATGGTGCGCGCATTCGAGACGGAGGAGCAGAAAGTAAAGGTAGCATCATTTGGCGGTATCGTTATCATGTTATGTTCAATTGTAGTCAGTATTTCATTTCCAATGTTAATGGGAAGAATTGCAACATCAGCCGCCGGTTGGAGTCGCCTGATTGGATTATTTGCAGTTCCGATGACATTTTTAGGGCTCTTGAGATTTATTTGCATCAAGGAGACAGTTAAAATTGAAGCTGATAATAACAAAGAGCGTGCTAAAATCAGCGATGTATTTATTCTCTTGAAAAACAACAAATACATTCATATGGTCGTCTTTATGTGGCTTGCTTATTCAATGGTGACTGGGATGGGGGTTTCACAATTCTTCTATCAATGGATAACAGGTGATATTGCAAATATGGGTCGTGCAAACATGATGGCAATTCTTGTCATCCCGGTATTAGTTATCTTTCCAGCTTTGATTAAAAAGTTTTCAACCGGCAAGCTAATTGTTGGCGGAAGTTTTATGTATATCATTAGTGGGATGCTATTTTTTGTGTCGAATGGTAATATGTCAATTGTTATTCCAGCGGTAATTTTTAGCGGATTGGGCTCATTGCCAATTACATATTTAACGGATTTATTGTTAATTGACTGTGGCAGCTATAATTTACATAAGAATAATCAACGAATGGATGGCACGATTGGTTCACTAAGACAGTTCTTCGGAAATATTGGCAGTGCATTTGGGAGTGGGATTTTAGGTGTATTATTAGGAATTAGTGGTTATGATGGGACTTTAGCTTATCAACCAGATTCGGCATTATTTTTAATTCGTTCGTTAATGGGATTTGCACCAATTATTCTATTCGGAGCAGTTGCGGTCGTTTTCATTTTCTTTTATAAGATGGACAAGGAATTGGCAGTTATAAAGGAAAAGGAAGAAGCGAGAGCGATTTAAAGATTATAGTGCAGTTAGATAAGGACCATTTGCTACATACGGAGTGGTTCTTTTTCATTGACAAATCACAATGGATGCTGTATATTGTACACACATACCAAAAGGAGACGGTTATGATGGTGCGCAATGAGCAACTGGTAGAGCTGACGGAATTTGAACAATTTTTGAAAAAATATTACACTGAAGCGGGTGATTTTTTCCCGTTTTCGGAAATCTATAAAAATAAAGAACGTCTGAAAAGTAACCTCAAAAAGGTCGATAAATCAATCGAAACCAACTACATAGAAGAAATTCATATGAAAGAACACGGCTTCGAGCTGATGGAAACCAACTTTTTTGTAGCTGATGAGGATGTTTGCATCAAAAAACACCCTCGTTACCTCTATCCAGCCTTGCATCAACATGATTTTTTTGAAGTCGCTTATGTTTTAACAGGTCATTGCACCAACCTTATTGATGGTAGAAAAGTTACCATGAATGCTGGGGAACTCTGCATCATTCCACCAAAGGTTGAACATTCAATCGAAGTGGCAACCGACGAAACTATTATCCTCAATCTCCTCGTTAAATCGTCCACTTTCGACCACGCATTCACGTCACTTCTAAAATCAGAAGCCATGCTTTCTCAATTCTTTAACGATATTCTTTACTCCAACAAATATCAAAAATATTTTTTCTTCAACACTGAAAAAGATGCTCTTATTAGCGACTTGATACGCACAATGTTGGGCATTTATGAAGCAAAATCACCCCATTATAATTGGATTTTAAACGGTTATTTCATGGTTTTAATGGGTAGTTTACTCCAACGTCATGAAAAAAATCTGGAATACCCACCCGGCTATTTTGATAAGGAATACGATATTTCGAAGGTTTTGAACTATATGCGAATTAATTTTAAAGGTTTAACACTTGAGCAATGTGCTGAGGAATTTAATTTTAGACCACGTCACCTATCTATTTTGTTGAAAAAATCAACGAATAAGTCATTTCCGCAATTGATGACGATAACGAAAATGGAAGTTGCAAAAGATATGCTTGCCAATCGCCCCATTTCCATCGAAAAATTGGCAGATAAGCTAGGTTATAATGACGCTTCCTACTTCACGAAAGTTTTTAAAAAAGAAGTTGGAAAATCGCCAGGAGAATATCGCAATGGCGAAAAATAGCCTGAAAGTTTCGGTCAAATTTTACCAAAACTTTTTGATTTTGCTTTGCAAAAACACGTCATAAATGCGCCATCGACATTTTTTACCATTCGATGAGCGCTTTTTTACATGGCGGAAATTTCTGAAACCGTTATAATAGACTTATCAATACGAAACTCAGTTTGGGATTCGTAAAAACACATTGGAGGTAAGTCTATGTTAGAATTACAAAAGTTAAAATGTGATGGTCAACTCAGACCATTAGGCATCGACAATCCGCACCCCGTCTTCAGTTGGCAACTGCAATCTGAACAATCTAATATCATACAAGTAAGCTATCAGATAAAAATGATTAAATCTGAAACTGAGGAATTAATATGGGATACAGGTGTTGTGAAAAGCGACCATAATCTGGGTGTCATTTATAAAGGGATGCCACTCGAAAGTCGTCTCTCTTATACATGGAATTTGACAGTAGTAGATAATCAGGGTCAACAGGCGCAGGAAATAGCTCATTTTGAAATGGGGTTTCTTGAAAAAAATGACTGGCAAGCCAAATGGATAACACCTGATTTACCAGGGTTACCAGAAGATAAAAAAATCGGCATGCTTAGGGCGACCGTCTTTCCACCCAAAAAACTCCCCGATATGATTCCACAAACCTTGCTTCATAAATCATTTGAACTTCCAAAAAGCATCAAAAAAGCCAGAATCTACGCCACCGCACACGGGACTTATCAAATTAAAATCAATGGCAAGCGTCTGGGAAATGCCGAATTAGCACCGGAGTTTTCCGCTTATAAAAAGATTCTTCATTACCATACCTACGATGCTACAACACTGCTAGAAAAAGGGGATAATGCCATCGGAATCACGATTTCTGATGGGTGGTACTGTGGTCATATAGGATTTTCAGGAACGAGCAAGCAATATGGCGACAGGCATGCGTTACTAATGCAAATAGAAATTGAATACACCGATGGTACAAAAGAGACAATTATCAGTGATGAGAGCTTTAAAGCTAGCAATCAAGGACCGATTCGCTATGCTGATTTGTTCATCGGGGAATGTCACGATGCGCGCATGGAAATTTCGGAATTTTCAAAGGTAGGGCTTAATGCGGATGGTTGGGAAAAAGTAACTGTTGAAAATCATGGCTTTGAGAATTTACGTGCCTTTTACGGTGAACCGATTCGACGTGTTAAAACATTTAAACCTAAATCTGTGATAACCACTCCAAAAGGGGAAACCGTCCTTGATCTTGGGCAAAATATTGTCGGTATTATGAATTTCCGTGTCAAAGGTGAGGCTGGAACAACAATCACATTAGAGCATAGCGAAACTTTAGACCATAAAGGGAATTTCCTGATGAATATCCTTGGAATGAATAAACATCAACGGGATACTTACATTCTAAAAGGGGAGGGTGTGGAGGAATTTAATCCACAATTTACATTTCACGGCTTTCAATATGTGAAAGTGACAGGCTATCCGGGTAAATTGAACCTTGATGACTTTACAGCTGTTGTGATGGCATCTGATTTGGAAAAAACAGGTTTGTTTGAAACATCGAATGCAGACCTTAATCAACTTCAAAGCAATATATATTGGAGTCAACTAGGGAATATGATTTCGATTCCAACGGACTGTCCGCAGCGTGAAAAGGCAGGGTGGACAGGGGATATTCAGGTTTATGGACCCACTGCAGCTTTCAATCAAGATGTCCATATCTTCCTACGCCGCTTTATGGAAAGTGTTCGCGCGGAGCAGTTTGAGAATGGGGAAGTTCCATTTGTAATTCCATTTCTTGATAACTACCGCGATGAGGTTGCTGCTCGGTTTAAAATGAATTCCTGCGCAGGGTGGAGTGACGCGGTGGTGATTGTGCCGTATGATCTTTATATGCGATATGGTGATTTGACGGTGCTTGAGCAAAACTATGATGCGATGAAAAATTGGATGACGTATGTTGAGGGCGAAGTGGCATCGGGACGCTGGAATGAACAATGGCATTATGGTGATTGGTTAATTCCAAGTCTGACAAAAAGCTTGTTGACTATGACTGAAAGCGGGAAGAAAACGAAGCACTTTGTTGCTGTAGCTTATCGTGCACGGATGAGCGCGATGATGGCAGAGATTGCAAAATTGCTAGGACACTTTGATGATGTGACGCATTATGAACGGGAATACCAGTCTGTTAAGGACACATTCACTAATCAATTTATCAAAGAAGATGGCATATTCGAAACGGATTTTCAAGGTATGTATGTGATGGCGCTCAAGTTTGGGTTGATTCCTGAAAATTTGAAACCGAAATATGTTGCAAGGTTAGCTAGGCTTATTGAAGAAAATGGTAACTGTCTTAATACGGGCTTCCTATCTGTTCCATTTTTGCTAGATGTTTTATGTGCTAATGGCTTGGAAGAACTTGCTTATGCCATCCTTTATCAAAAAAATGCCCCATCATGGCTATATGAAGTGGCAAATAAAGCGACAACGATTTGGGAGTCATATACCAATGTCACCACGGATGGGAAGCGTCGTAGCATGTCGTATAATCATTATTCATTTGGCGCGGTGGGTGATTTTATGTACCGCCATATTGGAGGGATCGACTTTCTTGAACCAGGTTATAAAAAAATCAAAATTAGTCCGAATTTTAATTGCGGGCTCAGCTTTGCAACCACGGAATTTGAGAGTGTCCAGGGAAGGGTTAAAACAAGCTGGGAAATCAAAGAGGGTGTGGTTGTGCTAGAAGTCTTTATACCATGTAATACAACAGCCGTTATCATGCTAAATGGGGTCGCATCCAAAATTGAAAGCAACACCGTAATTAAATCTATTGGGACAACCGCCGAAATCGAGGTTGGCTCAGGACATTATCACTTTTCATTTCAATTGGCAAGATAAAAAAAACGGCGCAAGTTAGAGAATTTTGCGTTTTAAAGGAGAGATTTTGATGGAAATAAACAATCAAGCAACAAAGATTAAAGCAAAAGAAAAACTTTCTTTCGGATTGGCGACGCTAGGGAATATTCCGATTATGATTATTATCAGCACTTTTCTACTCTTTTTCTACACCAATATCGTTGGTCTTAACCCCGCGGCGGTAGCCACCTTATTCTTAATTTCGCGTTTCTTTGATGCGTTCGTGGATCCACTTTTAGGTTATTATATCGACAGATTGCCTCGTACAAAAATGGGCAGATTTAGAATGTGCCTAATGGTCGGTGCGATTATTTGTAGCATCAACTTTATGTTATTATGGTTTGGACCAATGTGGGCAACGGCTGGTCAGTTGGTGATTGCTTATGTGACGTACTTATTGATGGGGATTACCTTTACAATTATGGATATCCCGCTCAATAGTTTAATTCCTGTTATGACTGATGACCAAAAAGAGCGAGCATCTTTAAGTGGGATTCGCGGTTTATTTTCAATGTTAGGGGCGATGCTAATTAGTATGATAGCCCCGATTATATTGACGGTGATTCCTGATCAAGTGAGCGCATTTTATATTTTAATTTTCGGAGCAATAGCGATTATTTTAATTTGTAGTCTAGTTGGTGTAGCTGGTGTGAAAGAGCGAATTGTTCCAACAGGAAAGGTTAAGAAGTATGGAATTAAGGAATTTTTCACTTTCTTAAAATCGGGACCTGTTTTCATCACCTTTTTCGCAACGGTTTTGTTTGGAACTAGTACAGCGGTGGCTGGGGCGAGCAATTTATTTTTCTTTACTTATGTGATTGGTAATGTTGCAATGATGAGTTTAGTTGGCTTATTCTCGTTGGTAGGATTGATTCCAGCTATTGCAGTTTCAGCGCCACTTACGAATAGGTTTGGAAAGAAGAAGATGTTCGTTGCCGGTTTATTTATCAACGGCATCACAACACTAATTCGTATATTAGGTATTACTAGCATTCCATTGCTAATTGTTTCTGTTACGATCTCTGGAATAGGAACAGGCTTTATCACTGCCTTAATGCATAACATTCAAGCTGATAATGTCGACTTTATCGATTATAAATTCAAATTTCGAGCAGAAGGAGCGATTGCTTCATTAAGTTCATTTGCGGTAAAAACTGGGCAAGCAATTGGTGGCGCACTACCAGGGTACATTTTAGCGATTACAGGCTATGTACCAGGAGCTGTGCAAACAGACTTAGCGACAACAGGGATCGTTTTGAGCACAATTGTCTTACCAGCTGTGGCGATGGTAATAGCTGTTGTCATCTTTGGATTAGGATATAAATTAGACGGCAAACAAATCTTTGAGATTTCCCAAACCTTACGTGAAAGACGGCAGGAAAGTTAAGAACAAAAGGGTTGTACAAAAAAGGACGCTTTTTCCCTAAACGGCGTCCTTTTAAAAAATCTCAAAATTTGCTAGAATAATGTAAAACAAGAAAAGGAGGGCAGATGATGTCGAATTATTATTTAGCCATTGATATCGGTGCTTCTAGTGGTCGCCACATAATAGGATATCTCGATGAATTTGAAAAACTTCAACTAGAAGAAATCTACCGTTTTGACAATGGCATGATTCAAAAAAACGGACATCTTTGTTGGGATGTTGAAAAATTGTTTACAGAAATTGTTAACGGTTTAAAGAAATGTCAGGAAATAGGCAAGATTCCCAAATATATGGGGATTGACACTTGGGCTGTTGATTTTGTCTTACTTGATAAAAATGATCAGATGATTGGTGATGCTGTTGGTTACCGTGACGTGCGAACAGAGGGTATGGATAGATTGGTTTACGAGAAAATCCCACTTGAAGAATTGTATGCGAAAACAGGGATTCAAAAATTAAGCTTCAATACCATTTATCAGTTAATGGCAGTAAAAACAAAGAGACCTGAGGCACTCATGCAAGCGAAAAGCTTGCTCATGATACCTGATTACTTTAACTTCCTTTTAACAGGTGTAAAAAAATTTGAGTACACAAACGCTACATCCACTCAGCTTATTAATGCTATAACCAATGATTGGGATACTGAATTGATTGAATTATTAGGTTATCCACGAAAAATTTTTGGTGATATTTCAAAACCTGGCACAAGTGTAGGGATGCTGAGCGAGAAAATCGCAAAAGAGGTTGGTTTTAATTGTGAAGTCTTACTCCCAGCAACCCACGATACAGCATCAGCTGTTGTTGCAGTTCCAAGCAATGCGGAAGATACGCTGTATTTAAGTTCTGGTACGTGGTCACTTATGGGTGTTGAACGTCTAGAACCTGATTGTTCCCCAAAAAGTATGGCGTATAATTTCAGCCATGAGGGTGGTTATAATTACCGCTATCGCTATCTGAAAAATATCATGGGACTTTGGATGATTCAAGAGCTTAAGAAAGAGCTGAATGACGAGTATTCTTTCGCTGAACTTTGCGAATTAGCATCTAAGGAAGATATTTCTTCCATCGTTGACTGTCAAGACGAGGTATTCTTAGCACCAGCTTCAATGGTTTTAGCATTAAAGCAATACTGCTTAGAAACATCACAACCAATACCCGAGACTGCCAGTGAATTAGCAGCCGTTATTTATAATAGCTTGGCTGAATGCTACCACAAAACAGTAGTTGAACTTGAGGAAATGATGGAAAAAACTTACCCAGCTATTCATATCATCGGTGGCGGTGCGAATGCAGAGTATTTAAACGAAATAACAGCACTGCGAACAGGAAAAGATGTTTACGCAGGACCTGTAGAAGCCACTGCCATTGGTAACATTGTCGTGCAAATGTTGGCAACAAAGGTGTTTTCAAATTTATCCACAGCACGAGAATGTATTTATGATTCATTTGAGATTAAACGTTACAAAGGAGGCGCAAAATTATGATACAAACGCGATATGAACAAGCAAAAGAAATATACGCAAAATTCGGAATTAACACCGACGACGCATTAAAAGCATTAAAAGAAATCCCCATTTCCATTCATTGTTGGCAAGGAGATGATGTAGGAGGATTTGAAATGGGTGGTGAATTATCAGGAGGCATTCAAGTTACAGGAAACTACCCTGGCAAAGCGAGAACGCCAGAGGAATTAATGGCTGATATTGACAAAGCACTTAGCTTAATTCCGGGATGTCATCGGATAAACTTACATGCAAGCTACGCCATTTTTGAAGACGGCTTCGTCGATCGTGACAAGTTAGAACCAAAGCACTTCGCCCCATGGGTAGAATTTGCAAAAGCAAGAGGACTAGGTTTAGATTTTAACCCGACCTACTTTTCTCATGAACTATCAACCGTTGCGACATTATCAAATTCAGACGAAGACATCCGTGCATTTTGGATCGAACACGGGAAAAGAAGTATCAAAATTGCAGAATATTTCGCAACAGAGCTAAATACACCATCAATGCTAAATATCTGGATTCCAGACGGCTTTAAAGACACACCAGCCGACCGAACTGCCCCGCGCGCGCGTTTGAAGGATTCCCTTGATCAAATTATTGGTATTGACTACGACAAGTCAAAAGTATATGTCGCAGTTGAATCAAAAGTATTTGGCATCGGCATGGAAAGCTGTACAGTTGGAAGCCATGAATTCTACATGAATTACGCTGCTCAAAATGACATTTTATGTTTGCTCGACAGTGGTCACTACCATCCAACCGAAATGACAAGTGACAAATTGTCATCAATGCTACTATTTTTCCCAAAAGTAGCCCTACACGTAACTCGCCCTGTGCGTTGGGATAGCGACCACATCGTATCATATGACGACGAAACAAGAGAAATCGCAAAAGAAATAATTCGTCACGGAGCCGAAAAAGTATTACTAGGACTCGACTTCTTTGATGCAAGCGTCAACCGTGTCGCAGCATGGGTAATCGGTGTTAGAAATATGCAAAAA
>JGI24703J35330_11748641_pt1 | contig 23114 bp, 24 predicted proteins | sample TergutNt197P1_FD_35330 | JGI IMG/M metagenome (IMG submission 35330)
AAAATATTCAGTTGTAACTATACCTTAGAAAGCCCATAAAATCAAGACTTTTTCCTTGCGAGGGTAAACATAACCCACAGTCTTTCAAGACCGCCCCATTATGACCACTTCGGTAACTCTCCATAAGGTTTTATTTCAAACTACGCAATCAACAGGCAACTTGGTTGTCTGTCCAGCATAATTTGCGTTTTGCATTATATACGTTCGCACGGCTTGTGTCAATTATAATTTTCCGTTATACTGTGTGCGTGTGTGACATATTTTAGTATTACAAGCGTATTGGAAGGGTTTGGATTCTTGTGAGTCCTATAGTTTTGGACATTGTATCTGTAATATCATTGATAGTCTTGTTGTCATGCGGGGCTTTTTTCAGTGCAGCAGAAATGGCATTTTCTTCGTTGTCGCGAGCGCGTATCAACAGCCTTGCCGAAGGCGGTGGCAAACGCGGGCGACGAGCGCAACTTGTCGTTAACCTGTACGAGACCCGATTTGATGAGCTTATTTCTACCTTACTTATATGTAACAACTTTGTCGCTATTACGTCTGCGACGGTTTCTGCCGCATTGTTTGTGCGGCTTATCCCTGAGTATGGATATATTATTTCTACTTTTGTCATCTCTGCGATTGTTATTGTTTTTACGGACATTCTGCCAAAGAGTATGACTAAAGAAGAGCCTGAAAGAGTAGCCATTTTTTCTGCGCCCGTAGCGCGGATATTAATGGTATTTTTTATGCCCATAAATAAGGGGATTATTAAGTTTAAAAACAATGCAAGCGCGGCATTTTCTTCTAAGGACGAAGAAGCTGATGCGCCACAGACCCTCTTGGAGCAAGAGCTGATTTTTATGGTAGAAGAAGCCGAAACAGACGGCATCATCAACGAGGATGATTCTACGCTAATCACAAACGCCATCGAGTTTAATGAGGTATCGGTGGGCGACGTAATCACACCGCGTGTAAACATAGCATGTATCCCCATAAACGCAAGTGTGGAGGATGTATCTGTTATATTTTTAGAAAACGGATACTCTCGTATGCCCGTTGTGGAGGACTCTATTGATACAGTCAGAGGCATAGTCCATCTGCGCGACTTCATAAAATGCATGGCGACAAGCGCGAGCGAAAACCCCGTGACACTGGAGGATATAATCACTCCTGCTGTATACACCGTAACAAGCGCGCCCATCACCGATGTGTTAACCATGCTTAAAAAAGAAAAAAGCCACATGGCAATAGTGGCGGATGAGTACGGCGGCACAGAGGGTCTCGTAACAATGGAGGATATATTGGAATGCCTGGTAGGCGAAATCTTTGACGAAAATGACGAAATCGTAGAAGAGTTTTTGGAGTTAGACGAAAATAAACATAAAGTGCTGGGTACAGCCGATATTGACAGGATGTTTGAGTATTTTGACATGGAGGCAGAGTCAGAGTCTAACACTGTTAGCGGTTGGATAATGGACATTTTGCGCCGTGTTCCTGAGGTAGATGACAGCTTCACATTTGAAAAGCTAATCGTAACGGTGACAAAGACAGATGGGCGCAGAGCCGAAGAATGCGAAATCACAGTAGTAGAAGAAAAACAAGAAACGCCGGAGGAGTCGCCCATAGAAGAGCTACAAGAAACCACCGTCTAATGCTATTATCTGTCCCGTAATATATTCTGCCTTTTCGGAGGCCAGGAAAACAGCCAAATCGCCCGCTTCTTGCGGGTTGCCAAATCGCCCGAGCGGGATTTCTTCCGCAAAGGCGTTTTTTTCTTGTGCGGACAGCCTCTCATTCATACGTGTTTCAAACGCGCCGCAGGCTATGGCATTTACCCTAATCCCCGATGGCGCGAGTTCCTTAGCCAGAGCGCGGGTCAAGCCGTTTAGCCCCGCTTTTGCAGCAGAATAGACAACTTCGCAGGACGCGCCTGTGATTCCCCATACAGAAGAAATATTGATTACACAACCACTTTTTTTGCGTATCATACTCGGGATTGCCAGATGTGTTAAATTTATTGCAGACAGTAGGTTTGTGTTTAGATTTTCTGATATTTCTGCGCGACTCATTTGGTCGAAGGTGCCAAAATATGATGCGCCCGCGTTGTTGATAAGCACGTCTATTTCACCGATTTTTGCGAGCATTTTTTGACACTCTTCGTAGCTCGAAACATCGGCAATGTAGCCATCGCAGTCTAGCTCTGCCATTGCTTTTTTTAGCTGCGCCTTGTCCCTACGGCAGTTTAAAACCACTTTGTCGTTTTGGTTAAAGGATTGGGCTATGGCCAATCCTATCCCACGCGATGAGCCTGTGATTAGTACGGTTCTTTTCATTTTTGACACCTACCTCCACAGCATTATAATTATCATCATGACAAATGTCACTACTATTGCCAAACACTTGTGATATAGTAAAGGCAAATAAAGAGAGGGGTTTTGTTTATGAAAGCATTATCTTTTGATGCCTATACCTTGAAGTGGATTGCAATAGTCGCAATGATTGCAAATCATGTTGCCTTTGGATTTTCATCTGTTTTGCCATTTGGGATTTTAATTGTTTTGTATGCAGTAGGGGGTGCCACCTATGTAATCATGGCGTTTTTTGTGGTAGAGGGATACAAGCATACGTCAAATCTAAAAAAATATATGGGGCGACTTTTATTATTTGGATTGATTGCGCAGGCGTTTCATCCTATGGTGCTGGGAAGCTCTGCAATGGTAGACATCGGGATATTTTTGAACATCATGTTCACTATCATACTCAGCCTGTTTGTATTGCTTATGTATGACAAGATAAAGATACGCTTTTTGTTTTGGGTTTTGTTTATTGTTGCTTGTTTTGTTTCATTTTTTATGGATTTGTTTTTTACAGGTGTCTTGATTCCACTTTTGTACTATACGATTAAAAGGGAAAATCTAAGGCGTGTATTGCCCGGGGTTATCATAGGAGTTTTTTGGTTGATGTTTGGTGGGCTTACGAGTATCATGCCGCTTATGTACTTGCTTACAGGCGAGTTTGCCGAAGGTGTATATATGGCAGCAGATATGACGGGCATGACAATAGAGCTGATGGCTGTTTTGCCTTCATTTGCTATCGGATGCTTTATCGGTGCATTCTTGCTGCGCAATTACAACGGCGACAGAGGCAAACCTGCAAAATGGCTGTTTTATGTAGTTTATCCCTTGCATTTAGCGATAATCGCAGCAGTCATGGTTGCAATGGGACTCGTTTCGTTTAATTTGTTTGGGGTGATTTAGAAATGTTATTTAAGGGGTTTTATGGATAAGAGATTTCTAAATTTTTAGAAACACAAAAGCGGATGCCTCATTATCGAAGTATCCGCTTTCAACTTGCTGTCAAATAACAACCGGCATTTCATGTCAAGGCTAATCATTGTGAGTCGTAGATGTATTTGAATGCAACGTTCATTTCGGCAATGACCTTTAGGTCATTAATGTAGCCTTCATAGCTCCTAAGTATCCGCGGCATGTTTTTTATCAATACTTTGCCATCAATATCAATGAAGTCGAATGTAAGCAATGGCCTGTTTATATCGCAATCTGTTGTTTTTATTATGGATTGCACCACGTCTTGCGCCTCATGATAGTCCAGCAAAATGCTATGGCAGTATTTTAAAACTGCGTCGCCATACCGATTTGCCAGACTCTCAAGCTCCTGTGTCGGTGAAAGAGCTGAAATTTTTGTGCCTCCGGAAAGCAGCTGTAATTCCACTCTCGTACCCCCTTTCCGGATATATAACGAATAAGCTATGTATTTTGTGACATATGCTCCCTATCCAAATCATTAATAAACACCAAAATTTTTGCTACAGCCTCATACAAATCTTCGGGGATATGCTCACCCAAATCCATACGTGTCAGGTCATGCACCAGCGCAGCATCTTTGTGTATTACTATGTCGCTGTTTTGTGCATTTTCTATGATTTTTTCCGCAATAACACCCGCTCCTTTTGCGAGGAGCTTTGGGGCGATTTCGTCGGGATTGTACTTTATCGCTACAGCCTTTTGCCGCTTATTAAAATTATTTTCCATATTATAAAAACCCCTTACAAAAACTACGTCTATGGGCAGGACATAGTCCATGTTCTTTTATCGCCGCTATATGAGCAGCCGTCCCATAGCCCTTGTTTGATGACCAAGCATACTGTGGATATTGGTCATGCAGGCGTTGCATAATCGCATCGCGTTCTACTTTTGCAAGTATACTGGCCGCCGCGATGATATGACTGGCACTATCTCCCTTTGGAATACAAAGTACCTCTTTTGTCTCTGAAAAGGATGGGCGCGATGTACCATCCACCAAAATAACATCCGGGGGTGATAAAAGACCGTCTACGGCATTTCCCATTGCGGTCATAGTGGCTTGTAATATATTTATACGGTCTATCTCGGCAGGCTCGATTATTGAAAACGCATAAGAAATTGCAGATTTTTTTATAATCTCTGCTAAGTTTTCGCGGCGTTTTTCCGATACTCTTTTTGAGTCGTATACACCTTCTATTACGAGTCCTGCGGGCAAAATCACCGCACACGCCACCACCGGCCCTGCAAGCGGGCCTCGGCCTACCTCGTCAACACCCGCGATTGCGGCAAAGCCATCGGCGTAAAATTTATTCTCTATATCACTTGGCGCAGTTTTCATTTTATTTCTCCTTTGGAAAGGGCTGAAACCATGCTTACGATTTTCCTAATCATCGTAGCCATCTGCAATGTTATAACATTCTTGCTGTACATGGTAGACAAATCTCGTGCAAAAAGAGGTATGTGGCGCATGAGCGAAACCACACTACTCACCGCAGGCTTTTTTATGGGCAGTATAGGTGCGATTATGGGAATGCATTTGCTCCGCCACAAAACAAAACATATAAAATTTAAAATCCTCGTGCCGCTTTCCTTAGGCATAAATATAGGGATTACCATCGGCTTGTTTGTGCTGGGCATTATTCCATAAAGACTTATCCCACCCACAATAACATAATCCCAAAAAAAACACCTAATGATGCACATATACTTTTGAAGCTAAAATTTATGTCGCCGATATTTTTTAATTTTTCGTTTACTGCAAATTTATATACAGCATACCCGACGACGAGACTTCCAAAAAAAATCAGCGACTTTTGTACATATCCAAAAAAGTCTACAGTCACACTGTATCGGAACAAGATATAAATCATTTGCGGCCCGAAAATCCCACCCACAAGGCAAATCGCACCCATAATCACCACAGGCACGGTGCGACAGCCCTCGGCGATGGGTATATCGCCGCGCAATTCTAATTTGCCAAAAAACATGCCTGAAAATTTTATAAAAGAAATTATGGTACCCAAGCTTATGATGATGAATATCATATTCATCAAAAGCGGGACATCGTATGATAAAAAATACTTTGACACACTGCCGATAAAAAACGGTGCGCCTACTATGCCCAGCACAGCCGCCGCCATACCGATACTTACCACGGGCATACGGCGAAAAACGCCGCGGATTTTGTATACATTGCCGGTGCCGTATGAGTGGAAGATAATCCCCACACCCAAAAACAGCGTCGTCTTAAACATCGCATGGCTAACGATGTGGTACAACCCGCCTATATAGCTCAAATCACTGCTCACGCCGATGATTATGAGACCCACCTGTGACACCGTATGATATGCCAAAATCATTTTTATATTTGTCTGACAAATCGCCATAAAAGCACCAAAAACCCCTGCGATTATGCCAATCACTATAAAAAACTCCGTGGCCGCCACAGGTGCAAAAACTTCTTGGATGCGCAAGAATAAATAAATCGCCGTCTTGGCCTGCAAACCGGATAGTATGGCAGCCACGATGGTGGGCGAAAGCGGGTATATCTTAGCCTTTGGAGTCCAGCTAAAAAACGGAATAAGCGTACACTTAAATGCTATGGTGGTCATAATCAACACATATGGCAACACCAGATTCGCCCTGTCGGCATGTGCAATCGCCTCCGTCACACGATATATATCCAGCACCCCCGTAAACCTGTATACATAAGCCAAGCCCAGCAGATAAAACTGAGCCGCCACTACATTTGCCATCAAAAACACCTTACCATAAAACATATTGCGTTGCTTTCTGTCGAAGAGGGTCAAAATCACTGTCACCAGCGTACTTACTTCTACCAGCACAAAAATATTAAATAAATCATTTGTCAAAAACAGTCCGACAAAGGATGCCTCAAGCAAAAAAAGTAAAAACCAAAATGTACGCATATCGCGCTCTTCTTTATATGTATAAATCGCCGCGGCAAGAAAAATAAAAGTGGTGAGCAAAATAAAGACTGATGATAGAGTATTTGCCCGCAACACAATCCCCAAAGCATCACCCTCACTGCCTACATATGTGACAATATCCTGCGTTCGCGTAGCAAAAACAAGCCAAACAGAAATGCCGAAAAGCACTGTTTGCATCACAATCGCCAAAATCCGCGCACCTGTATTTGTAGAAAAAATAAACAAAAGTACAGCTATTAAAATAGGGATTACAACAACAAACGAAAGCATAAGCAGCCCCCAATTGGCCTATTTATATGTTTTTTTGCAGCATTTCTATAGTTTTCCAGTCTGTAGTATTATGCTGGCGAAAAAGATTGTTGAGCATGGTGATGATAATCGCAATGACAGAAAACCCGATAATAATCGCCGTGAGTGTCAGAGTCTGCGGTAGAGGGTCTGCCATCACTTCTATTTCTGCCAGCAAATCTGTGTCGTATATGATAGGCGGCAGGGGCAAGTCCCCCGCGCTTATTTGCAACCAAAACATCCCTACAGCGGTCTGCTTTACCATGATAAAGATGATTGACTTTATGATATTTTTGCTTGTAATCAGCCCAAACAAAGCGATGAAAAATAACGCAATCGAAATAAATTCCACACCATCACCGCCTTTCTATCGCGATATATCTGTAAAAAAGTACAAAAAACCCGCTCGCGACTTTTAGCCCTATGAGGGCGTTCATGCTAATCAGATAGGTATACTGATATATCCATATAAAATCCTCGGGGATATACGCCGCCGCCACAAAAAAAACCGCAAACACAGTGATTATTATTATTCCGACAAAAACGATTTCTTCGAATATAACCACCCGCCTGACAGGTATATCATATATATCAAAAATAAAATAGCGGCATATGAAAAACGTAGCAACCGCTAATCCACCCTGAAATCCGCCACCGGCAGAGATATGGCCATTCAAAATAAGATAAATCCCAAAAACTATAATCACAGGGCATATGATACGCATTATATATATCGCCATGCCTGATTTTTCTATTTCACTGTGACTTCCGTCGGCGACCTGCGCATCCTCCGAGTACGAAAAATGTGACACCGCCACCACCGCAATTACAAGGATTAATGCTTCAAAGAGAGTGTCATACACTCTATACCCCAAATAAATTGCAGTCACTGCGTTTTTGCCGCCGACTTCGGGCATAAATCTTGTGATATACAGCTCCTTCAAATAGGTCGAAACCGTTCCGTCCGGCGCGAAATAGACAAACAATCCAAACAATCCCACGCATAAAGCAATCGCAGGAAAGTATTTTATCGCCCACTCCTTAACGCCCTCGTCTTTTTCGTCCTCTTCCTCCCTCATTACTTTTCTGCTGTAGTATTTTTCTACACAGATTATAAAAAATATGACCGCAAATGCCGAAATTGCCGCCTCTGCCATGGCTACATCCGGCGCACCCATCAAAAGATAAGACACCGAAGAAATCAACGAAAAAATACAAAAATAAACAATAAGCCTATATACCTTATCCTCAAACATCAGCAACATGCCGCTGATTAGCCATAAAATCAAAAGCCCCGTACTCATTCTTTTGCCTCGCTTTCGGGTGTATCGTCGCCCACATCATGGCCGCTTATGTATGCAGAACGCGCCAAAATATGTGCAACCAAAGGGTTAAGCACAAGCAAAATCACCATTATAAGAAATAACTTGCTCGAAAAAAAACTAAATCCATGTCGCAACGCAAATCCGATAATAAGTGAAACAACACCCACGGTATCAATTTTAGAAGCCACCAAAATGCGTGAGTAAAAATCCTTTAGCTTAAAAAGCCCCCACGCACCAAAAATCATAAAACAAATACCCAAGACAATTATTATATTACCCAACCATACCAGCATTATCTCTTACCCCGCTTTCGCCCGAGCCGCTGTTTGGACAAAAACAGCGCGATAAAAATAGTACCGATAAATCCCGACAACGCATATATGATGGCAAAATCCAGCAAAAACGATTTTTCGTAAATACTGGCCACCACAACAATAATCACGATAATCTTAGTCGAAATCAGACTAAGCCCCAAAAGCCTGTCCCAGACCGAAGGCCCTATAACCACTCTCACCAAATAAATAGCGAGCAATCCCAGCATTGCCCAAAAAACAATGTACATTACTCGCCAACTTTCTGCGCTTTTAATAGCCGCTTTTCGAGTTTGCGCTCGATATATGCCTCGGCGGCGGCAGGGTCGGGCGATTCCTTCTCATCCCGCATCCACAGCATTGTCACCTTGTCGCCATCCAAATCCAATAAAATAGACCCGGGCATCAGCGTAATAGAATCAACCAAAACCACACGCAAAGCCTCGGACTCTATTTTTGTACGTATGCTAACGATGTCTACAGCAGACCCTTTGATGATAATCCTTATAATCTCAAAGCCTGCTACATATATCTGCCCGACAAGGTAAAAAGGAAATGTAACAAGTTTATAAAAATTTATATTGGATACTTCTTTAAACGGCAAAAATTTATGCATAAAAAACAGCGTGACAACACTCACGCCAACACCCGTAAGTACACTACCCACAGAAATATTTTCTACAAGTATAACCCACACCAAAGTAAGGGCGACCACGGCAAAAATAGTATGCTTACCCAAGGCAAAAACACCTCGCACAAGTTTTTTTGCATTATAGCACGCTATTAATAACTTTGCACATGTGGACGATAATTCTTTTAGGAGTGATGAATATGAATATTAATTTTTCTACAAACCGGCCTATCCAAAATAATAATAACTTCCGTGCAGAACGTCTACGCGCACCATCGGCTATTCGCAACAGGGGGGATGCTCGTCACCAGCATCGCCAAAGAGAGGCACGTCTGCGAGAAAGAGAAGAAGCACGCATAGAGGTACTCCGAAGCGGCATAACAGAGGCTCTAACATCCAATGCATCAATACGTGAGCAGTTTGAACAGACCTCACTCGCCAACGACTCTCTGCAAGGTCTAATCGAGTCACTGCAATCACCACGAGAAAACGAAACCTCCGAAGAAATGCACGAACGCCTCACACGCCTTGCCGAAGCCCTCGCAGAACTCCCGGCCACCCAAGAAAGCCTGATAAAGCTGGAAGAACAGCTGGCCGAAAGCGACATCCATACAATCGAGCGCGTGGCCAAGCTCGAAGAGCTGATTGCAACCATCACAGAGGCTCGTGCAGAACGCGACCGCCTAAACCTCTCAATAGAATTAAAACTCTCCAAGCTTCATCCGGATGAGGATAATGCACAACTCGATGCAATCTTTCTGCTTTCACATGCACGCGACAAGCTCTCAGAAAAAGCATTGGAAATCCAGCCGGAAACAGAGCAGAGAAATCAAGAGCGCAAGCTGGAGCGCATCCAAGAACAAATAAATCGACTCAATGCCGCAATCGAAAAGATGCTGGACATCCCCGACGATGCACATGATTATTTGTATAATAACGACCCCAACGATGATTCCTTGATTAACATAAACGTATAAAACGCCTGCGCGGCGTTTTTTTTTTGCATAAATAGTGATATAGTAGGCGTGTTAAAGGATGTGAAAATATTGGAACGCAAAAAAAGCAAACCCATAGTGGCCGTTGTGGGTCGCCCAAACGTGGGCAAGTCTACGTTATTTAATCGTGTAGTCGGCGACCGCATAGCAATAGTGGATGACAAGCCGGGTGTAACCCGAGATAGACTGTATGCAGACGCAGAATGGCTCAACCGCGCATTTACGCTGATAGATACGGGCGGCTTAGACCCCGACGCAGAAGACCTTATCACAAAAAATATATTTCGCCAGACAGAGGCCGCTATAGAAACCGCCGACATCGTCCTCTTTTTGGTGGACATAAAATCAGGAATAATGGATGCAGACCGCACCGTGGCAGATATGTTGCGCCGCGCACAAAAACAAGTCGTACTCGTAGTAAACAAAGTAGATGTGCCAACCCGAGAAAACCATGAGCTGTATGAGTTTTATGAGTTGGGGCTTGGAGACCCCATACCAATTTCCGCCGGACAAGCTCTGGGGCTGGGTGACATGCTAGACGAAATCGCCGCTTTCTTTCCAAAGGAAGAAGCGGACGAAAACGAGGATGACCGCATCAGAGTAGCCATAGTAGGCAAACCCAATGTCGGCAAATCCTCATTAATCAACAAAATTTTGGGAGAAGAACGCCTAATCGTAAGCAATATAGCAGGTACGACGAGGGATGCTGTCGATACCTTTTTGACTCGTGACGGCCATGACTATCTGCTTATCGACACAGCAGGACTACGCAGAAAATCCAAGGTGAAGGAAAATATAGAAAAATACAGCATCCTACGCACCCTATCCGCAGTAGAACGCTGTGATGTATGTGTACTCCTCATCGACGCAGAAGAAGGCATAACAGAGCAGGACACAAAAGTAGCGGGTATCGCCCACGAGAGGGGTCGCGCCGCCATCATAGCAGTAAACAAATGGGATTTGATAGAAAAAGATACAAAGACGATGAAGGAGTTTACCAAAACTCTGGAAAAAGAGCTGAAATATATGCCCTACGCCCCAAAGCTTTTTATCAGTGCATTAACAGGCCAGCGCGTACAAAAACTCTTCGAGCTAATCTACGCCGTTTACCAGAACCACGCCCAACGTGTAGCCACAGGCGTTTTGAACGACGTAATCCTCGAAGCTACGGCGATGCATTCCCCTCCAACGGACAAGGGGCGCGCCCTCCGCATCTACTATGTCACACAAGTAAGCGTAAAACCGCCTACTTTTGTGCTTTTTGTAAACGATAGTCGGCTCATGCATTTTTCATACACACGCTATCTTGAGAATAATATAAGGGAAGCATTTGGCTTCGATGGGACACCCATCCATTTTATAACCCGCGACAAGAAGGAGTAAAACATGTACAGACTGATAGCACTACTGCTCGGTTATGCCATCGGCTCCATACAGACTGCATACTATGTAGGCCGTTTGCATGGCATAGACATCCGCGACCACGGTAGCAACAGTGCGGGCATGACTAATGTCACCCGTACACTGGGCAAAAAAGCAGGGGCGTTCGTTTTTTTGGTAGACATATGCAAATGCTTTGCGGCGTTTGCCATCGCATCACTATTGTTTGATGGAAGCAACGCAGGGATATACGCAGGTGTCGGCACAGTGCTTGGGCATTGTTTTCCCGTGCTGTTAAAATTCCGTGGCGGCAAGGGTGTAGCCTGCACACTTGCACTTATCCTTATGAATGGGTGGTTGCCCGCGATTATCGCATTCTCATTTGGGGTGGTCATCGTTGCCGCTACGAGGTATATTTCGCTCGCATCACTTGTGATTACTCTGGTCACACCTGTACTAATGATTATATTCGGATTTGGCGCAGAAGCGATTATCCTGATGACAGGACTTACCGCCCTCATTTGGTTTATGCATAGGGAGAATATAAGGCGGTTATTGCGGGGAGAAGAGCGAAAATTTCTGTCATAATATTGAAATTAGATGTTTTGGTCAAAAGTGTTCAAGCCCTTTAAAACACAGGGGTGGATGGCATTTTGCAAAACATATAATGAATATTTGCTCTGCACTCCCCTGTAGCCTCACTCCTTGTCAGCCGGTACAAGTATGGTATAATGTCACGGTAGGAAATCAAATAGTGCGCAGGCAGTGCGTGCTTCAAGGAGGCGTTTTAATGAGATACGTATTTACCGGGAAAAACATGAGTGTAACGGAAGGCATAAAAGAGAGGGCTGCAAAAAAGCTCGGGCGTTTAGAAAAACTACTTCCGGACAATGCAGAGGCATACGTAACTTTTAGTGAAAACAAACACCTGACAAAGATGGAGATTTCTGTTCCACTGCATAAGAGAGTGTTGCGGGCAGAGGTTAGCAACGAGGATGTTACGACATGCATGGATTTGGCTGTAGATATTCTTGAGCGGCAAGTAGTAAAATACAAATCACGTCTACGTGACCGTCGTCGCCGTTCGGTGGCAACCAGCGACGAGCTTACATTTATCGAGCCGGAGGCAGTGGAGTCAACGGACAACGAAATCATCATAACACGCACAAAAAAATTCGCGCTAAAGCCCATGGACGCACAAGAAGCAGTTATGGAGCTGGAACTGCTTCACCATAGCTTCTATGTATTCCGAAACAGCTGGACAGACGAAGTCAATGTAGTATATAAACGTAATGACGGCGAATACGGCCTCATAGAGCCACAATAATGATTTTTGCAACAAATAATATAAACAAAGCCAATGAGCTAAGTGAAATGCTCCGAACGGAAGGCGTTATCGTAAATACGCTTTCCGATTTGGGGCTTATTTTTGTGCCGGAAGAAAACGGTGATACATTTGAGGCTAATGCCTTGCAAAAAGCATTGGAGACACAGACATTCTTAAAGAGTAACGGATACGAAAACGAAATCGTAATCGCGGATGACTCGGGGCTTGTGGTGGATGCCATGGACGGCAAACCCGGCGTGGATTCTGCACTTTTTATGGGTAGGGATACGCCCTACGAAATACGCAATGCCGAAATCATCCGACTTTTGGCAGACAAACAAAACCGTGCTGCGCGTTTTGTTTGCGTAATCGCATGTGCGATGCCCACGGGTGAGACATTTACCACTATGGGTGTGGTCGAGGGCGAAATCGCATATATTGCACAGGGAAAAAACGGTTTTGGCTACGACCCTATTTTTTTTGTCCCAAATTTGGGAAAAACCACCGCCGAGCTTTCTTCAGAAGAAAAAAACAAAATAAGCCACCGCGGCATAGCCCTGAGAGCTATGGTCGATAAACTAAGAGGGGGCGGTCTGCTTTGAAATTGCTTGTAGTAAGCGACACGCATAATATTACATCCCAATTGGAAAAAATCCTCGCCGGTCATGCAGACGAGGTCAAGATGGTATGCCATATAGGGAATGCCCCTTATGATTTGATGAAATACCAACCTATGTATCCAAACCTTCCTATGATTGCGATAGCGGGTAATGGCGACTATGACGAAAGACCCGAAGCTATTTTAGAATTTTCGCCATGTTTGGACGCGGGCAAGGAGATTTTGGTACGTATTTTGCTTATCCACGGTCATCGCCACGGTGTATATGACGGCATCGACAGACTAATATATTATACAAAGCAAAAGGGCGCGAATGCAGTCTTTTTCGGACATACGCACATCCCACTTGTAACTACGGTGGATGGCATATATGTGATGAATCCCGGCAGTCCGTCATGCCCACGCGGCAACAGCAAAGCCTCCTACGGCATAGTAGAAATCTCGCCCGAAGGAGAAATCACAGGAAGGATATATCCTGTATGACAACAAAATGGCAAATCCTCGAAACAGACGCAGACCTATCCCTCATGGCAAAGGTGCTTAATATAAAAGAGGCAACCGCATGTGTAATGGCGCATCGTGGCATACGCAGCAAAAATGCCGCGCTGTCTTTTCTTGCTCCTTCCATCGAGCGTCTGCGCGACCCCTTACAAATGAAGGACATGCAAAAAGCTGTAGAAATTATACACAAAACATGCAAAAACGGTAGAAAAATCACCATATACGGTGACTATGATGCCGACGGAATCATGAGTACCGTAATCTTATACAAATCACTAAAACGCCTCGGTGCAGACTGCGACTACTACATACCCCATCGCATAGAAGAAGGCTATGGTCTTAACCAAAATGCGGTGGAAAAAATTTTGGAACGAGGCACAGAGCTAATCATAACGGTGGACAATGGTATCGCCTCGGCAGAAGAAATAAAAACCGCCGCGGAGCATGGAGTATCTACGATAGTAATAGACCACCATGAGCCGCAAGAAATCCTGCCGAGTGCGGCCGCCATAGTAGACCCAAAACAAGTGGACTGCACATATCCCTTTGACGAAATGTGTGCGGCGGGTATTGTGTATCTCTTTGCGACGGCGTTAGCGGATTATGCAAAAATCCCGTTAATGGACGAAGAACATGACGAAATCCTCATGCTTGCCGCCATAGCGACACTTTGCGATATAGTTCCTCTCACCGACGAAAACAGAATCATCGTAAACAGTGGACTCGCTGTTTTAAACGCAAACAAATTAATCAACCCCGGCTTGGGGAGCCTAATCACCATGCGCGACCACCTCGACAAACCCATTGAGTCATTCACAGTAGGATATATAATCGGCCCGTGCCTAAACGCAACAGGCCGACTCGAAAGCGCGGAAATTGCGGTAGAACTCCTCTTGGCAACATCCGATGATACCCAAAAACGCCTGGAACTCGCACAAACCCTCATCGAACTAAACGATGCCCGAAAAACGCTGACATCCGACTGCGTAGACCGACTGGCCGCAGATTTGCCCATTCCACTGCCAAATGTGCTTGTCCTTACTGATTTTGAGGCACATGAGAGTGTGGCAGGTATAGTTGCAGGTCGTATCAGAGAAAGTACACAGCGGCCTACTATTTTGCTCACACGCGGCGATGGTGCAACAAAGGGGAGCGGTCGCTCTGTCGAAGGCTATAATTTATTTGAGGCATTGTATGCACAGCGTCATCTCTTTACCCGCTTTGGCGGTCATGCGATGGCGGCGGGTCTCACCCTTCCCGAAGAAAACATATCACTACTGCGTGACGCATTAAATGCCGACTGCGCCTTGACAGAAGATGATTTCATTCCGACTCTGTCCATAGACCGCATCCTACGCGCAGAAGAGATAACACTCACCCTATCCGATGAGTTGTCCAGACTGGCTCCCTTTGGTAAGGGCAATAATGAGCCACTTTTTGTGTGTTATGGTTTGCTTGCGGAAAAGGTGCGCATTCTCAACGAAAAGAACACCTTAATCTTTAGCTTTTTTACAAATACGGGCAAGCGGCTAAAAGGCATAGCCTTTGGTTTAAACAAAAACTATGCAACCACATTTGGCATAAAATCAGAAAATGTAGAAATGGACGTTGCTTTTACCGTAGAATCAAACACATGGAATAATATAACAGAGGTACAACTACGTATCCGCGATTTTAAAGTGGTATAAAATTAGCTGTGTATGATATAAATAGGTAAGGTGATTTTTTTATGGAAGATTTAAAACTCAAAATCGTAAAAGAAGATATTTTGGCAAAAATGACAAAGCTCGGCGAGAGCCTGGACACAAAACGTGCGGGTGTGCTGGACGTGCGCAAAGAAATGTGGCGCGAGGCGAGGATTGTGTTGCGCGACTTTGACGATGTCGCCGACCTTTCCATTTTTGCAGAAGAAGTAGCAAGGCATGAGACGCAATATGTACAGGCGAGTGAGGAAATCAAAAAACTGGGCAAGATGTTGGATTCTCCATATTTTGCGCGGATAGATTTTCTTGAGGATGGAGTCACCGACGAGATTTATATCGGGCGGCATTCGCTGTTTGACGATACGCGACAAGCCTTTCATGTCTATGACTGGCGCGCACCTATTTCCGGCATGTATTACGACTATGGGACGGGGGAGGCTTCTTTTACCGTACCTGCCACTGGGGTTGTGATTTCCGGAGAAATCACGCTAAAGCGGCAGTACCAAATAGAAAAGGGCGAGATGGTATATCTTTTTGATAACGAAATCGCCATCGAGGACGATATATTAAGATTTGAGCTTTCCAAAGCCTCCGAAGCTCGGATTAAAACAATAGTAAACACAATACAAGCAGACCAAAACCGCGCCATACGTGCCGAGACAGGGTCGCTTTTGGTATACGGGCCGGCGGGCTGTGGCAAAACATCGGTGGGATTGCATAGGCTGGCTTATTTGCTTTATCGTCACCGCGACAGTTTAAACTCTGCAAAGGTAAGGATTTTTTCGCCAAACGCGATTTTTTCTGCATATATCGCGGGCATCATACCCGAGCTTGGCGAAGAAGATGTGCAGACACTTGACTTCGAAGGTTTGCTCCGTGGAAAATTTCACAGCCCATACCAAATGCTCGAGCATCTGGAAAATCCCGATTCAAACCGCACAAAATGGCTAAAGCATAAATTTTCGGAAGAATTTATCAACGCTCTCGAAGATACAATCGCAAATTTCCAACCCACCTTTGAGGATGTGGTTTTTTATGATGACAAACTATGCGACCGTACCAGACTAAAATCGCTATACGAGGACCGTACAGTCCAGGGTACACTCTCTTCTAAAACCGAGCGTGTGATTAGCTATGTAAACCAATGCTATACAGATTATTTTAAGGCATACAACCGAAAAATCACCGACATATTTAACGACATCCACGACGAAAACTTTAGTGACGGCGACATACGTGCCAAGTTTGAAGAAGAAAAAAATATCGCACTCATGGATATACGCAACCGCTCGTATCCTATGGCCTCGCGTTTGTACGAAAAATTTTTGCGTACACAGGCAAGAGAGAATGGTCTGTCATTTACATTTGTACGTGACGCTCTGCGTATGGAAAAATTGTTTTTTGAGGACGCGCTTACACTTTTTTATATTGACCTGCTTATGGGTAGGACAAAACCCGAAAAAAACGTAAAGCACATCCTCATTGATGAGGCACAGGATTTGAGCATATTGCATCATCGTATCCTAAAAAAACTATATCCCGAGAGCAACTTTACCGTACTGGCTGATACAAACCAAGCACTCTACCCGGAAATCAACGTAAACAATACAGCGTCGCTTGTATCACTCTACCCTCAGGCGAGCATAATCCCATTGACAAAAAGCTACCGCTCTACCTACGAAATAATGAGCTTTGCCGCAGGACTAATCGGACAAGAAAACACAGGTACATTTTTGCGTAACGGCGAGCCACCCGTTGTAATAGACAACCATGACCCCATAGCCGCAACACTCGACATACTTTCCGACCTTTCGCCCGACTACAACACTGTCGGAATCATCCTGCCCACCCAGCATGAGGCAAAGTTATTCTATGAAAAATTCAAAAACAATTTCCCAAAGCATAACGCACCGCGTCCGCTGACATTTATACACGCAGATACCACCTCCTTCCCAAAGGGGGTCATGGTCATGGCGGCCGCTTTTGCAAAGGGTCTGGAGTTTGATGTCGTAATCTGCCCTGCATACAAACCACCACAAACAACAGCAGAAAAAAAATTAATGTATTTAATCTGCACTCGTTCACTACACAGATTATTTCTGATATAATCACATAGGGGTGGTCTCTTGGGGATTTTTACGGGGCATTATGACTGGAGCATCTTTGTTGCGGTGTTATTTATCATCGTAGCTTTTGCAACTTTGTCCATCATCCTGTTTGCGATAGTCAATGACCCATCATCACGACTGCGCCGTGATTACATATTTGCGAGTTCGTTGCTTATTGTGTTCAGCCTCTCCTACGGACTCATGACAATCACCGCAAACGAAGAGCTGACCAGAATATACTGGTCGATTGGCTTTGTTGCAAATCTTGTGTTTTATTCGAGTTGGCTTTTGTGCATGACAAATGTGCTAAAACTAAAACATGAGGGCAAGATTAGACTTTTGTTGCTCGTCATGATGTATGTGACATTCAGCATAGCATTATTATTCGTCAGTTTTGGCGATGTCACAATCATAAAAACCATGCTGGGCAATCAGTTTTCTTATAAAGCAAACGGATTGTCCTTATTTGTATTCGTTTACACATCGACCCTCATCACAGGAGTCCTTGTTTCTTTGATTATATGGATGAAACAGGTCGAGCTAAAGGGGCAAAGACGTTCCGTATTTGTACTCATATTGCTCGTTGTTGTCACAGCTCCTTTTGCGTTTACTGCAGATTTTATTTTGCCCATATTTACATCTCACACAATGATACCTCTGGTTGCAATTTTGATTTTGCCGCCCAATATACAGTTTTATCTGTCCACAAAAAGATACCGCACATTTGGTATTACTGCTTCTAATGTATCAAAATATATTTTTACCGCCGTCAATGTACCTACACTGGTACTGGACAGGAAAAACTGCGTAATACTGGAAAACAAAGCCTCCATGGATTTTATCGGGGGCAGTATCAGGGGGCGAGATTTTAGGGAATTTATTTCACTGGAGTCCTCCTTTAATGTAGGATTTGAAAACCAGTCCGTTACAATCAGGACACTTAGCAATGATACAAGGATATGCGAGATGGTACTCACCATAGAAACAGACAAATATGACGACGCAATCTGCAAGGTAGTGGTAATGCGCGACACCACCGATATAAGCGAAGCATATGAGCGTATGGGTAGACTCGTAAAAGAACGCACCGCCGCATTAGAATACGAAACGACTGTACTTAGTGCGGTATTCGATGCCATACCTGATATTTTGTTTTGCAAGGACATGGATTTTAGATATTCGCGACTCAATGACAGCTTTGAAAAAATCTTTAAAGTCAGCCGCGAGGATGCTGTTGGCAAAACAGAGCCGGAAGCTCTCGATGTACCCGAACATGTAGCATCACATTGGCGCGAATGCGATACAAAGGTGCTTGATACCAAAACCACATTAAAGTTTGAGGATACGGTGCCCCTGCCTGACGGCACGACACGTATATATGAGACATATAAAGTCCCCCTTGTCATAAATGATACATCTGTTGGCCTGTTGGGACTCGCACGCGACATCACCATGCGCAAAAAGATGGAAACGGAGCTGATTGATGCATCAAAATCCAAGTCGGATTTTCTTGCAAAAATGAGCCACGAAATACGCACACCGATGAACACAATCATAGGTATGGCAGACATAATGCTCCAACGCGGGGATATACCCGAGGATATAGAGGACAGTATTAACAGAATATCTACGGCGGGCGATATGCTGCTTGGGATTATCAACGACATATTGGACTTTTCCAAAATCGAAGCGGGCAAGATGGACATCATCATAGCTCCGTACAGGGTAGAAAATTTTATAGACGAAATCATACAGCTCAATCTCGTGCGCATCACTGACAGCAATCTCGATTTCGAACTGGAAATCAATGAGAAGATTCCTGAGGAACTAATAGGAGACGAGCTTAGGGTAAAACAAGTTTTAAACAATTTGATTTCCAATGCATTCAAATACACGGACAAGGGTAAGGTCTCGCTTAACATTGATTTTGAGACCGACACTCTGGTGATAACGGTAAGCGACACAGGGCGAGGTATGTCGAGCGAACAGCTCAACGCATTGTTTGTAGAATACCAACGCTTTGACGAAAATTTTGACAGAAGCATAGAAGGCACAGGACTGGGCGCGTCCATAGTCAAGAGACTGCTCAATATGATGGGCGGACAAATAATTTCTGACAGCAAGCCCGGAGTAGGCTCTACGTTTACGGTGCGCTTGCCACAGGAAATTGTGGGCGATGGGATTTTGGGCGAAGAAGCCGTAAAAAACTTAAAACAGATTGACAAAGCCAATTCTAAATCCACAAAACGAGGCGCAATCATGCGCACACCCATACCGGACGGGCGTGTGCTTGTAGTGGACGACGTACAGGCAAATCTATTTGTGTCCCAAGGTCTGATGAAACCATATGGCATGAACATCGAAATGGCAAGCAGCGGCTTCGAAGCAATAGAAAAAATACAAAGCGGCGCAGTGTATGACTTGGTTTTTATGGACCATATGATGCCAAAGATGGACGGCGTAGAAACGACAAAAAAACTGCGTGAGATGGACTACAAACATCCCATAGTTGCACTCACCGCCAATGCAATCATAGGCCAGCACGAAATATTTTTGCAAAACGGTTTTGATGACAGCACCACAAAACCCATAGACATACGCCATCTCGACTACATCCTTAATAAATATGTACGTGCAAATCATCTTGATGGAGCCGTACCTGCGCCGCCTATTGCAGATGTGCCTGCCGCACCACGCCGCCTGTCGGGCAAACAACTTGACGGGATTGACATCCTAAAGGGGCTTAACAGATATGGCGGCGATGAGGATACCTTCTTAAAAATACTGCGTTCCTATGCAACGAGCCTACGCAGTATGTTACATGAAGCAGAGGGCTTTAGCCCTGAAAAAATATCTGACTACAAAATCACGGTACATGGCGTAAGAGGTGCGAGTTTTGACGTATTTGCAGAGAAACTAAGCGAAGAAGCAAAAAGACTGGAAACAGCCGCAGACGAAAAAGACATTGACTATATAAACGAGCATAACAAACCCTTCTTAAAACGAGGCTTTGAGCTTGCAGACAGACTCGATGCTCTACTCAAAGAAATAAAAGATGTAAAACCGCAAATAGAAAAAATCGACCCCGAGTTGTTGGCAAAACTAATCGCCGCCTGCGAGATATACGACATGGACACCGCCGACAGCACCATGGCAGAAATAGAAAAATATCAATACAGCACCGACTCAGAGCTTTTTGAGTGGTTGCGAGAAAATGTAGATATGGCAAATTATGCAGAAATAGTAGAAAAGGAGTTATTGTCATGAAAAAAAGAATCATCTATGTAGACGATGTAAACCACAGCCTGCTTACCATTAAAACAAGGCTGAGAGGGCTGTATGACCTATACCCGGTAAAGACATCCGAGGAGATGTTTGAGCTAATCGAAAAAATCTCGCCTGATTTGATTTTGTTGGACATCATCATGCCGGAAGAAAACGGCATAGAGGTTTTAAAAAGGTTAAAAGCAGACCCACTGCACGCACTGATTCCCGTAATCTTCCTCACCATTGTTACAGACAAAAGGGTGCTTACGGAGGGTGCAAAACTGGGCGCGGTAGATTTTATCCTAAAATCATACCCCGACGAAAAGATGATAGAATGTATAAACAACCATCTTAACGGCACAACCGACAAACCCATAATCTTAGCGGTAGATGATAACCCAAGCACCCTGCGCACAATCAACTATCTGCTTAATGACAAATACACAGTACGCACACTCACCCATCCCGATAAAGCCGCAAACCTGCTGGGTGTGCTACAACCGGACCTGTTTTTGTTGGACTACAATATGCCGGAGGTAAACGGTTTTGACCTGGTCCCCATCATTCGACAATCCTCTCATCATGCAGACACACCGATTATCTTCCTCACATCAGAGGGTACGGTGGACAACTTTTCTGTAGCGATGCATCTCGGCGCACGCGACTTTATCGTAAAGCCGATAGACGAGGATATTTTACGTACCAAACTCGCCGCAGTTTTGCAGGGTTATATGTTTATGCGGAGATTGCGCACTCTTGAGGATTAGCCTATGAGTGTAGAGAGCATAAACGGCCCTGTTATCACTGTAACTACCACCGAAAACGACTTTGCCATGGCAGAAATGGTAATGGTGGGCGGCCTGCCCGGTGAGGTGATTTCGCTAAAACCGGGCGTGGCGACTATACAAGTATATGAAAACACGGCGGGGCTAAAAATAGGCACAGCCGTAAAAAAATTAAATGCCCCGATGTCGCTCACATTGCGCCCGGGGCTTGTTGGTGGGATTTTCGACGGGGTTTTCAGGAATTTGCGAAGGAATGTCGAAACAGAGTATATAACTAAAATTACGGCCTGCGTCGGTGATTTTTTATCAGAGGGCGATACCTTTGCCATAGTAGAAGAATCCATTTCATATCTGGCAACCATCCCACCGGATACAAGCGGAAAGGTCATCCAAGCGGCAGAGGATGGGGTTTATTCCGCTGACAGCCAAATCATCCTGCTGGAAACAGAAACAGGCAAAATTCCACTTTCTCTTTCACAGACATGGCCAATACGTGTACCTCGACCTGTACGACGACGGCTTTCTTCGACCATGCCACTAATCACGGGGCAGAGAGTAATCGACAGCCTCTTTCCCATAGCAAAGGGCGGCACATGCGCCATACCGGGAGGTTTTGGTACAGGAAAGACAATGACACAACACCAAATCGCAAAACACTGCGACGCGGACATCATCATCTACATAGGCTGTGGCGAACGCGGCAACGAAATGACCGAGGTGCTGGAGGATTTTGCAAAACTGCGTGACACAAAAGGGCAACCTCTTTTGTCCCGCACCATACTCATTGCAAACACCTCCGACATGCCTGTAGCCGCACGGGAGGCGAGCATCTACACAGGCATAACTCTGGCCGAATGTTATCGCGACATGGGCTATCATGTAGCGATTATGGCAGACTCCACCAGCCGCTGGGCAGAGGCATTGCGTGAACTGTCCTCACGCCTTGGAGAAATCCCGGCAGAAGAAGGCTATCCGGCCTATCTTGCCACCCGACTATCTGCATTTTACAGCCGAGCAGGATATGTACAAAACCTAAGCGGCACAGAAGGCTCCGTCACCATCATAGCCGCAGTATCGCCACAGGGCGGCGATTTCTCTGAGCCTGTCACCCTACACACAAAGCGGTTTACCGGCTGTTTTTGGGCATTGGACAAAAATTTAGCCTATGCCCGCCACTTCCCGGCAATAAACCCGCTACAGAGCTACAGTAACTTTACCGACCTGCTCGACCCATGGTATATCAAAAACATTTCACCGCTTTTTCCAAAATATCGCGAAAAAATCATCAACACTCTGGCAGAAGAAAGTGTACTCCTCGAAACAATAAAAATCACAGGCGAAGAAGCACTCTCCCCTGACGACCACATCACCCTCTCCACAGCAAAAAAAATCCGCAAGACCTTTACGTCGCAAAACGCCTACGACCCTGCGGATACATATACTCCACTGGCGGAGCAGTTTAAGATGATGGAAACCCTAATAAAAGAGAATTTGGGTTGTTGTCAAGAGGAACGGTTATTTTGAGTTTCCCCATTTTTTTCAGACAACCCAAGGTAAAGAGAGTTGAAGTGAGGGTTTGGGTCTAATGAAGAAGTCGGAAATGCCAGAAAAAGAC
>JGI24703J35330_11748639_pt1 | contig 23075 bp, 23 predicted proteins | sample TergutNt197P1_FD_35330 | JGI IMG/M metagenome (IMG submission 35330)
CATAGTAATTGCAAGGGTTATATACGCTCGCCGTAATTTTAACAATTTACTAATTTAAGAATAGTCAGGATTGATATAATGAGAAAATCCATAGGGAATCAGCACTCAATGGTGGTGCAACCGGCTTTTATAATTGGGACATATGATGATAGTGGCGTGGTAAACTTTGCGCCAATAACATGGGTAAGCGTTACTTGGGAGAATGAACATTGCATTATCATTCAGTTGGAGAGAATTTAGGCAAGATTGGAGATTTTTATTCTTTGTGATTAAAAGTCTCCTTAACTAAGATGTACTTTGCTTTTCCACCTGTGGCATTTTGTCAAGCACATTTTTAATCACATAAGCAGATGTGGCTTATTGACTTAACGCTTGAAAGGTGATATATTTATCACGTTACAAATATATCACCTTTCAAGGGGGAATCATTGTGAACTTCATTTTACGGATGAAACATCCCGCTCTCTTAGGTATTTTGGGGTTCTTTGGGTTCATGGCCTTTTTTGGCTTTCCCATCGCGGGAGTGGCTTTCACTTTTTTTGGATTTTTCTTCATTGGGCGATTAACCAAAGAAAAAACAGACGAACGACTTATTGAGAATTACAAAAGGGGTATGCGTATTACAGCACGGTTGGGAACGCTGTCATGTTTTCTTGTCCTGCTTGCATTGCATTTAGGGGTATCAACCGATATTGTTCTATTATGGGGTTCTGTAGGTTTAGGCATTTTTTCTGCGTTGGGTGATGCTTTAGCGCACTTCTTCGATAAGAGGGGGTAGTGACGATGGCAACATTTATATGCAAACTCAAGGAATACAGAGTTTTGGCAGACATAACCCAAGAAGCACTTGCAGAAATGGTCAACGTGCGTAGGGAAACTATAATCCGTTTAGAGGCCGGTAGATATAATCCCTCGTTGAAACTGGCCATTGACATTTCGAGAGCGGTTAAAGTGCCTATTGAGAAAATATTTATTTTCGACCAGTAATATAGAGCGTGCATACATGAGCCACAACCCTTCTTATCATTGCCAATAAAGGTAATCGTCCCAAGCCTCCTCGAACCATATTACTTTCATTCGTCCACCTCGATTATTTCTCTTTCGATTCCTTTGCCGTTATTTAAAGCAGCAACACCACGGCGCAGGTGCGCAAGATTGCTTTCGTTATAGAACGGTTCAGTTTCTGTAGTAACTTCAAACGGCAAACGTTTCTCTCGCAGAATCGCACGAGCAAACATATTGAAAGCAACTGTAGTATTCATGCCAACTTGCGAACAAAAGTCATCAAGTTGTTTTTTTACCTCGGAATCCATGCGAACACTGAATGTTGTTTGCGCCATAACAAAACCTCCCATTATTTACGTTGACTTATGTTTAATTGCAACCTAAATCATTATACATTTAACCCAAGAGGTGAGTTTTGTCAATACAAAATGCACACGAGGGCAAAATATTCACACAAATCTTGTCGCCGTGTATATGTATCGCGTTTTCACTCCAAAAGCTTGAATCTTTGCGGTATTTTTGGCAACACATAAGGGGAAGGTCTACTCTTGCGACCTTCCCCTTAGTGTGACTGTAACCAGAAAAAAACGGGTGTGCAAGGACGGCAAAAAATCTGCCACCACCTGCACACCTCGGAAAGTGCAAAATGAAAACCGGAGCGTGTTGCCACCAAACTTTGCAAACCCAAATAAAACACATCAAAACCCCGTGCCGATACACAGTAAGGCACTGTTGAAACAAGGGCAATATAATGCTAGACTATGGGCTGTAGTGGTGGGCAAAAGCCCTGTGTGTCAGGTGATGGATAGGTATCCCTACACTCACCGCAAGGTGTTGTGTCAGACATCTTGCGGTCACTACTTCTTTGGTACGAATGCATTTTAACATACTTTCACATAATGTTGCAAATTTCTTTTTTTATCCATAAAAAACTTCAAAAAGCGGGTATTCCAAGGGAGTATAAAACCCAATAAATTTCAAGGAGGCTATGAAATGATTAATGTAGCAATTGTAGGTTGCGGAAACATTGCGGGTGCGCATATCGGGAGTTATTTAAAATTTCCAAAGCGTTGTAAAATTGTGGCGTTGGTGGATATTTTCCCCGAAAAAGCCGAAGCGGCAAAGGAAAACTGGAAACTGCTTGATGCGAAGGTTTTTGCATCCCACGAAGAGATGCTTTCCGGCGGCATAAAAATCGACCTTGTTTCCAATTGCACGCCACCATATGTTCATGCAAGCATCTCGATAAATTGTATGAACGCGGGCAAGCATGTTCTTGTGGAAAAACCAATGGCAACATGTTTGGCAGAATGTGACGAAATGTTGGAAGCAGAAAAACGTAATAACGTGATACTTTCCTGCGGGGCGCAAAACCGCTTTTTGGACATAATAAGCAAACTAAAAGGCCTTGCAGACTCGGGGATTGCGGGGCGTGTACGTTGCGCCCATGTTGATTCTTTATGGTGGCGCGGGCATTGCTACTACGATTTGTGGTGGCGCGGCACATGGGAAAAAGAGGGCGGCGGGCCCACGCTTAATCACGCCGTCCACCAAATAGACATGATAAATTGGATTCAAAATGAACTGCCGGCAGAAGTAACTGCTGTTTTATCTAATGTAATGCATGATAATTCCGAATGTGAAGATTTATCCTTCGCAATACTAAAATACGCCGATGGCGCGCTTGGCTCGGTAACAAGCTCGGTGGTGCATCACGGCGGCACGCAAGGCATTGTTTTGCAATGCGAAAACGCAAAAATTGCCGCGCCTTTTTCCGTTGCGGCAGAAAAATCCAAACCAAATGGTTTCGGGGAGGTTAATGCCGAGCTTGAGGCAGAAATTACGGCAAAGTATGACGCCTTGCCAACCCTTATGCACGAAGGCTTTGACGGCGAAATAGACGATGTGCTTTCTGCAATAGAAAATAACTCGCGCCCGCTAATCACAGGCATTGACGGCAGAAAAACAGTTGAACTAATCACGGCAATTTATAAATCTGGTTGCCTGAAACAAACCGTTTCTTTGCCGCTTTCCAAAAATGACGAATTCTATACATTTGACGGAATTTTGAAAAATGCCACAAGGTTTTATAAAAAAGCGGCGTCGGTGGAAAATCTCGGCGACAACGAAATCACCCACGGAAATTATAAATAAAAAATGCGAATCGTAATCGTAACAGGCATGAGCGGCGCGGGCAAAACCACGGCCTTGAAAATTTTCGAGGACGCAGGTTTTTATTGCGTAGACAATTTGCCCGCGCCGTTTATTGGTGAGTTTGCTCAGTTTTGCCTAAAGCGCGATGTGGGCATTACTCAAGTTGCACTGGGCATTGACATTCGCGGCGGCAAAATGTTCACAGATTTTTCAATCGGCCTGTTGGAATTGGACAAACTGGGCGTGGCTTGGTCAATTTTATTTCTGGATTCGTCAAACGAAACATTGTTGAACCGCTATAAAGAAACGCGGCATCTTCACCCGCTGGCAAAAAACGATTTAATAAGCGTGGGCATTGCAAAAGAACGCGCACTTTTGGAAGATGTGCGCGAGCGCGCAACCTATATAATGGACACAAGCGGGCTTTTGCCGCGCCAACTTAAAATAAAAATTCTTGACCTTTTTACCGAGGAAAAAAATACAGGCAAACTGCATATAAACATTTTGTCCTTTGGGTTTAAGTATGGCCTGCCGGAAGAATCCGACCTTGTTTTCGATGTGCGATTTTTGCCCAATCCCTTCTACAATCCCGAGCTGAAGCCGCTTTCCGGGTTAGACTCACCCGTCCGTGATTATGTTATGAGCCACGACGTCAGTGTTCGTTTCATGGACAGCCTTTTCGGCATGATGAAATTTCTTATTCCCCATTACATCAGCGAGGGCAAAAGCCAACTAATCGTAAGTATTGGCTGCACTGGCGGGCGGCACCGCTCAGTCACCCTTTCGCACGAGCTTCACAAAGCATTATCTGCGCACGAAAACCCCGTCGCACTGCGGCACCGCGATATAGACCGCGACCCGTTAAAAAAGTAAAGAGGTGATTCAATGCCCTCCTTCACGCAGACAGTTCGTGCAGAAATAAACGAAAGCAAGCCCGGCCGCGGCAGTATAACCGAGCGCAACCGCGCATTTGTGCGCGAATGTTTTTTGGCGGGCGGGGTAATTTCCGACCCCGGCCGCACATATCACTTAGAATTTTCGCTTACGGAAACAAAGGCAGACAAGCTGGCGGAAATTCTTATTTTTTTTGGCATTCGCCCGAAAAAGATTGCGCGTGGGGGGCAATCTGTTGTATATATAAAAGAAGCGGAAGAAATTGCCGACGTTTTAAAAATAATGAGGGCAAACAAAGCGTTGCTTGCCCTTGAAAATAAGCGCGTCGAAAAATCCATTCGCAACAATGTAAACCGCAAAGTAAATTTTGAAACCGCAAATTTAAACAAAACCGTTGACGCCGCACTCAGCCAAATAGAAGCAATTAAGCTTATTTCGCAAACGGTGGGGCTTTCGTTTCTTTCCGCGCCCCTTGAAGCGGTTGCACGGTTGCGGCTTAAAAACGAAAACCTGAGCCTTGCAGAAATAGGGGCACTTCTTGAACCGCCCATTGGTAAATCCGGCGTTAACCATCGCTTGCGAAAAATATGTAAAATTGCCGATGAGCTGGGGAATTAAAGGAAATAAAGGAGACTGTTTATGATTGAGCGAACGATTCAGGTAAATCCGGCCTTTGAGGTGTCGTCGGCGGCAAAGCTTGTGCAAACCGCAAGCGTGTTCAAAAGCCATATTTCCTTGGTTGCAGAAGAAAAAACTGCCAATGCCAAAAGTATAATGGGCATTTTTTCTTTAGAGCTGCATGGTGGCGGCACAATAAAAATCATAGCCGACGGCGAAGACGCACAAGCGGCAGTATCCGAGATTGAAAAAATATTCGTAAGCGGCCGGCAAGCTAATGGATAATTACACAGTTTATACAAACAATTCAATAGTTGCGGAATTTTTTCAGCAAAAAGAATTTCCGATAGAGGTTAAATGGGTTGCCGCCCCCGCTATGGATGTTCTTGCCGCCGCAAAAAATGCTGCCCGATTGGGTGCAGTCGTTTTGTCAAACCCGTCGGCAGGTGTTCGCACTGCCGCACCACCATTATTCTCGCCTGCAACCTTTGATAAGCCGCCCGCAAGCCCAACTTCCGCTTCAAATCCACCAAAGATTCGCTCAATTAACCCATATCTCTCCGTTCTGGCGGGCCCGTCTAAAGGCACGGTAGACTTCAACTCTGTAAAACAGCTTGACGAAGCACTATCCCTTTACAAAAAAAATGCCCGTCTTCGTTTTGTTGCCCACAACGATGACACAATTAAAGCATTTCAAGCCGTTGATTTGGAAATGCTTCTTAATACGCTTGCCATGTTGGATGGTGCGCGTTAAAGGAAATCTTTGAAAACCCCGTTTTGGCATTTGCGCGTCGTTTTCCGTGTCGCCTAAAAAAAGAAAGGGCGTAAATATTGATATTATTAATAGATAATTACGACAGTTTTTCATACAATTTATTTCAGATTATCGGCGAGATTAATCCAAATATTAAAGTTGTGCGGAATGACGAGATTTCCGTGCATGAAATAACCGCTATGAAACCGGAAAAAATTGTGCTTTCGCCGGGGCCGGGCAGGCCGTCAGAGGCCGGCTGTTGCGTTGATGTTGTACAAAAATTCTTTGACAAAGTGCCGATTCTGGGCATTTGTCTGGGGCATCAGTCAATTTTTGAAGCATTTGGCGGCACTGTTTCCTATGCCGCAAAACTGATGCACGGGAAATCTTCAGAGGTTGCAGTGGATGCAAAATGCCCCATTTTTGAGGGCTTGCCGCCTTTTGTACAGGTGGCGCGGTATCATTCCCTTGCCTGCGTAAAAGAAACATTACCCGAAGAGCTTGAAATAATCGCCCGCGCCGACGACGGCGAAATCATGGGCGTATGCCACAAAAAGTTCCCTGTGTTCGGCCTGCAATTCCATCCGGAGTCCATTCTTACTCCGCTGGGTAAGGTCATTATTGGGAATTTTATTTGAAGGGAATGCAGGAAATAAATTTTCTTGCATTCCCTTATTTTTTCACCCCTTGCGCCGTTTTCTTCCAAATGTTACACTATCATTACAAATTTGCAAATGAGGTGCAACATTACATGGGACTTCTTGAAAAAATATTCGGAAATTACAGCGATAAAGAAATAAAACGAATGCTCCCAACCATTGACCGCATCGAAGGATTAGAGCCGGCGATGCAAAAGCTTACCGAGGGCGAAATCAGGGGGAAAACAGATGAATTTCGGCGGCGTCTTGCAGACGGCCAAGTGCTTGACGATATTTTGCCCGAGGCATTTGCGGTGTTTCGCGAAGCAACAACACGGTTAACACAAAAGCGGCATTTCCGTGTGCAGCTTATGGGTGGGGTGGTTCTGCATCAGGGGCGTATAGCGGAAATGAAAACGGGCGAAGGTAAAACACAAACCGTTGCTTTGCCGCTTTATTTGAATGCGCTTGAAGGTAATGGCGCGCATCTTGTAACGGTTAACGAGTACCTTGCCTCGTACCATGCAGAGATGATGGGGGTAATTTACAGTTGGCTTGGCCTTACGGTTGGCACAATTATTCATGATTTGCAAACAGAGGAACGCCGCGCCGCATACGCCTGCGATATAACTTATGCTACAAATAATGAACTGGGCTTTGATTACCTGCGCGACAACATGGTTGTATTCGAGAAAGACAAGGTTCAGCGCGGTTTAAATTATGCAATCATAGACGAGGTTGACTCGATTTTAATTGACGAAGCGCGAACCCCGCTTATTATCAGCGGGCCCAGCGGTAAATCAACAATGCTTTATAAAGTGGCAGACCAGTTTGCCAAAAATTTAAAAAAGGGTCGCGTTGTAAACGAGGAAGAGATGAAAAATCCTCTGCTTCGCTCGCAAATAGAGGAAGAAGGGGACTTCATTGTTGACGAAAAGAAAAAAGCCGTAACCCTCACGCAAGACGGCGTTAAAAAGGCCGAGCGTTATTTTGCTGTGGAAAACCTTTCCGACCCGGACAATATTGAGATTCAGCATTTTATAAACAACGCGCTGAAAGCGAACTACAACATGCACCGCGACATAAACTATGTAAACAAGGACGACGAAATTATAATAGTGGACGAATTCACCGGGCGTCTTATGCCCGGCCGTCGTTATTCCGACGGGCTTCACCAAGCGATTGAAGCGAAAGAGCAAGTGAAGGTACAGCGCGAGAGTAAAACCTTGGCAACCATCACATTCCAAAACTTTTTCAACAAGTACAATAAAAAAGCCGGCGCGACAGGTACCGCAATCACCGAAGAAGGCGAATTCCGTGATATTTACGGGCTTGACGTTGTGGCAATCCCAACCAATTTGCCGATGGTTCGTGCAGACAAAGACGATGTTATTTATCGCACGGAAGCAGGGAAATATAATGCAATTGTTAATGATGTAACCGAAAGTCATGCAAAAGGCCAGCCCGTGCTTGTTGGTACTGTAAGCATCGAAAAGTCTGAACTTGTGTCATCTCTTTTGAAAAAGAAAGGGATTCCCCACGAGGTTCTTAACGCAAAACACCACGAGCGTGAGGCAGAAATTATTGCCGACGCGGGGCTTAAAGGGCATGTTACAATCGCCACAAACATGGCAGGCAGGGGTACAGACATTATGCTTGGCGAAGGCGTTGTAGAGCTTGGCGGGCTTAAAGTAATCGGTAGCGAGCGGCATGAGTCGCGCCGCATAGATAACCAGTTGCGCGGGCGTTCAGGCAGGCAGGGCGACCCGGGCGAATCGCGGTTTTACCTTTCCACCGAGGACGAACTTCTGCGCCTTTTCGGCGGCGAACGCATGAACGCCATCATGGGGCGGCTTAACATGGGCGACGACGATGTTCTTGAAATGGGGCTTCTCACCCGCGTTGTAGAAAATGCACAGAAAAAAGTAGAGGGCAACAACTTCGGCATACGTAAACATCTTTTGCAATACGACCAGGTTATGAACGAGCAACGGGAAATAATATACGGGGAGCGCAACAAAGTAATAGCTGGCGCGGATTTGAGCGAAAATGTAATGAACATGATTCGCGCAGTAATAGGCCGCGCCGTTGACGAACACACGGCAGAGGGCGACATCCCCGAAGATTGGGACATTCCCGCGCTTAACGAGGATTTAATGCCCATTTTCCGCAAACCTTGCTTGGAAATTCAAAAAGAAGAAATGGATTCTGTCACTAAGGAGCATATAAAAGAACGCCTGAACGAAGCCGCAACATCGCGCTATCAAATGCGAGAGGCAGAAATTACCCCCGAGCGTATGCGTGAAGTTGAGCGCGTTATTATGATGAAAGCAATTGACCGCCGCTGGATGGACCATATCGACGAAATGGACCAAATGCGCCAGGGCATCTCTTTAAGGTCGTACGCCCAGCGCGACCCGCTTGTAGAATACAAATTCCTTGGGTATGACATGTTCGAGGAAATGTCAAACAATATTCAATTGGACACAGTGCGCGGTTTATTTAATGTAGCAATTGTTTCCGAGCAACAACCACAAATGGAGCAAGTCGTAAAGATGAACGAGATTTCTACCAACAGCAGCGAAACCGCCGCCACCGTTAAAAAACCCACCCGACGCACCGAGGCAAAGGTTGGGCGCAATGACCCCTGCCCCTGCGGCAGCGGGAAAAAATTCAAACAGTGTTGCGTAAATAAAGTTGGTTAATAGCCGCGTACCGCAAATAAAAAAGGGACGGAGGCAGATTAATGCTCCCCGAAACGTCAAGGTTAATGCGTTGCCGCAAATGCGATACAAAGTTTGAGCCTGTTGGCTTGGAGTCGCCGCTTTGTCCGTTGTGCCAACAAGCAAAAGATGAGCAGTATATCGTCGTGCGCGAGCTTGTGCGTGAATACCCCGGCATAACCGCTCTTGAAGTTCACGAGGCAACAGAAGTGCCGATGCACGTTATTTTGCGCTATATTGAAAACGGGATGCTTGAAGCCGTTAAAGACAGGGGCATACGCGACGACGAGATTAGCGAACGCATAGGCCTTCTGATAAAACGTGCGAAAGAACGCAAGGAGATTTTCAGCCGTGCGGCAACAAAACACGCAGCCGAAGCAGAGGCCCAACGCTTGGACGAAATGAGAGTAGAAGACGACAAATTCACATGGATTTTAAAGGCAACCCCCGAAAATTAGTGCCAAAGGCATGTTAAATGTGGAGATAAATTTCACGAATCCATTAGTGCCGAAGGCATGTTAAAAAGGGTGAAAAAAATGCTTGCTCTTGAAGAATTAAAACGCACACTTGCGCCGTATAAGGCGAAGCTAATCGAAATGGGGGATTCACTTTGACTTGGCCAATGCCAAAGTTGAAATGGAGTCTCTTGAAGCAGAAACGCTTGAACCCGCTTTTTGGAGCAACCAAGCGAATTCGCAAACGGTTCTTAAAAAGCTGAAAATTTTAAAAAATAAAATCACAGCCTTTACAAAAGTCCAAGGCTTGTACGACGACGCCCAAACACTTGCAGAAATGGGCATTGAATCGGAAGACCCCGAGCTTATTCCCGAGGCTAAGGAACAAGCAGATGCGTTCCTTGAAGCCTTTGAGCAACTGCGCACAGAAACACTGTTAAGCGGCGAGTATGATTTTAACAACGCAATAGTAACGCTTCACCCGGGCGCGGGCGGCACAGAGTCTTGCGACTGGGCTTCAATGCTTCTTCGTATGTACAGCAAATGGGCAGAAAAACGTGGCTTTAAATTTGAAATTCTGGACATTTTGGATGGTGACGAAGCGGGAATAAAATCCGTTACATTTCAGGTAAGCGGCGAAAATGCCTTTGGTTATTTCCGCAGTGAAAAAGGGATTCACAGGCTTGTGCGCATCTCGCCCTTTGACTCCGGCGGGCGCAGGCACACATCTTTTGCGTCCTGCGATGTTATGCCGGAATTTGACGAAGCGGCATCAATAGACATAAACGCCGAAGATTTGAAGATTGACACCTACAGAAGCGGCGGCGCGGGTGGCCAGCATGTTAACACAACCGACTCGGCAGTGCGCATCACGCATATTCCCACGGGCATTGTTGTGCAGTGCCAAAACGAACGCAGTCAAATTCAAAACCGCGACCGCGCAATGAAAATGTTGCAGTCAAAATTATTTTTAAAGCAAAAAGAAGACAGGCTTGCAGAACTCTCCGGGATTCGCGGCGAGGTTAAGGATAACGCATGGGGCAGCCAAATCCGCTCTTATGTATTTTGCCCTTACACCTTGGTAAAAGACCATCGCACAGACGAAGAAACAGGCAATGTTCAAGCTGTAATGGATGGCGCGATTGACAATTTCATGAACGCATATTTAATTCGTATGCATAGAACCGGCGGCAACCTTGCAGGGCAAGCCCTGTAATGGCGACCCAACGCGGGCTTTCGGAGGTCGCCTGATGCTGCTTGTTACCCCTGAAACTGCCGGACGCCGCCTTGATAAGTTTTTGTTTGCGTATTTAAACAACGCGCCGCATTCATTTGTTTACAAAATGCTTAGGAAAAAACGGATTAAACTTAACGGAAACCGTGCCATGGGGAACGAAATCTTGCTGGAAGGAGACGAACTGCGCTTTTTCATTTCGGAAGAAACACTGGCAAGTTGCCGAAAACCACGCACATATGCACAGGCAAAAAAATTAACAGACATTATATATGAAGATGAAAATTTGCTGGTTGTGAATAAACCCGCAGGTTTACCCTCGCAAGGCGGGTCTGCAACGCTTGTTGGCGGCGACCATTTGCTTGCGCGCATTCAGTATTATTTGCAAGGCTCAGAATTTCCCCCCGGAATCTGCAACAGGCTTGATGTAAACACAAGCGGGCTTGTAATTTGCGGAAAAAACCCGCACACCTTGCAAACCGTAAATAAATTATTTGCAGAACGCGCCGTAAAAAAGGAATATCTGGCCATTGTACACGGCATTGCAGGCAATGTTGGCCTAACCAAAACCCTTAAAGGATTTTATCAAAAAGACTCAAAAACAAACACCGCAAAAATTGAGCCTTTGCACAAAACCACCCACGAAACTATTGACCCCCCGATTGAAGTTTGCCAAGCAAACTACAATCACCCTCCTAAAAGGGGGGATTGCGACACCAACATTGCGGAAAAGTTTAATTGGTGCCGCAATATTGCAATTACTAAATATTCCGTCTTGGCAATTTCAAACATAAACGGCGAAAAAGGCGAAAAAGGCGAAAAATACAGCCTGCTTTCTGTATCGCCGGTTACAGGGCGTTCACATCAAATCCGTGCGCACCTTGCAGCAATCGGGCATCCCTTGGTTGGGGATAAAAAATACGGCGGAGTTTTTACAAAAAATTTTAAATTTTATCGCAAGAACAACGCTCAACTCCTTCACTGCCAACGCTTGGAAATTCCCGGCTTTTCGTGGGAAGCCCCCCCGCCGCAAGAAATGCTTCAATTTATCGCCCGCATTTAAGGAGCGCGTGCCTATGACACGATATAAAACAAATTTAAGATTGTTTTCATGGATGGCGGCGTTGTCACTTTTAGGGTTGGTGGTGATGTATTTTATTGTTGCCGCAGTTGTGCGGGGCATTGTATATGAAAATTTGATTGGTGCAGAGCAGAGGCAGATTACGATTCAGGCATACGAGGTTGACGCTTGGTTTAGGGAACACAGCCTTTTTGTAGAGTTTTTGGCGGAAACATGGAGCATAACCGGTGTTGTTCCCGGGGAAACAGGCTTCGGGCCTGACCCCATTGGCGCGGCATTTTTAGAGGTGTCCGACTCTTTTGCGGGGGTGTCCGTCAGTTTCGAGAATGGTTGGCATGTAAACTCCAGCGGGTGGATTCCCCCCGAAAATTTTGATGCGTCCACTCGCCTAAGGTACGTCGTATCCGAAGCCGCGGGGGGCAAAGTTGCAATTTCCCTGCCGTATATCCGGCTTTCAGATGGTGACATTGTGGCGTCTATGGGTATTTGGAAGCCATATATGATGGGCATGGAAGCCGTTGTGGCTGTGGATATTCGCTTGGGATATTTATTGGAAATGGTTGGCAGGTACGAAATCTCTGGCGGTGGGTATCTTATGCTTGTTGGCCCGGAGGGCGAAATAATCGTTCACCCAAATAGAGAGTTTATGCTTTCGCCCGAGAACGAAGCAAGCAATATCCGCGACATACCGGGCGGCGAATTTTTATGGGAAGCCATTTACGCACGCAACGACTTTTCGGAATTTAACGATTATACACATGGTTCTTCATATTTGTTCAGCGTGTGCTTAACCTCGGTGGATTGGACTCTTGTTGCGGTTGTTCCCACCTTGGAAACAGACAGATTGGTACTGGAATACATTTTTTTTGTGATGTTTGTTTTTTCGGTTTTTCTTCTGACGCTGCTGTTTATTGCATTTTTTATTGTATCGCGCATTTCCAAGGCGTCACACACGCTGGAGCTTAAATTTCAAGACGAAAAATTACATGCGGCAGAAGAAAGTACCCGCGCAAAAAGTGCCTTTCTAGCACGAATGAGCCACGAAATCCGCACACCCGTTGCGGCAGTTTCGGGCATTTCTTACATTCAATTGCAAAACGAGCTTGCCCCCGAAACAGAGGAAGCATTTGCAAAAATTTTCAGCTCTGCAAACATGCTTACAAGCATAATAAACGATATACTGGAGCTTTCTAAAATTGAAGCAGGCAAAATGGAAATAATACCGGCAGAGTACGACGTCGCAAGCATGATAAGCGATATAGCACATTTGCACCTTGCGTATCTTGGCGATAAGCAAATTATTTTTCGCCTAAACCCTGATGAAAATTTGCCTGCCTATCTTACAGGTGATTCTCTTCGCATAAAACAGGTTTTAAGCAATATTTTGTCCAATGCTTTCAAATATACCAATGTTGGTTCTGTTGAGCTTTCCCTTGCCGCCGAAGATGCGGAATCCGGCGATGTTATTTTGTTAATCACCGTAAGCGACACCGGCGTTGGCATGACAGACGAGCAACTGGAAAGAATATACGAAGAGTATTTAAGGTTTTATGATAACGAAAATATTTTTACAGGCGGCACAGGGCTGGGAATGTCTATAGTGCGCTATCTTTTGCAACTTATGAACGCCGAAATTACAATTGAAAGCACCGTTGGCACAGGCACAACAATAAAAATAAGCCTGCCGCAAAAACGTACACACCCTGAAATTATCGGCAGTAAAGTAGCCAAACGCCTGCAAAGATTTGAAATAAGCAAGAAAAAAACAAAACCTGATATAGAGCCTATGCCATATGGCAAAGTTCTGGTTACCGATGATGTTGAAACAAATCTGTATGTAGCAAAACACCTGATTTCTTTGTATGAAATAACCGTGGAAACCGCTTCCGACGGGTATGAAGCAATAGAAAAAATAAAAGCCGGCAATAAATACGATATTATCTTCATGGATTACATGATGCCCGGGATAAACGGCACGGAAACTTTGCAACAAATGCGCGAACTGGGCTATAAAAAACCGATTATCGCGCTTACGGCAAATGCAATTATCGGGCAGGCAGAAGAATTTCTTGCTCAGGGTTTTGACGGTTATCTTTCCAAGCCCATTCAGATGAAGCAGCTGGACAGAATTTTGGTTTCGTTCATCAAAGACAAAATTGGTGGCGTAATATTAAATGACTTCCAAACAGAAACAGATGCTAAAATAAAAACCGACTTTATCCGAAGCCAAAAAAACGCCGTGGCAAACCTTAAACAGGCAGTATCCGATAAAAACTTTGATGCAGTGTTGCGTATTGCCCACAATTTAAAAGGAATGTCCGGCTTGCTTGACGAGACTCACCTTATGAAACTTGCGGAAAATATTGAGGTTTTGGCAGGCGTAAGTGTGAAAAATAAATTTCATGAATCCATTTGTGCCGAAGGCATGTCAAAAAAAATGAATACCGGAGATTTTGCAGATATTTCACAAGCGATTGACGAAATCGCGCTTGAACATGCTCGCGTTATTGCAAGCATTTCCCCGCCCGGCGGGAAACCAAAGGGCGACAAAAAAGCCTCTGCAAAGCTTGAAAAACTGGCAGTGCTTTTGGAAGAACGTAATATCAGTTGCTTAGACTTACTTGACGAGCTTCGCGAATTACCTGAAGCGGCAGTTCTTGTGCGGCAAACAGAGAATTATGAATTTGCCGGCGCGCTTGCCACATTACGCACCCTGCAAGAAATATGGAATGTTGAATAATTTATCCCCGATTAAAGGGGGTTCGATAATACCGCAAAAATACGAGAGGAGCTTTACAGATGAAAGCAATAATTTTAGCTGCCGGGTACGCAACGCGCATGTATCCGCTTACGGAGAATACACCAAAGCCACTGTTGCCCTTGCGCGGCAAGGCGATTATCGACCATATAATCGAGCAGATTAACAATATGCCGCAGGTTGATAAAATATATGTTGTTACAAACAGTAAATTTTATCCGCATTTTTGTGCATGGGCAAAAGACACAAGCGGCAATGAAGTGCTGCGCAACAGTGCCGCTGTTGAGGTCATTGACGACGGCACAACATCCAACGAAAACCGCCGGGGCGCGGTAGGCGATGTGTATTTTACAATAAGCGAAAAATCCATAGACGACGACTTGCTTGTAATAGCGGGCGATAACTATTTTACCTACGACCTGCGCGAGCAGTACGAGTTTTTTAAAAAAACAGGTTGCGACACAATAGCGGGGATTGAATTAAACGACACCGAAAAACTAAAGGCCCTTGCCGTAGCCGTACTCGACGCGCAGGGTAAAGTGCTTGAGCTTGAAGAAAAACCGCAAATTCCAAAATCTAATATGGCAATATACGCCACATATTTTTTCCGGCGCGAAACGGTTCCGCTTTTTAAGCAATATCTGGACGAAGGAAACGGCGCAGACCTAATAGGTGCGTTCCCCCAATGGTTATATAAAAAATTCCCCGTTTACGCTTATAAAATGAACGGCGAATGCTACGACGTAGGCACAATTGAAATGTATAACCAAATGAATAAATTTTAAACGGTTTCAAGGAGGAAAAAATGGCGGCAAAATACATCTTTATGACGGGCGGTGTATGCTCGGGGTTGGGCAAGGGCATAACCGCCGCTTCGCTTGGGCGGCTTTTGAAGGCACGCGGATACAAAGTGACTATTCAAAAATTTGACCCGTATATAAATCAAGACCCGGGCCTTTTAAGCCCGTACCAACACGGCGAGGTTTTTGTGACGGAAGACGGCACAGAAGTTGACATGGACCTTGGGCATTATGAACGATTTATAGACGAAAATTTGAGTGCGGCAAACAGTGCTTCGGCGGGCAAAATTTACAGGGAAGTGCTTGACAAAGAAATTTCGGGGGAATACAAGGGCGCGACAATTCAAGTAATCCCCCATATCACCGACGCAATTAAAGAGCGTATTTTCCGTGCAAGCAGTAATGCAGGCTCGGACATAATTATATCTGAAATAGGCGGCACGGTAGGCGATATCGAGAGTTTGCCCTTTCTTGAAGCCATTAGGCAGGCACAACATGATGTGGGATACGACAATGTTATGTACATTCATGTAACGCTTATTCCCTATTTAAATTTTGCAGACGAAATGAAAACAAAGCCATCCCAAAATTCTGTAAAAGATTTGCTTTCGTTTGGCATAAAGCCCGACGCGGTTGTTTGCCGCACCGAGCATAAAATGGACGATAAAATGAGAAAAAAGCTTGCGTTTTTTTGTAATGTTCCCAAAGATTGCGTTATTGAAAACCTTAATGTTGACTGCCTGTACGAACTCCCGCTTCTTTTGGAAGATGAGCATTTTGCAGACATTGTATGCAAGCGTTTGCACCTTGAACCGCCCGCGCCGGACCTTACTGAGTGGCGGCAACTTGTAGAAAAATATAATAATCGCGAAAAAAAAATCACAATAGCACTTGTGGGCAAATACACAGAGTTTCGCGATTCATATCTGTCTGTGATGGAGTCGATTGAACATGCAGGCACTGCTTGCAATGTAAAAGCCGAATTAAAATGGGTTAACTCAAAAGAAATTGACGAAGCAGGCGCGGAAGCTTGCCTTAAAAACTTGGCAGGGATTATAGTGCCGGGGGGTTATGGCAACCGCGGCGTAACCGGTTTAATAAGCGCGGCGCAGTATGCCCGCGAAAATAAAATCCCCTTTCTCGGTATTGGGCTGGGAATGCAATGCGCAGTAATAGAATTTGCACGAAATGTTATGAATTGCCCTGCTGCCGATACTTCCGAAATCAACAAAGAAACCCCAATGCCCATCATCGAACACATAACAAAACCCGAAACCACTACCTCTGTACCAAAACGTAAGGGCGCGTTGCCTTGCAAATTAAACACAGAGTCATTGCTTTTTGCCGCATATGACGAAAATTTGATTCACGAACGCTTTTGCCATTTATACAAAATAAATAACCAATACCGCAACGACTTATCCGCCGCAGGGCTTATTGAAGCCGCAGTTTCCCCCTGCGAGCAACACCTTGAAGCCGTCGAGCTTCCCGCAGAAATACATCCATGGTTTGTTTGCGTGCAGTTTCACCCGGAATTTAAATCTCGCCTAACGCGCCCAAGCCCGCCAATTAAAGCTTTTATCGAGGCGTGCCTCAAATGATTGCTTATGTAAAAGGCGAAATCGCCTTTGTTCACGAACTCTCTGTTGTTGTGGACGTAGGCGGGGTTGGGTACTTGGTTAATGTCTCGCCCGCAACGATTGCGCGCCTTCCGGGTACGGGCGCAGCGGTTCAACTTTTTACTTATTTCCAGTCGGGAGAAAGCGGGCAGTCGCTTCACGGCTTTTTAACACGCGAAGAAGTACGCCTTTTTACCCTTCTTATCTCTGTCTCGGGAATAGGCCCCAAGGTTGCATCCTCGATTCTTGGTGCAATGTCGCCGCAACAAATTATCCTTTCCATTGTTGCAGAAGACGCTGTTGCGTTAAGCAAAGCCCCGGGTGTGGGCAAAAAAACTGCTCAACGTGTAATGCTGGAGCTGAAAGATAAAATAGGCGGCATTGATTCGCTTGATGCGACCGGTGCGGGTGGCGCGGGTGGCATGACCGACGCAGCCGGTGCGACCAGTGCGACCGGTGCGGCCGGCGCAAGTGCCAAGCAAGATGCAATTTCTGCTCTTCTCGCTTTGGGATATGGCAAAGCAGAATCGGTTCAGGCAGTGTTGGAAGTTGCCGACGACGAAAAACCTACTGCTGCAATAATTAAACTCGCGCTTAAAAAACTTGCGGGAACAGGAGCGTTATAATGAACGACTTTAACGAAACGCGCCTTAACACAACGGGCTTTAACCGCGAACTGGACGAGGATATTGAACTGAAACTGCGCCCCTCTCACTTCGACGATTACATTGGGCAAGCCAAAGTAAAGGAAAATATGCAGGTGTTTGTACAGGCAGCCCTCGGGCGCGGCGAAACCCTTGACCATGTTCTTTTATACGGCCAGCCCGGCCTTGGTAAAACAACACTTTCGTCCATAATCGCCGGCGCAATGAACGCCCGCTTGCGCATTACAACAGGCCCTGCAATAGAACGCCCGGGTGATATTGCCGCAATTTTGAACGACCTTAATGAGGGCGATTTTCTATTCATAGACGAAATACATCGCCTGCCGCGCACCGTTGAAGAAATGCTTTACTCTGCAATGGAAGACTTCGCCCTTGATATAATAATCGGAAAAGGCCCTTCGGCACGCAGTATTCGCCTTGACCTTCCGCGTTTTACGCTAATCGGCGCAACAACCCGCATTGGTTTGCTTACCGCGCCTTTGCGTGACCGTTTCGGCGTAATCCATCACCTCGAACCCTACTCTGTAGAAGAGCTTCAAAAAATAATAATCCGTTCTGCAACAGTTTTAGGCGTTGAAACAGAATCCGCCGGCGCGCAAGAAATAGCACGCCGCGCACGCGGTACGCCACGGATTGTAAACCGCTTGTTAAAACGTGTTCGCGATTTTGCCCAAGTACAACACGATGGAATAATAACGGGAGCCGTCGCCGTTTCGTCGTTGGATAAACTCGAAATAGACCGCCTTGGACTCGACTCTGTAGACAAAAAAATTTTGTACGCAATAATCGAAAAATTCAGCGGGGGCCCGGTTGGTTTGGATACCCTTGCCGCATCAATAGACGAAGAAGCAGGCACATTGGAAGACGTTGCCGAACCCTATCTTTTGCAACTGGGGTTTATACAGCGCACCCCCCGCGGCAGAATTGCCACACGGTTAGCTTACGAACATCTTGGTATCGAAATCTTTGGAGTGCATGAGCAGCTGAACATCAAGGAGAGTTGTACATGAAAAATCGCCGAAGGCGCGTCAAATAATCAAGGAGAGTTGTACATGAAAAATCGCCGAAGGCGAGTCAAAAAAAGGAGGTTACGATATGACACCCGAACCAAAAATCAATCCGTTTATGAGAATCCAGTATAACTCGCCGGTGATTTTAACTTTTGCATTATTGTCGCTGTTTGCGCTGGGGCTTGCAGAGCTGACATATCGCCACGCAGACTGGTGCAGCAATATGACATTTTTTTCGGTGTGGCGCGGCAGTTTTTCATGGACAGACCCTTTGGCTTATTTAAGAATATTTACTCATGCAATCGGGCATGTGAATGCGGCACATTTTTTAAACAACTTTGTGTTAATCTTGCTTGTGGGCCCCATGCTTGAAGAGCGGTACGGCTGGAAATGGCTTGGGCTTATGATGCTTGTGACGGCGTTGATTACGGGCGTTTTGCACATGTTTATTTCCCCAAACCCAAAACTTGGTGCCAGCGGAATAGTATTTATGCTTATTTTGCTTGCGTCATTTACCAATTTGCAAAAAGGGCGAGTGCCTTTAACTTTGCTGCTTGCCTTGGGAATTTTCATAGGGCGCGAGATTTTGACGGCGGCAGGTGACGGCGCAAGCGCGAACATTGCGTATATGACGCATATTGTAGGCGGGCTTTGCGGCGCGATGTTTGGGTTTGTTGCCAACAGGGCGAAACTGCGCGGCTAGGGCGCGTTGCCACTACTCCAATGGCACGCTTTTTGGTAAATATTGCGACACCTAAACCTTTCCGAAGGATGGGTCAATATGGAAAACGTAAAAAGCATTTTAAAAATTTTGGATGAGCTTTACCCCTTTGACGGAAAGTGTTTTTTAAACCATGAACTGCCGTGGCAATTATTGTTTGCAACCATACTTAGTGCGCAATGCACCGATGCATGTGTAAACAGGGTTACTGCGGGTTTGTTTAAAAAATTTCCGGAACTTGAAGCATTTGCGTCGGCAGAAATTAAAGAGCTTGAAGATGCCGTGCGTCAAACAGGCTTTTTTCGTACAAAGGCACGACATCTGCAACAAAGCGCGAGGCAACTGCTTTCGGAATTCGGCGGCGAAGTGCCGTCAGGCATAAACGAACTTACATCCCTTGGCGGCGTAGGCAGAAAAACCGCAAATGTCGTGCGCTGTCATATTTTTAATATTCCAAGCATCGTCGTAGACACCCATGTTATGCGTATTTCCGGCAGGCTGGGCTTAACGCGGAACAAATCACCCGAAAAGATTGAACAAGACCTTATGAAAATTCTGCCCAAGACGCATTGGCTCAGGTTTAACCAACAGGTCATAACCCATGGGCGACAAATCTGCATCGCACGCAAGCCCCATTGCGAAATATGTAAGCTGAGGGTTTTCTGTACCCAATCTGCTTCGCATTTTGTGTAATCTCACAGAAAACCCGCATAAACTTTGGAATTTTCGCCAATGACAACTCTGTGTTTAGTAATGTAATATGACTGTAACATTACAAAAGGGCGCATAGCTTGTATTTTTTGTGTGTCCAAATCATAGGAGGCATTTATGGCCGGTTTAGAGCTTAAAAACATCGTAAAGAAATACCCCAACGGTTTTGTTGCCGTTACAGACTTTAACATGAAAATCGCCGACAAGGAGTTTATTATTTTTGTAGGCCCGTCCGGTTGCGGAAAAACAACTACGTTGCGCATGATTGCCGGTTTGGAAGAAATTACAGAAGGCGAGTTATACATAGGCGACCGCCTAATGAATGACGTAGCCCCCAAAGACCGCGATATCGCGATGGTTTTCCAAAACTACGCGCTTTATCCGCATATGAGCGTACACGACAATATGGCATTTGGCTTAAAACTTCGTAAAACACCCAAGGCAGAAATCGAAAAAAGAGTACACGAAGCCGCAAGAATTCTTGATATCGAACACTTGCTTGACCGTAAGCCCAAAGCACTCTCCGGCGGGCAACGCCAACGTGTAGCAATGGGGCGCGCAATCGTTCGCGAGCCAAAAGTTTTCCTTATGGACGAACCACTGTCTAACCTTGACGCAAAACTTCGCGTGCAAATGCGTACAGAAATCACAAAACTTCACCAAAAATTGCAAACAACCTTCATCTATGTAACCCATGACCAAACCGAAGCTATGACCTTGGGTACACGCATTGTTGTAATGAAGGACGGCGTTGCCCAGCAAGTGGATTCGCCCGTTAACCTGTACAACAAGCCCAAAAATCTTTTTGTTGCAGGCTTCATCGGCTCTCCGCAAATGAATCTTGTAGAGGTTACAGTTGAACAACGCGGAAGTGACGTTTACCTTCTTTTTGGCGATTACCCCATTAAACTTCCCGAAGCAAAAGCCCGCGCAGTTATCGAGGGTGGCTACAATGGCAAACAAGTTATCATGGGAATACGCCCCGAAGACCTTAAGGATGAAGAAATGTTCATCTCTCAATCCCCCGACTCTGTTATCAAAACCGACGTTGAGGTTACCGAGTTGCTTGGTGCAGAAGTTTATCTGTATCTTCTGTGCGCAGGCCAACAAATGACCGCCCGCGTTAACCCCAGAAGCACCGCAAAATCCGGCGACACAATTACAATGGCCTTAGACGTTCAGCGCATTCACGTCTTCGACAAAGATACCGAGCAAACCATCACCAACTAAATATTGTGTTTTAATTTAAATCAATTTTAAAGGCTGTTGCTAATCTGTATACTGGAACGCAACAGCCTTTTTTGGTGCGCTTGGCGTAATGTTTGACGCAAAAGCCGCAATTGATTTATACTGACTGGGGGAAAGCTTGATTTTCGCGAGGTGATTTACGATGTTGGAAAAAATTTTAGAACTTTTAAATTCAAAGGAAATGGAAATTTTAAAAGTAATGCTTGCGAATGCAGAAGAGTTGGAGATTTTGCAAGCATTTTATGATTTAACCCCGGAAGAGCAAGTTATAATATTTCGGTTGTTAAAAAAAGACGTGGCTTTGTCTGTTTTTGAAAAGCTTGACACGGAAGAGCAGCATATTTTATTACGCTCGTTTACCGATGATAAGACGATTGAATTTGTTAATGAACTTGCGCCGGACGACAGGGTTAAACTATTGGACGAGCTGCCGGCGGGCGTTGCAAAAAAACTTATTGCCTCACTTTCTGCCGTAGAGCGCAAGGAAACAAATATTTTAATGGGCTACAAACCGGAATCTGCCGGGCGCATAATGACCACAGAATATATTTCATTAAAAAAAGAACTTTCGGTGGATAACGCGCTTACAAAAGTGCGTAATTTGGCGAGCGAAAAAGAGACTATTTACACACTTTTTGTTACGGATAATTCCAAGAAATTAGAGGGCGTTCTTACACTTAAAGAACTTTTAATGGCAAATGGTGAAGCCGAAATTTCTGAAATAATGTCTAAAAAAGCCATTTCCGTCACAACCGATACCGACCAAGAAGCGGTGGCAAAAACCCTGCAAGAGTTAGACCTTTTGGCCATTCCCGTTGTAGACAGCGAAGAACGCCTTGTGGGCATTGTTACAATAGACGATGCCGTAGACATTCTTGAAGAAGAAACAACAGAAGACATTTTTGACAATGCCGGCCTTGCAGACATCACAAGCAACGAATCTGACCGCAGTGAGGTTCTTGTTAACGGAAGCCTGTGGAGCATTTGGAAAGTGCGTTTGCCTATTTTAATTGTTACCCTTGCATTTGCTATGTTTTCTGGAATAATCATAGACGAATTTGAAGAGGTTTTGGAAGAAATTGTGGCAGTTGCAATTTTTATCCCGCTTATTATGGGCATGAGCGGAAATGTAGGCACGCAATCTTCAACCGTTTTTGCACGCGGCGTTGTTCTTGGGCATATTCAAATTAAAAATTTTGTGCGTCCGTTTTTGAAAGAAATAGGCGTGGGGTTTAGCATTGGCGTTATTTTGGGTGTCACAACAGGCATTATCGCCGGCGTATGGCATATGCCCGAGCTTGGGCTTGCCGTAGGTTTGGCACTTATTGTTGCAATTACTGTGGCTACTTTGCTTGGCTTCCTTGTTCCTTTTGTGCTTATTAAATTAAATATCGACCAAGCAGCAGGCTCTGCGCCCATCATCACCTCCATCAAAGATATCGTTGGGCTGCTGATTTACTTCGTTTTTGTAACAGCCTTTTTGTAATTTCGGAGGTTGACTTTAAGACCTTGGGCTCCGCCCAAACCCGGAAACTTTTGAAAAAGTTTTATCAAAACTTTATTAAAATCGTGCGTACGCACGATTTTTGGGTATGTATTTTCTACGGCGACCTTTAAAATTTGAAGTTTTTGTCAAACTTTTTTCAAAAATTATACCACACTTCTACTAACTTTCGTTAAGTGTCCGAAAGCCGCATTATTACAGGATTTTAGCGCGGCAAGTGTTGGCGGTTACAAGCAAAAACAAGCAGTTTTCAGCACCAACAAAGACCAATCAAAGACCAATACAAAGGCGCGTTTTCCATGATAAAGTCCTTGCGGCTCATTCCGCAAGGCTTAATTTTTTGTATTGTATCGGTTTTGGTAGTCGGCTATAATGCTTTATGAGAACAACACTAGTATAGCGATTCCAAAATAACATATTAATCGACATTAATATCATTCATTTTATATTTCCACCGGAAAATTACAGGTGACTCGTTCAGAT